>Ga0181530_10000112_pt1 | contig 97990 bp, 81 predicted proteins | sample PEATcosm2014_Bin_42_FD_119769 | JGI IMG/M metagenome (GOLD analysis project Ga0181530, IMG submission 119769) | Peatland microbial communities from MTU Mesocosm Facility, Houghton, MI, USA - PEATcosm2014_Bin10_60_metaG | ecosystem: Environmental > Terrestrial > Soil > Wetlands > Peat | place... | reverse complement strand
GTTTGGTATCTGGCGCGCACCGAGGGTCTCGATGCAAAACGGTTCAATGAGATGGTCAATTTCAAGTCCGGGCTTCTCGGTGTGTCGGAGACCAGTTCCGACATGCATGATTTGCTCAGCTGTGAGACACAGGACGCGCGGGCGGCCGAAGCGGTCGCGCTTTTCTGCTACCAGGTCAAAAAATGGATCGGCGCATTTGCGGCGGCGTTGGGTGGAGTGGACACGCTGGTGTTTGCAGGCGGCATTGGGGAAAATGCGCCACTCGTCCGGGCCCGGATTTGCGACGGACTGGGATTCCTTGGAATCGAGGTCGAGGAAGGGCGGAACGCGGCGAATGAGGGCCTGATTTCCACGGCGGCCAGCCGGATTGCGGTTCGTGTCATTCATACTGACGAGGAATGGATGATCGCAAACACGGTCTGCCGCGTTTTGAGCCTAAACCATTGAACGAAAATACTATCATGAAATCACAAAATGAGTCGGGAAGCCATCTGGCCAAGGAGACGGCAAACAAGGCTGTGGAAAACACGGCCTTGCCAGCGGAGAAGGGGTCTGGGACGGACGTGCCGTTGTCGGCCGACCTGCTCCGGAACATGAACGCCTATTGGCGGGCGGCCAACTACCTCTCGGTCGGCCAGATCTATCTTTACGACAATCCGCTTCTGAAGGAGCCGCTAAAGCTGTCGCACGTGAAACCGCTGGTGGTCGGACACTGGGGCACGACGCCGGGGCAGAACTTCATCTACGTGCATCTAAACCGAGTCATCAAGAGGTATGACCTGGATATGTTCTACATCGCCGGCCCCGGTCACGGCGGTCCGGCGATTGTGGGCAATGTTTACCTCGAAGGCACCTGGAGCGAAGTCTATCCGAACGTCACCCAGGACGAGGCCGGGATGAAAAAGCTGTTTAAGCAATTCTCGTTCCCCGGCGGGATTTCCAGCCACGTGGCGCCGACGACGCCGGGGTCCATTCACGAAGGCGGCGAACTTGGTTATTCCCTCAGCCATGCCTTCGGGGCCGCGTTCGACAATCCCGGTCTGATCGTCGCCTGCGTCGTCGGCGACGGCGAATCGGAGACCGGCCCCCTGGCGACCGCATGGCAGTCCAACAAACTTCTGAATCCGATCTCCGACGGAGCCGTGCTGCCCATCCTGCACCTTAACGGTTACAAGATCAGCAACCCGACCGTCCTGGCCCGCATCGAGCATGAGGAATTGGAGCAATTTTTGCGAGGCTGCGGCTGGACGCCCCGATTCGTGGAGGGCGATGACCCCGAAAAGATGCACCAACTCATGGCCGCGACCTTGGAAGAGGCCATCCAGGACATCCGGCGGATCCAAAGCAATGCACGGAACAAGAACGACACGACTCGGCCCCGGTGGCCAATGATCGTCCTCAGGTCGCCCAAGGGCTGGACGGGGCCAAAGGTGGTCGATGGCCTGCAAATCGAGGGCACATTCCGAGCGCACCAGGTGCCGCTCCTGGTGGATTCCGAGCATCCCGAACATGTCGAGCAGCTGGAGAGCTGGATGAAAAGCTACAAGGCTGAGGAGCTGTTCGACAAAAATGGCCGCCTCATGCCCGAATTGGCCGATTTGGCGCCCAAAGGCAAACGGCGGATGGGTTCGAATCCGCACGCCAACGGCGGCATCTTGCTGCGCGACCTGCGAATGCCGGACTTTCATGACCATGCGGTAACTGTGCCTTCTCCCGGCGCCGTCAACGGCCAGGATACGCTCGTACTGGGCAAGTTCCTGCGCGACGTGGCCAAGCTGAACCAGGATCAACACAATTTCCGCATCTTTGGTCCCGACGAGACCCTCTCGAATCTCCTCGGAGCTGTCTTTGAAGTCACCCCCCGCCAGTGGGACGCCCGTACTGTGGAAAACGATGAATTCCTAGCACCAGCCGGGCGCGTGCTGGACTCCATGCTGAGCGAGCACCAGTGCGAGGGGTGGTTGGAGGGATATCTGCTGACCGGTCGGCACGGGCTGTTCAACAGCTACGAGGCCTTTATTCGCATCGTCGACTCGATGTTCAGCCAGCACGCCAAGTGGCTGAAGGTTTGTTTGGAACTGCCCTGGCGCCGCAAGATCTCATCGCTGAACTATCTGCTCGCCTCCCACGTCTGGCAGCAGGACCACAACGGCTTCACCCACCAGGATCCCGGCTTTCTCGATCATGTGATCAACAAGAAGGCCGATGTTGTGCGGGTCTACTTGCCGCCGGATGCAAATTGCCTCCTATCGGTCTTCGATCATTGCCTGCGCAGCCGGAACTACGTCAACGTGGTGGTGGCCGGCAAACACGCGCTTCCCCAGTGGTTGAGCATGGACGCAGCTGTCGTGCATTGCACGGAAGGAATAGGCATCTGGCAATGGGCCAGCAACGACCAGGGCGCCGAGCCGGACGTGGTGATGGCCTGCTGCGGCGACACGCCAACGCTGGAGATCCTGGCCGCCGTTTCCATCCTTCGCGCAAATCTGCCCGCCCTGAGAATCAGGGTGATCAATGTGGTTGATCTGATGAAGCTGCAGCCTAAGAGCGAGCACCCGCACGGACTGAGCGAAACGGATTACGATTCGCTGTTCACCAAGGATAAGCACATCATCTTTGGCTTTCACGGATACCCCTGGCTGGTCCACCGGCTGACCTACCGCCGGACCAACCGCAATCTCCACGTTCGGGGCTACAAGGAAGAGGGCACAATCACCACGGCCTTCGACATACGGGTGCAGAATGACCTGGACCGGTTCCACCTGGTGCAAGACGTGGTGGACCGCGTGCCGAATCTGGGTGCCAAAGGCGCGTACCTGAAACAGCAGATGCAGGACAAGCTCATCGAGCACAAGCAGTATATCGACAGACACGGCCAAGACCTGCCGGAAATCCGGAACTGGAAGTGGAGTCAGGGCAAAAAGCAGAAAGGGGAGGCGATGGTGAAGAAGAACCATGCGCCCGCGGCGCACTAAGGGGGCGGGCGAGCAAACAGGGAGTGTATATTGACCTGAAAGAAAACAAAGGAGCCTAAATGCCCATTCAACTCCATGAAGAAAACGGCGGGAAAGTGCTCGCCGTTCACGTTAGCGGCAAGCTGGCAAAGGCGGATTATGAGCACTTTGTGCCCGAGTTCGAGAGACTCGTCCAGCAGCGCGGAAAACTGCGCGTGCTGTTCGACATGACCGCCCTCCAGGGCTGGGATACTGGAGCGGCGTGGGAGGATATCAAGTTCGACATCAAGCACTTCTCCGACATTGAGAGACTCGCGATAATCGGGGAAACGAAGTGGCAGCACGGCATGGCGATTTTCTTCAAGCCGTTTACAAGAGCCACCATCCGATACTTCGATCACGCCGACGCTGGCGAAGCGCGAAAGTGGTTGGACGAATCTTAGCCACACCGGCCACGACGGACACAAATGAGCACGCAAAGCCAAGATCGCCGGCAAGCGCTGCCTGAAGGCGAAGTCGCCCCGGCGAGACCGCGCGTGGACGCCTCGGCGGTGCGTATAGGGAACCAGCAACCGGAAATGGGATCTCCTCAATCAAACGGCCAAGGGCTTATCGACATCGCGAGGATGCTGGTGGTCGGCGACAAGGGTCTCCTGGCGATGGACGAAAGCAATCCAACCTGCAACAAACGATTCGCCAGGCTGGGGATTCCACAAACCGTCGAGGCAAGACGGGCCTATCGGGAGCTGATTGTCACGACACCCGGTCTCGGTGAGTGCATCAGCGGCGTGATCCTCTACGACGAGACGATCCGCCAGCAGAAAAAAGACGGCACTCCCTTTGTCAAAGTCATCACCGATGCCGGAATCATTCCCGGCATCAAAGTCGACACCGGAGCAAAGGACATGGCAGGTCACCCGGGAGAGAGAATAACCGAAGGTCTGGACGGATTGCGCGACCGCCTGGCTGAATACTCCCAAATGGGCGCCCGTTTTGCCAAGTGGCGTGCGGTGATTGCCCTAGGCGACGGCATTCCCAGCCGGGGTTGCATCGAAGCTAATGCTCATGCGTTGGCCCGCTACGCGGCGCTGTGCCAGGAGGCCGGACTGGTGCCAGTTGTCGAACCAGAAGTGCTCATGGACGGCGCCCATGCCATGGATCGGTGCTGCGAGGTGACCGAGGAAGTCCTGCGGACGGTTTTCAACCAGCTTTACAGTCAGCGCGTGATCCTAGGGGCTATGATCCTGAAGCCCAACATGGTGCTTCCAGGATTGACCTGCCCCAAGCAGGAGACGGCGGATGAGGTGGCCGACGCCACGGTGCGGTGTCTCTTGCGAGCTGTCCCCGCAGCCGTTCCGGGGATCGCGTTCCTATCGGGCGGCCAATCCGGTGAACTGGCCTCGGCCCGGCTGAATGCCATGAATGTGAGATTCAAGTCGCGACTGCCGTGGGCATTGGCGTTTTCGTTCGCCCGCGCCATCCAACAGCCGGCTTTGGAGATTTGGCGAGGTGAGGAGGCCCACCTGCTGGCGGCACAACAAGCTCTTTATGACCGAGCCCAGTGCAACCGGGCTGCCCGTCGCGGCGAATACACTGCCGCAATGGAGAAAACATGAGCGCGCCAAGAAATATCCCGCAACTCACGCAATCTATGTCACGGCAAAGACAGAAGGAAGAAAGAATATGAAACCCAATGTCGACCAGTCCCAGGCTCCCAAAGCCAAGCCCAACGCCCCCGCGGGACCTAAAACTAAGACACCCGAATCGACAACGGGACCGAAGCCCGATGCGAAGGATGATCTAAAATCGCTGCCATTGGCGGAGGTGGAGAAAAAACTAGGTTCGTCTCCGGACGGCCTCACGCAAGCCGAGGCGCAAAAGCGGCTGGCCCAATATGGGCCCAACGAGATTGAGGAAAAGAAGACAAATTTCTTCCTAAAATTCCTCAGCTATTTTTGGGGGCCAATCCCGTGGATGATCGAGATTGCTGTGATCCTGTCGGGCGTGGTCCGACACTGGCCGGACTTTTTCATCATTCTTCTTTTGCTCGTGGCCAACGCAGTGGTCGGATTCTGGGAGGAACGCGAGGCCGGCAATGCCATCGCAGCCCTCAAGGCCAAGCTGGCGATCAAGGCCCGGGTGAAGCGTGATGGGAAATGGATCAACCCCGCGGCGCGCGAGCTCGTGCCGGGCGATGTCATCCGCATGCGCCTCGGCGACATTGTGCCTGCGGATGCGCGACTGCTTGACGGCGATCCGGTAGAGGTAGACCAATCCGCGCTGACGGGAGAGTCGTTGCCCGCCGAGCGCAAGTCGGGCGACGCAGTATTTTCCGGCTCGATCATCCGCCAGGGCGAAATTGCCGCCATGGTCTATGCCACGGGCGAAAAAACCTACTTCGGGAAGACGGCACAACTGGTGGAGGAAGCGCACACCGTCAGCCATTTTCAAAAGGCCGTTTTGAAGATTGGCAATTACCTGATCATTCTAGCGGTGGCTCTGGTGGCGGTGATCATCGGTTTCGCAATCTACCGCGGCGACCCGATCCTCACGACGCTGCAATTTGCGTTGGTCTTGACCGTAGCCGCGATTCCCGTGGCGATGCCAACGGTGTTGTCGGTGACGATGGCGGTCGGCGCACGGCTGCTGGCGAAGAAACAGGCGATTGTGAGCCGGTTGGTGGCCATCGAGGAATTGGCCGGCGTGGACGTGCTGTGCGCGGACAAGACCGGCACCCTGACCCAGAACAAGCTGACGCTGGGCGATCCGTTCAGCGTGAACGATATCCCTGTCGACCAAGTCATCCTCGATGGCGCACTTGCATCGCGCGCGGACAATAACGACACGATTGATCTGGCCGTCATCGGCGGCCTGAAAAGCAAAGATGGGTTGCAGGGTTATGAGGTGCTTCATTTCCAGCCGTTCGACCCGGTGCATAAACGCACGGAAGCCACCGTCAAAGCCAAGGATGGCAGGACGTTCAAGGTGACGAAGGGTGCGCCGCAGGTGATCATGGCGCTGTCATCGAATGCTGCGCCGGTGAAAACCGCGGTCGAAAAGGCGGTCAACGAATTCGCCTCGCGCGGCTTTCGTTCGCTTGGCGTGGCGCGGGCCGAAGGGGACGGACAGTGGCAGTTTAGAGGCGTATTGCCGCTGTTTGATCCGCCGCGAGAGGATGCGAAGGCCACCATCGGGACCGCTCTGGCAATGGGCGTAAAGGTGAAGATGGTGACGGGAGACGCCCTGGCAATCGCCATAGAAACCGCCAAAAAATTGGCCATGGGCACGAATATACTCGATGCCGCCAGCCTTGGTGACGCGAAAAAGCAGGAGACTGCCGAGGTCGCCGCTTCCATTGAGCAAGCCGACGGTTTCGCGCAGGTGTTCCCGGAGCACAAGTTCCACATCGTCGATGTCCTGCAACAACGCGGCCACATTGTCGGCATGACGGGCGACGGGGTGAACGACGCCCCTGCGCTGAAGAAGGCCGACTGCGGGATTGCCGTTTCAGGGGCGACCGACGCGGCGCGCGCAGCGGCGGCCATCGTGCTGATGACGCCTGGCCTGGCGGTCATTATCGACGCGATCAAGGAGAGCCGAAGAATTTTCCAGAGGATGAACAGCTACGCGATCTACCGCATCGCCGAGACGCTGCGCGTGCTGTTCTTCATGACGCTGGCGATCCTGATCTTCAACTTTTACCCTTTGACGGCGGTGATGATCGTGATGCTGGCGTTGCTCAACGACGGCGCCATCCTGTCCATCGCCTATGACAATGTTCACTACAAGGATCAGCCCGAGGCTTGGAACATGCGCATGGTGCTTGGCATCTCCACGGTGCTCGGCGTCATCGGCGTCGTCTCAGCCTTCGGGTTATTTTATCTCGGCGAGCGGGTCTTCCACCTCGACCGCGCGCATATTCAGACTTTGATGTATCTGAAGCTTTCCGTAGCGGGACATTTGACGATTTTCCTGACGCGCACGCGCGGCCCGTTCTGGTCCATACGCCCGGCAAGGATCTTGTGGGGGGCGGTGCTCGGCACGCAAATCGTGGCCACGTTGATTGCGGTTTATGGACTCTTTATGACACCGCTCGGCTGGGGCTGGGCGCTGTTCGTTTGGGGCTATGCGCTCGCCTGGTTCCTCTTGAATGACCGCGTGAAGCTGCTCGCGTATCGGATTTTTGATCGCGGTAAAGGGGGCGCGAAGCCTGAAGCCAAGAGCGCGACCGAACCCGAGGCCAAAACTGCGGCTAAGCCGGGGAACAAGACAGAAGCCAAGCCTGAGGCCGCGGCCGAGCCGAAGCCTGAAACCGGTGCCAAACCCGATGCAAAAGCTGAATCCAAGCCCGAAGCCAAACCCGAGCCGAAAGCCGAAACCAAAGCCAAGACACCGGCCGATCTAACGCCGCAGATTGCCAAGCGCGCCTATGAAATCTACGAGCAACGAAGCCACAAGGGCGACCTGGCAGCCCAGGACTGGGAACAGGCGACGCGTGATATCGGTAAGAATGATACCAGAGCCGAGCCTAACCCTGAGGCTGCGGCAGAGGCGAAGCCCGAAGCGGGAGCCAAGCCAGATGCAAAAGCAACGCCCAAGCCCAAAGCCAGCGCTGAACCGAAACCTCAAGGCAACGCCGACGCGAAGCCCGGTGCCGACGCCAAGCCTCAGGCAAATGCCGGTTCTAAGCCCGAGGCCCCCGTGGAGCCAAAGCCTGAAGCCAAAGGCGCGCCCCAATCTGAGGCCAAAGTGGAGCCCAAGCCCGAAGCCGACACTGAGCCGAAACCTGAAGCCGGTGCCGAGTCAGATGCAAAGGCAGCGCCAAAGCCCGAGGCCAAAGATGGGGCTAAGCCCGGCGATAAGACCGAAGCCAAGCCTGGGAGCCCGCCCGAGCCGGGGCCCGATGCCGGTTCCAAACCCGATGCAAAAGCTGAACCCAAGCCCGAAGGCAAAGTCGAGCCAAAGGTCGAAACCAAAGCCAGGACACCGGCCGATTTGACGCCGCAGCTCGTCAAGCGAGTCCACAAACTCTACGAGGACCTAGGGCGTGAAGAGGTCCGAGCAGTTGAGGACTGGGAGAAGACGGAGCGCGAGAGTCGGAAAGCTGATGAATAAAGAAACGTGAACAACGGGGCCAACATGGCCGATAGGTCGAAGATGAAAATCAATTCAAAGAATTTCCGGGTGCCTCCCGGAAAGGACATCAAACTTGAGAAGTGGCCGACGATCGTGCCGGCCTTTTGCAAGTCGAAGAAGCGGTACAAAAAACTCCTACAAGAACACGTCGAGGGGTTGAGCTCGCTGCAAAACCTTCACTACGCCTCCAGCCGCTATGCGCTGCTGCTGATGTTTCAGGGAATGGACGCGGCGGGCAAGGACGGCGCTATCCAACACGTTATGTCCGGCGTTAACCCGCAAGGCTGCGAGGTCTTCAGTTTCAAGCAGCCAAGCGCCGAGGAACTGAAGCACGATTTCCTCTGGCGCACGACTTGCCATCTGCCGGAACGCGGGCGGATTGGCATCTTCAATAGAACTTACTACGAGGAAGTGCTCGTCGTCCGGGTGCATCCGGAGATTCTCCGCGGCCAAGGCCTTCCTGATGAGTTGATCGATGAGAAGACCATTTGGAACGAGCGGTATCGTTCCATCGTTAACCTGGAGGAACATCTCCACCGCAATGGAACCCGGATCATCAAGTTCTTCCTCCATCTCTCGAAAAGCGAACAGCGCAAACGCTTCCTCGAGCGCATCGATGAGCCGAGCAAGAACTGGAAGTTCAGCCTCTCGGACATCCACGAGAGGAAATACTGGCAGCAGTACACGAAGGCTTATGAGGCTTGCCTGAGCGCCACCAGCACCCATCACGCGCCGTGGTACGTCGTCCCCGCCGACGACAAAGAGAATGCCCGGCTGATTGTTTCCCAGATTGTCCTGGATACACTCGGTGATCTCAAGATGGCCTACCCGAAAATGACCGCAAAACGCCAACGAGAATTGAAATCTATCCGCCACCAGCTCTGACCTGACCAGAGCTTCGGAAGCTGCGTGCCGCCGGCATGAAAGCGTCAAGTGGGTAACATCAGTTGAAACGTCATGAAAGTGACCCAACTCCTTCACAACCAGGGGCAGAGCCTCTGGCTCGACAACATCACGCGGGATCTGCTGAACAGCGGCACGCTCAGGCGCTACATCGACGAACTATCAGTGACCGGGTTGACCTCGAACCCGACGATCTTTGATCACGCCATCAAGAACAGTGCCGCTTATGACGCCGCGATTCGCCAGGCTCTGGCGAAGGGGAAATCCGGCGAGGGCCTCTTTTTTGACCTCGCGCTGGGCGATCTCACCCGGGCTGCCGACCTGTTCCGGCCCGTTTACAACCACACGAACGGTGTGGACGGCTGGGTATCACTGGAGGTGTCGCCGCTGCTGGCGCATGACACGGCCAGCACCATCGCGGCCGCCAAGGATCTTTTCAGCCGGGCCGGGCGGCCCAACCTGTTCATCAAGATCCCGGGCACCAAGGAAGGCCTGCCTGCCATTGAGGAGGCAATTTTCTCGGGCGTGCCGGTCAACGTGACGCTCCTGTTTTCGCGCGAGCACTATCTCGCAGCGGCCAAAGCCTACCTCCGCGGCCTCGAAAGGCGCATCGAGGCGGGCCTCAACCCGAAGGTCGGCTCCGTGGCCTCGGTATTCGTCAGCCGCTGGGATGTCTCCCTCGCAGACAGGGTTCCGCCGGCGCTCAACAACCTGCTCGGCATCGCCGTCGCGGGCCGCATCTACAAGGCGTACGTCGAGCTCTTGTCCACGCCCCGCTGGCTGTGGGCCTACAATGCCGGGGCGCTGCCGCAGCGGCTCCTCTGGGCCAGCACGGGCACGAAGGATCCCCGCGCGCCCGACACCCTGTATATCAAGGCCCTGGCCGCCCCGTTCACGGTGAACACGATGCCCGAGGCAACGCTGAAGGCCTTCGCCGACCACGGCGAGCTTGGGCCGACAATGCCCCCGGACGGTGGCGACTGCGAAAGGGTGCTGGCTCGCTTCGACGAGCCCGGCGTGAACCTGGACGAACTGGCCGCAAGGCTACAGGACGAGGGGGCCAAATCGTTCTCAAAATCCTGGAACGAGCTCATGGACGTGATTGCCTCAAGGAGCGACACGATCAGGCGATCCGCATGAGCCGCCGGCCCAACCGACGGTAAACACCAACATGGCAACCAGCACCAAGAAGCCGCTCACGCAACTGCCCGCCTGGAAGGGCCTTGTCGCCCACCATAGGTCCATCCAAAACCTTCATCTTCGAGAACTGTTCGCCGCAGACCCCAAACGCGGCACGCGTATGGCCGTTGAGGCGGCGGGCCTGTATCTTGACTACTCGAAGAACCGCGTCACCGAACAGACCCTCAAGTTGCTGCTGCAGCTGGCCCGGCAGGCCGACCTCGGCGGGCGGATCGCTGCGATGTTCGGCGGCGACAGGATAAACGTGACGGAGAACAGATCCGTGTTGCACGTCGCCCTGCGCGCTCCCACGGGTGCGGTCATAATCGCCGATGGAAAGAATGTCGTGCCGGACGTCCACGCCGTGCTCAGCAAGATGTCCGCCTTCTCCAAGCGCGTCCGCAACGGTGAATGGAAGGGTCACACCGGCAAGCCGATCAGGAACGTCATCAACGTTGGCATCGGGGGCTCCGACCTGGGCCCCGTCGTGGCCTACGAGGCGCTGAGGCATTACAGCGACCCGGGCCTCGTCTTCCGCTTTGTCTCGAATGTCGACGGCATCGACTTTGTCGAGGCGACCCGCGGTCTCGATCCGGCGGAGACGCTCTTCATCATCTCCTCTAAGACGTTCACAACGCTTGAGACCATGACGAACGCGCACAGCGCGCGCGCATGGCTTCTCCAGGGGCTCGGCGCAGGCCGCGAGGCCGTTTCAAGGCACTTCGTGGCGGTCTCGACGAACGCGGAGAAGGTCTCCGCGTTCGGCATCGATCCGGAGAACATGTTCATATTCTGGGACTGGGTCGGTGGCCGCTATTCGATGGACTCGGCCATAGGCCTCTCGACCATGCTTGCGATCGGACCATCCAACTTCCGGTCCCTGCTGAAGGGGTTCCGCGAGATGGACGAGCATTTCCGGGACACCCCATTCGATAGGAACCTGCCGGTGCTGATGGGCCTCCTGTCCATCTGGAACAACGACTTCCTCGGCGCGCAGACCGTGGCGGTCCTGCCCTATGAGCAGTACCTGAGGCGCTTTCCCGCCTACCTTCAGCAGCTGACAATGGAGAGCAACGGCAAGCATGTGACCCTGGATGGCAGGAAGGTGAACTACGAGACGGGGCCGGTCTACTGGGGCGAGCCCGGTACGAACGGCCAGCACTCGTTCTACCAGCTGATACACCAGGGCACGCGCCTTGTCCCCTGCGACTTCATCGCGTTCGGCCAACCGCTGACGCCTCTCGGGCGCCACCACGACATCCTCCTCGCAAACGTGCTCGCCCAGGCCGAGGCGCTGGCCTTCGGGAAGACCGCCGAGGAAGTCCGCGCCGAGGGTACTGCGCCGGCGCTTGTGCCGCACCGCGTTTTCGAGGGCAACCGCCCGTCGAACGTGATCCTGGCCGAACGGCTTACCCCGGAGGTCCTCGGGAGGCTGATCGCCCTCTATGAGCACAGCGTCTTCACGCAGGGCGTCATCTGGAACATCGACTCGTTCGACCAGTGGGGCGTCGAGCTGGGCAAGGTTCTCGCCCAGCGGATTATCCCCGAGTTGGAGGGCAACGCGGCGCCGCGTCTGCGCCACGACGGCTCGACCAATGCGTTGATTCGCCGCTTCCGGAAACTGAAAGAGGCGAAGTGATGAACGCCTCAGGGAAAGGGTAGGGCCGCCTCGACGCGCCCGTGGGGTAAATCGCCAAGCAACAACACAAGAGTTCGCCCAGGTCCCCGTGGCGTACGATTCTATCGGATCAGGCGTCCGGTTCTTGGCGAATTGAACAGCTCACTGCGCGACCTTGCGGGCGAGTTCGCCGGTCGAGAGGCGACCCTCCTCCTCCATCTGGCTGCCGGCTCCAAGCAGGACGCGAAGTCACATTTTTCACGACCGTGAACCATGCCCAAGAGCGAACCCGATTTCTGAACTGGCTTAACTAATGCCGGTCCCCAGACACGACGAACGTTCAGAATTCGCCACACTTGAAGGCAAAATAAGTGAGACAAAATCGTGACAGACGCTTACGGAACTCGCCAAACGAAGAGTTATAACTCATTGATGATAAATGGCTGCCCGGGCTGGGATCGAACCAGCGACCAAGTGATTAACAGTCACCTGCTCTGCCACTGAGCTACCGGGCAATCTTGACCGCGCCTCAGGAAGGCGCCGGAAGGGTGCTAGTACGGAGAGCCCGGGATAGCGGGCAAGAATAAACGTGGGGCCCGGTGTCGTCAGACCTGCAGGAACCGCACGCAGAGCGGCTCGGGAACGGCGATCGTCCCCACAAGGGTCAAACGGCCGGTCTCCACATCGATCCGGTAAACGGTTGCCGTGTCCGCCTTCAGATTTCCGGACACAAGCCACTTGCCCGAAGGGTCGATGGCGTAATTGCGGGGGACCTTTACCCCGTCCGCCATGCGCTGCACGAACGTCAGTTTTCCCGATGCGGGATCAAAGGCGTGGACGACGATGCTGTCGTCACCCCGGTTTGAGCCGTAGACGAATCTTCCCGAGCTGCTCACGACCACCTCGGCGGAGGTATTCAGCCCCCTGTAATCCTTCCGCAGTATTGGGACGGTGACATAAGGCGACAAGATGCCCCGTTCTCCGTCCCAATTGAACGCGGTTATGGAACCCGCCATCTCGTTTATGACGAACGCGTGCCTGCCGTCGGGATGGAACGCAAAGTGCCGCGGGCCCGCGCCCGGCGCGACTCGGGCGAACGGGGGGTCATTGGGCGAAATGATCCCCCTTGACGCGTCCAGGCGGTAGACGAAGAGCTTGTCGAGCCCCAGGTCCGCGACGATCGCAAACCTACCCGACGGATCGGGGTTGATCGAGTGGGGGTGCGCGGACTCCTGACGGGAGCGGTCGGGCCCCGAGCCGGAATGGCGTACGATGCAGGACCGCTCCCCGACCGTCGAGTCGGCCAGTATGGGGAACACCTCCGCGTAGTGGCCGCTGTAGTTGGCCGTGAGGACGCACCTTCCCGAGGGGTCCACGCTGATGTGGCAAGACTCGGGGCCGCCGGCGATCCGCTCGCCGGCGCCCGTCAGCCTTCCCGTCGCGGCATCGACGGCATAGGTCTCGATGGCCTCGACTGGGCCGCCCCCGGGACCCGGTGCCTCGGCGAGCGAATAGACGTGCCTCTTATCCGGCGCGAAGGCGAGGAACACCGAGTCCGGCTTTTCCGCGACGCGCACAGCTGGCGACAGCGAGCCTGAATCCTGGTCGAGCTTCGAAAGGTAGATCCCGCGTCGGGCGTCCGTCGCGGACGTGCCGAAGTAAACCCAGCAAGAGGCGTCGCCCGCCCGGACCGCCGAGCCGGCCGCCATGAGCGCTGCGAATCCGGCTGACCAGAGGGTGGGGCGCATGGGCAGACAATGGTTGCCTCCGCCCGCCGCTGCAATTGAGAATGGCCGGGTATGAGGCTCTTGGCGCGCATCCCGGCATGCCTTTGCCTGCCGCTTTTCTCCGTTTGCATGCTGGCGCCGTCGCGGTCCGCCGAACCCGGCCCCACCCCGACGCCGACGCCCATCTCGGTGCTCACCCTCGACGACGGCCGCGTGTTCCACAACGTCCGGGTCAGGTCGGTCGAGCAGGACAGCATCGTGGTCCGCGCGGACGAGGGCCTCGTCAAGATTGCCAAGTCCAATCTTCCCCAGGAACTCGCCTACGCGTACGCGGCCAAGGACGGCCAGGCCGGCGCCCAGGACATGGTGATGCAGCCTTTCAACCCCAATGCGCCCCAGGCCGCGCCCGCGCCTTCGCCTCCCGCCAGGCCCGCGCCGAAGCCTACCCCGACCCCAAAGCCGACCCGGGACCCGGTTTACAAGGGGTGCACCATCGTGAGTTTCCTGCCCAAGACGTTCCAGACCTCCCTTGGATGCGCCGAGGTCGTCATCCGGAACGACACGGACGCCCCGGTGCTGATCAACCCCGGCGAGATCGTTTGCGTGACGACCACCGGGGCGCGGCGGCCCGGCAGGATCTTTGTCACCGACGGGATTCCGCCCATTATCAAGCGGGTCGAGGTCGTTCCGGCCCGCGGCGACGTGGACGACATACTCACGTTCACGAACGACGCCCTGGACATCTCGTACGTGCAGTGGGCGAGATGAAGTTTTGGTTGATTTCCGGTTAGGCGGCCTGTCTAATCTCCCCTTTCAACTACGCCTGCCCCCGCTTTTCGGGGATCCAGGGGGAACGAATCCATGAAAACTCCGCTCATACTCAAAGTCGCCACGCGCGCCCAGTCGGGCCGCAGCGCCTCGCGCAGGCTGCGCAGGACCGACCGCATCCCCGCCATCCTTTACGGGAAGCACTCCGACCCGGAGAAGCTGTCGGTCGAGGTGCCCGAGTTCACCCGCCTTCTCAAGGCGGTCGCCGGCCGCGCGCTCCTGATCGAGCTCGACCGCGAGGGCAGCCCCGAGAGGGCGCTTTCATTCCTGCAGGAGATCCAGCGCGACCCGATCACGGACCGTTTCCTCCATGTTGACCTCCACGAGGTCAAACCGGAGGAGAAGTTCGAGATCCGCGTGCCCGTTCGCGTCACCGGGGAGTCGACCGGCGTCAAGAACCAGAGCGGCGTCCTCGAGATCGCGACCCATGCCCTCCGCGTCCGGTGCCTGCCGAAGGACCTCCCCGAGATGATCGAGGTCGACGTCACCCCGCTCAACGTGGGCGAGACGATCAAGGTGGGCGAGCTCAAGCCCGTTCCCGGGGTCGTGTTTCTCGACGACAAGGGCCAGCCCGTCGTCGCGTGCGTCGAGCCGGTCGCCGAGATCGTGCAGGAGGTGCCCGTCGCCGAGGCCGCCGTCGAGGGCGCCGAAGTGGCGCCCGTCGAAGGGGAGGCCGCGGCCGCGGTTCCCGCGGGCGACGCCAAGGCAGCCCTGGCAGGCGACGCGAAGGCCGGCGTGCCGGCCACACCCGCCGCTGGCGCCAAGCCCGGTGCGCCTGTTGCCGGCGCCAAGCCCGGTGCGCCCGCTGCGGCTGCCAAGCCAGGCGCCCCCGCTGCAGGCCCAAGGCCAGGCGCCCCCGCTGCAGGCGCAAGGCCGGGCGCCCCCGCTGCAGGCGCAAGGCCGGGCGCCCCCGCGAAGAAGTAATTTCCGCATCCGGCGGTCCGATCGCCGACCGTTCTTTGAGTCATGTCCATTTCGCTTGTCGCCGGCCTGGGTAATCCCGGACGCGAATACGAGCTCACCCGCCACAATCTGGGTTGGATCGCCGTCGACGCGTATGCGTCGAAGCACGGCCTCGCCTGGAAGAACGCCCCGGATTTCGAGTCCGTGGTGGCCCGCCGGGACCTCGGTCCCGGCCGGACCCTCTGGCTCATCAAGCCGCAGACCTTCATGAACGGCAGCGGCCGCGCCGTCGCCGCGTTCGCGAGGTACCACAGGATCGCCCCGGAGGATGTCGCCGCCGTGTACGACGACCTGACGATCGACCTCGGCCTCGTGAAGGTGTCGGTCATGGGCGGCGACGCCGGCCACAACGGCGTCGCGAGCCTGCTCGAGCACCTTGGGGCTGGCTTTGCCAGGCTCCGGCTCGGGACCGGCCCCAAGAACCCGCCGGAAATGGACATCAAGGACTTCGTGCTCGAACGCTTTACCGCAGAACAACTCAACATAATCCAACAAGACACAGATGCCTACGTCCAGGGCCTGGAGCTGCTGCTCGCGAGCGGCCCCGACCGGGCCATGAACCTGATTAACCGAAGAGACAACCCATGAGCGAACCCACCAGACGCAATTACCGCGCCACCTTCATCCTGGACAACCGCGGCAAGCAGGAGACCGTCGAGCAGATCGTCGACGGCGTGAAGAAGGAGATCGCCGCGGTGCATGGCGAAGTGACCGGCGTCGAGAACATCGGCAAGAGGGACTTCGCCCGCGTCACCGACCGCAGGTTCACGGGGGCCCCCTACGTCCACGTCAATTTCAGCGCCCCGCCGGACGCGCCGGCGCACCTGCGCGAGCGCCTCCGGCTCAATGGCAGCGTGTACCGCACCTTCATCCAGGAGGCCTGATTCCCATGGCAAACTTCAACAAGGTCTACCTGATGGGAAACCTGACGCGGGATCCCGAGATGCGGGTCACGCCCAAGGGCACGGCGATCTGCCAGTTCGGAATGGCGATCAGCCGCTCGTGGAAGGATGAAAGCGGCCAGACCCGCGAGGAGACCGCGTTCGTCGACATCGAGGCCTGGGGCAAGCAGGGCGAGATCATCTCGAAGTACTGCACGAAGGGCCGGCCGCTCTTCATCGAGGGGCGCCTGAGGTTCGACCAGTGGGAGGACAAGACCTCCGGCCAGAAGCGGAGCAAGCTGAAGGTCGTCCTCGAGAACTTCCAGTTCATCGGAGGCCGGGGCGACGGGGCCCCGGGCGCGGGGGGGCCGGGCGCGGGGGGCCCGGGTTCCGGCGGCGATCTGGCCGATCCCTCAGCCGGCGATGCTCCGTCCTCCAACAGGGGCGCCGCCCGGGGACCGGCGGCCCCTAAGGACGCGGCCGACGAGGACGTGCCCTTCTAGTGACTCCTGCCCAGAGGCGCTTGGTGTCCCCGGGCACGGATTCCTTATCGGGGCGGCGTCCTTGAATTAGCGGGACCAGGGCTGTGCCCGGCTTGAGTACCCCACGGTTGCGCAGGGCGACTTCCGCGTCTGGGGCGGGCGCACGGTCTGCACATCGTCGTTGGCGAAGGATTTCGCCCGCCGGCCGGGCCGCTCCTACTCGGAACGCAGGGCGACCATCGGGTCGATGCGCGCGGCGCGCCGGGCGGGTATCCAGAGCGCCGCAAGTCCGACGAGGCATATCAGGGCCGAGACGAGCAGGTAGACTCCGGGGTTGTTGGCCATCCTCGAGCCAAAGAGGGTCTCGAGCGGCCGGGTGAGGAAGAAGCCCGCAACCAGCCCCAGCCCGACCCCGGCCGCGATCTGCCGGCCGCCCTGAAGCAGCACAAGCTGCACGACCCGCCCGATCGTTGCGCCGAGCGCCATGCGGGTGCCGAATTCGCGCGTGCGCCGGCTGACGGCCTGCGACGTGACTCCATAGACGCCGAGCGCGCCGAGGAAGACCGTGATGCCCGCAAAGATCACCGCCATCATGCCGACGATGCTGAACCCGCGCAGCGCCAGCGCCGTCTGGCTCGTGAGCGTGCCGACGGAATGGATGGGCTGGTTGGGATCAATGCTGGCGATGGCCTTTCGCACGGGTGTTACCAGCTGAAGGGGATCGGACTTCGTGCGGACAAACAGGTCGAGCCAGCCCCAGCCCATCTGGTCCTCCACAAGGTAGAAGCCGGCCTCGTCGCGTCCAGGAGGCGCGAACAGTCCCTGCATCTGCAGGTCGGGCACGACGCCGATCACCGTGGCCCAGCCCTCGCTGGTCTGGTTGCTGCGGAAGCGCCTGCCCAGGGGATCGGAGTTCGGCCAGAACTTCCGGGCGAATGATTCGTTCACGACCGCGGAGAGGGGCTCCTTGGACTGCTCGCGGGCGTCGAACAGGCGCCCGGCCACCGGCCTCACCGCGATGAGCCTGAAATAGTCGCTCGACACGACGTCAAGCCACACGGTGGGCCGGTCGTTGTCATGGGCGAAGACGGCGCCTTCGGGCGCCACCTGCGTGGCGACTCCCGGACCGATGAAGTTGCGGCTGGTGACGGCCACCGACTCCACGCCGGGTTCGGCCTGAAGGCGCTGGATCAGAGTCCGGTAGAACCGCGCCCGCCCCTCGGCGGTGGGCTGGGTGCCTTCCTGGACCTCGATCCGGCCGGTGAGAAGCCGGTCCGGATCATAGCGCAGGTTGGCCTTGCGGGTCTGGTAGATGGTCAGGGTCAGTACGCCGGCGGCCACGAGCAGCATGGTTGAAAAGGCGATCTGGGCGCCCACCAGCCAGCGGGCCAGTCGGCTGCCGCCCATGCCGGCGGCGGTGCGCGAGTCGTCCTTGAGAGCCGTGTTCAGGTCGATGCGGGAGGCCTGCAATGCCGGCACGATGCCGGCGAGGAATCCCGCGGCGACTGTCGCGAGAACAGCCACGGCAACCACGCGCTGGTCGACCCGGAAGTCAAACCATGCCGGCACAGTCATCCTCTCGACCAAGTGGTACTGAAGCAGGCGGACGCCTTCCAGGGTGAGAAGCAGGCCGCCGACTGATCCGACGCCCGCGATCACCAGGGACTCGGCGAGAAGCTGCCGGACCAAACGCCCGCGGCCGGCCCCGACGGCAGCCCTGACGGCAAGCTCGCGCGTCCGCTGGGAGGCGCGTCCGAGAAGCATGCTGGCGACGTTCACGCAGGCGAGCGCCAGGATGAACAGGGTCATCGCGAGCATGAGATAGAGGAGGGGCTGCGTGCCGCCGCCGGCATAGGCCAGGGCGAACTTCTGTACGCTCATGCGGTCGAGACCCTTGTTGGTCTCCGGCCACATCTTCGCCAGGCCCCCGGCCAGAGCATCGAGCTGCGCGCGCGCCTGGTTGAGGGTGACGCCGGGCTTCAGCTTGCCCATCATCTCCACGCGATCGACCAGCCGCAGGCGCGGGTCCCCGGGTGCGGCCCGCAGGTTCGTCCAGACCTGCTGCGTGGTCGGAAACCCGAAGCGCGGGGGCATCACGCCGACCACGGTGCCGGACTCGCCGTTGACGTTCAGCGGCCGGCCGAGCACGCCCGGGTCCGAGCCGAATTCCTCCTGCCAAAGCGCGTGGGATAGCACGATCAGGAGCGGCCTGCCCGGCTTGTCCTCCTCAGGTGTGAACCAGCGGCCGAGCATCGGCTGGACGCCCAGCACGTCGAGCAGGTCCGCGCTGCAGAGCGCTCCAAAGTGGTTGGAGGGCATGCGGCCCGGGCCGCTGAGATTGAGGCTGAGCTCGTTCACGCCGGCCAGCGATTCGAAGACGGTCTGCCGTTCCCTCAGCACGAGGTAGTCGCGGTAGGGCACCGCCTGCCAACCGAATGCGCCGCCCTGCTGCGTGTCCGTGCGCGAGACGTGCATGAGGCGTTCCGCGCGGGATATCGGCAGCCCACGCAGCAGGATACCGTCGATCAGGCTGAACTGCGTGGCGACCAGGCCAATGCCCAGCGCCAGGGATGCCGCCGCCATCAGGCTGAAGGCCGGCCGGCGGGCCAGCATTCGGAGGCCAACGCGCATATCCTGAAGAAAGGATTCGATGATCATGACGCTCGGGGCGGGATGCCTGGCGATGAGGCCCGGCGCGGCGGCAGGGCGGCGGCTGGCCCCGGCGCTTGCCCGGAATATCTGCATGGTGCGGGCAACTTCAGGGAGGAAGACATGGCTCCCGTAATGGCAAGAGGCATGCCAACCATCCGTGGAAGCACTTCTCATTAATATTCAAGTAGTAGGGAATTTTCTGGCGCTGTAATAGCAGTGGCTCTTGACCGATAGCGAGACCCGGCCGTCCCACAAATGGGAAGTGCCGCGGCCTGCGGCGCTGGGAATTCGGGCACCTGCGGCATTCGATCGTCCCCTGGCGCATGGGACGTTGAAATCGCAGAAGGAAGCCGGGGCCTAAACCGCGAGAAGTTGACACGCTTCAACTGACGCGGCTTCGCCACGTTCAGGCTTTAGCCAAATTCGGACGATTACTTGCGCGTATCACGCTGCTTGACGCTTCCAGGCGGGCACGCATTGCGCTTGCGACAGGCACATGCCGGGCCGTTTGATCTTCGGACCGGCCCTCCAATGCCCGCGAACGTGAAATCCCCGACCGCGGCGGAGCTGAAGGAGTTCCTCGGCGCCGCCGGCGACCTGTGGGCCGGCTTGGTGGGCGCCGTCGGGGAGATGTTCGCGCCGCTCGACATGCAGTGGAGGCCGTCCAAGGCGGAGTTCGGGCGCATCTGCCTGCTCCGGCACAGGAAGAGGACCCTGCTCTACCTGACGCCCGACAGGGGAAGGGTCTGGGTCGCAATCGTCCTTGGCGAGCGGGCATTCGGGCTCGCGATGGCCAGCCCGATTCCCGATGCGGTCAAGAGGATGCTGGCGGAGGCGAGGCCGTATGCCGAGGGCCGGGGGATCCGGTATCCGGTGGACTCGCCGGGCGAGATCCCCGTGGTCGCCGAGCTGCTCAGGATCAAGACCGCGCCAAAATGACGGGGCCCGGCCCGCGCCATCCCCGGCCGACCGTCATTGCAACCTTCTGCCGATGTGGGAGAATGCCCGGAACCGATGATGTCCACCATGATTACCCTGAACTCCTTCACCAGACGCGCGTCCCGCCGCCTCGCGCCGGGACTGGCCTGGCTGTTGCCGGCTGTCTCGGCGTCTGCATTGCTGGGCAGCCCCGCCAGGGTCACGTTCACGCAGCCCCCCGGGGAGATCGAGGCCTACGACTACGCCGAGATCGCCGCCGACGTTGAGCGCCCCGACTCGGCAAACCCGTTCACCGACGCCAGCCTGAAGGGGACCTTCCGGAAGGTGGACGGGACAGGGCGCCAGGACGTCGAGGGGTTCTGCGACTCGGCCGACGGCCGCACGTTCCGGATCCGCTTCATGCCCTCCGCGCCGGGGGACTATGCCTACTCGCTCGTCTACCGCCAGGGCGGCTTCCAGGCGGCCCAGTCGGGCACGCTCAGGGCATCCCCGGGCCACCGCCGCGGCCCCATACGGGTCGACCCCAGGTACCCGTGGCATTTCATCTGGGAGGGGACGGGCGAGCACTACTTCTTCAACGGGACGACCGCCTATTTCCTGATGGGCTGGAAGGACGAGCGCATCATCCAGTACTCCATCGACCGGCTGCACCGCCTCAAGGTGAACCGGATCCGGGTGACTATCGCCGGGCGGGAGGGCGTGTTCTTCGGCGAACCCGTGATGAACGGCGACAACTTCACCACCTTCCCGACGCCATGGCCGGCCCGGCAGGCCGACGACATGTACAACCCGGGCTTCGACTACACCAGGTTCGACCTCGAGTACTGGCGCAAGTTCGAGCGAGCGCTCCGGTTCGCGCGGGACCGCGACATGGTCATGTCGCTCGTCCTGGACATGAACGACAACAAGGTACACCCCGGCGCGGGCAGCGAGGACGAGCGCCGGTTCATCCGCTATGCGATCGCGCGGTTCGGGGCCCTGTCGAACATCACCTGGGACCTGGGCGACGACCTCGAGCGGTACCGCTCGGACGAGTGGACCCACGAGACGGGCACGCTGATCAAGAAATGGGACCCCTACAGGCACCTTGCGACCAGCCACCCGGTGGAGGACGTGCACCAGGACAGGACCTCGGACTGGTTCGACTTCACCTCGTTCCAGGACTGGTCCCGCACGCAGCACGCGTACATCCTCAGGCAGCGGGCGGCGCAGGAGAAGACGGGGCGGATCATCCCGCAGACCAACGAGGAGTACGGCTACGAGGACCATTACCCCATGTGGGCCCCCGGGCCGGGCTCGGACTCCGCGGACGTGCTGCGCCGCACGGCGTGGGACATCTACATGGCGGGCGGCTACCAGCTCGTGGGCGAGAGCGCCAGGCGGGGGACGAACATCTGGCCCGACACCGGCGGCGGATGGCTCAACGGGCGCGGCGACGACACCATGACCATGTTCGCCGGCTTCGGGCACATCGTCGACTTCTTCACCAGCTTCGAATGGTGGAAGGCGAACCCGCACGACGAGCTGGTGAACAACGGCGCCTACTGCCTCGCGAAGCCCGGCGAGATCTACGCCGTCTACCTTCCGAGGGAGGGCAACGTGACCGTCAAACTCGAGCCGGGGACGTACTCGGCGCACTGGTTCGGCGCATCCACGGGCGAGATCATCCCGCTGCCGCCCGCAAGCGGCCCGGAATGGGTGTCGCCCCACTCGCCGGACCGGCAGGACTGGGCGTTGCTGCTCCTGAAGGCGAATTGACGGGGCCGCGCCGCGCCCCGGGGCGCCGCCGCCCCCGGGGTCGTTCTTGGCACCTGCGCCTTTGGAGTTCACAAGCGCCATCCATGGCACCACGCTCGGCCCGCCCCTTGTCCCTCCCGACCCGCACATCCCATGCCCCGCCGCCACCTCTTGCGCGCCAGTGTCGGAATCGCCATGCTTGCCCCAGCCTCCAGGGGAGCCGAGCCGCCGATGCCCTTTCGTGACCCCGACCTGCCGGTCGACAAACGGGTCGACGACCTGATCTCGCGCCTCTCGCTCGAGGAGAAGGTCAGCCAGCTCATGATGGCGTCGCCGGCCATCGGGCGCCTCGGCGTGCCCGCCTACGACTGGTGGAACGAGGGGCTGCACGGCGTCGCGCGCAACGGGGTTGCCACCGTCTTTCCCCAGGCGATCGCGCTCGCCGCGACGTGGAACCCGGCGCTCCACGGGCGCGTTGCAAGCGTCATCTCGACCGAGTTCCGCGCCAAGAACAACGCCACCGTCGCCCGCACCGGAGGCGCGACGAAGCGCTACGAGGGACTCACGGTCTGGTCGCCGAACATCAACATCTTCCGCGATCCCCGCTGGGGCCGCGGCCAGGAGACGTACGGCGAGGACCCGTTCCTGACCTCGCGGTTCGCCGTCGCCTTCGCCCGCGGCCTGCAGGGCGACGACCCCCATTACCTCAAGACCGTCGCCACGCTGAAGCACTACGCCGTGCACAGCGGACCGGAGGAGCTGCGGCACAGGTTCGATGCGGTCGTCTCCGAGCGCGACCTGCACGAGACCTACCTGCCGGCGTTCGAGGCGGGCGTCCGCGAGGGCGGCGCCCGCTCCCTGATGAGCGCCTACAACGCCGTGGACGGCATCCCGGCCCCGGCAAACGCGCGGCTGCTGACCGCGATCCTCCGCGGCGACTGGGGCTTCGCCGGGGCGGTGGTGGGCGACGTCGACACCGTCTCGGACATATGGAGGCCGAGCTCCCACCATTTTGCCGGGGACGCGGCCGAGGCCAGCGCCCTGGCCATCAGGGCGGGCACCGACCTGTGCAGCGGCGACACCTACGCCGCGCTGCCGGAGGCCGTCCGCCGAGGCCTCGCCACCGAGGCCGACCTCGACGCCGCCCTGCGTCGGCTCCTCCGGCTCCGGTTCCTGCTCGGCCAGTTTGATCCGGCAGGGCGCGTACCGTACTCGGCCATCCCGGCCTCGGAGATCGATTCCGCCGACCACGACAAGCTCGCGCTGGAGGCCGCGCGCCAGAGCCTGGTGCTCCTCAGCAACGACGGCACGCTCCCGCTCGACCCGCGCAGGATCAGGACCGTGGCGGTGATCGGACCCACGGCGGACAGCCTGTCCACGGTCGTCGGCAACTACGCCGGGACTCCCGCAAGGCCCAGGACCCTGCTGGCTGCGCTTCAGGCGCGGCTGGAGCCGCTAGGCATCAGGACCCTGTTCGCACCGGGGGCCTTGCTGGCCGCTGGCATCCGCGAGACGTGCCAGCCGTTCCCGCCCGGGGTCCTCTACGCCGACGAGGCGCGCACGCTGCCCGGCCTGGCGGGGGAGGTCTTCGACAACCCGGTCTTTGGGGGCAGCCCCGTCGCGCGCCGAACGGACCTCCAGGTCAACCTGAAATGGAACTCCTACGAGCCGCTGCCCGGCGTCCCGGCGCAGAACGCCTCGATTTCATGGAGCGGCTCGCTCGTGCCGCCCGTCACGGGCAGCTACGTGCTCAGCCTCCGGGTCAACGGGGGCGTGCGGCTGTTCCTAGACGGCGCGCTTATCATAGACGCCTGGCGGGCCGGCGACCTGAGGACCGTAAGCGCGGACGCGCCGCTCCAGGCGGGCCGCGCGGCTCGCGTCAGGATCGAGTACTCGCAGAGCGGCGGGGACGCCGAGATCGGGTTCGGCTGGAAGATTCCCGGAAGCACTTACGCGATCGACTTGGCGCTCGCCGCCGCGAGGCAGGCCGACGCCGTCGTGCTCGCCCTGGGCCTCACGCCCGAGCTCGAGGGCGAGGAGATGCCGCTGGACGTTCCGGGGTTCCACGGGGGCGACCGCACGTCGGTGCTCCTGCCGCAGACCCAGGCCGCGCTGCTGGAGAGGATCTCCGCCCTCGGCAAGCCCGTGGTCGTTGTCCTGACGACGGGCTCCGCGGTCTCCTTCGACGCCAGGAGGGCCAACGCGGCCCTTGTCGCATGGTATTTCGGGCAGCGGGGAGGCGATGCCGTCGCGGAGGCGCTGCTCGGCGAGACAAACCCGGGCGGCCGGCTTCCGGTCACCTTCTACGCATCCGACGCGGACCTGCCCCCGTTCACCGACTATTCGATGGCGGGCCGGACCTACCGTTACTTCCACGGCAGGCCCCTCTTCGCGTTCGGCCACGGGTTGAGCTACACCACGTTCAAGTACGAGAAGGCCGAGCTCAGCGCTCCGAGCGCGGGCGCAGGCGACACAGTTGTCATTCGCGTGACCCTGAAGAACACCGGCACTCGCGCCGGCGACGAGGTCGTGCAGGTGTACGCGCACGCCGCGCACCCCCCGGTGCCGATGCCGCTCCAGTCGCTCGTGGGCTTCCAGCGCGTGCCGCTGAAGGCGGGCGAGAGAAGGACAGTTGAGATTTCCCTGCCCGTGCAGCGCCTGCGCCGCTGGGACGACGGCGCCCGGCGGTACGTCGTCGATCCCGGCCCTTACGAGCTTCGCGCCGGCCCCGCCTCCGACGTGGCTGCGCTCAGGGTGCCGCTGACCGTCCGGTGACGCAGCGCTACTTCTTCAGCGGCGCCTTTACGGGTATCCCCTGGGGGTGGCAGTCCAGGCAGGCGACGGTGTGGACGTTGTGCGCGCTCTTGGTGGAGAGGAACGTGGTGTCCATCTTCTGGACCTCGATGTCGCAGTGGGAGTCGGCCGGATGGCAGGTGTTGCAGGAGGCCGTGGCGGAATGGGCATGGGCCCCGTGGCAGTCGAGGCAGCTGAGGCCCTCGTGGACGCCCGCGGGCGTGCGGTCGTCCGAGGTGCCGAGCTGGTGGGCCGCGCTGGGCGCGTGGCATTGCATGCAGACGCGCTGCCGCGGATCCCTGGAGACCTTTACGGCGCGCTCGCCCTGGCGGATGGAGGCGAGGGGAAGAAGGTAGGCGGAGAAGTGCGCGTGCTCGCGGTGGTCATAGAAGCTCGCGGCCCGCGTCGCGGCCGCAGGGGCGTGAATCTGGTGGCAGGCCAGGCAGGGGATCACGGCCTGCGTCGCCCTCAGGGGGTCCCTGAGCGTCCACGAGCCCGCTGCGTCGGGCGGCCGGGCGACGAGGTCGGTGATGTCGGTCCGCAGGAACATCCCGTGGCAGCGCAGGCAGTCGTTGGTGGGCGACGCCATGCGGTTGTGCTCGGGATCGAGGAAGATGCGGGCGTAGGTCGTCGAGTGCTGGCTGGCCTGCCAGTCGGCAAACGCCTGCGGGTGGCAGTTGCGGCAGGACTCGTGGACGGCGAGCACGTGCTTCTCCAGGAGGAAGACCGGCTTGTTCGGATCCCCCGTGAAGTGCCGGACTATTCGGTCGACGTGGGACTTGAGGGCGTGGACATCGAGGGTGAGCGATCCGCCGTGGCATGCGCGGCAGCTCACCGTGCGGTGGGCGGAGTCCGTCCAGTCCGAGTAGACGCCCGTCATCTCGTGGCAGGAGGCGCAGGAGTCCCGGGGATTCGCGAAATGGAAGTAGCCCAGGCCGCCGACCGCGCAGGCGACGAGGAAGACGCCGCAGTAGAGCCCGAGGCCGAGGAGGAGACGGATCCAGCGGCCGGAGGTCATCTGAAGCCTCCCGCCTTCCAGCCTTCGCTGATGTGGCTTCCCACCCAGAAGCCCAGGGCCATGATCGTCAGCACCGGGTTGAACCCGCCGTTGGTGACGTGCAGGCTGGCGTCGGCGATGAACAGGTTGTCGATATCGTGCACTTGGCCGAACTTGTTCGCGACGGAGGTCCTCGGGTCGGAGCCCATGCGGCACGTGCCGGCCTGGTGCTGGCCCCCGCTCAGGCCGCGGCCCGGCAGGTTCTGCCAGGTGAATGCCGCCCCGGCCTCCCTGAGCCAGTCCTCCGCCCGTGCCGCGATGACCCGGCCGATCTCGATGTCATGCGGATGGCGTTCGCCGGAAAGGCGGGCGACCGGGATCCCCCAGCTGTCCCTCACGCCCGGGTCGATCTGGATGCGCGCGTCGAATACCGGCATCTCCTGGACGGGACACCGGACGGCTACGCTGCGCTTGAAGAACCGGCGCTGGTAGTCCTTGTGCGCCTTTCCCCACGCCGGAGAGCCGGGCGGGCGCATGCCGGAGAAGCCGTAGGGCGGGCGGATGAACTCGTTGCACAGCGCGGCGCCGCCCCGGACGCCGGGGTTGCCGTGGTTGAAGTCGCTGACCGCGATCGTCGCGCCCGGGCCGACATCGTCGAAGGTCTCCTCCTCGAACAGGCCGTCCGCGCCGCAGTAGGCGTGACCTTGGAGGTTGCGTCCGACCCAGTCGTACCGGTTGCCCGCGCCGTTCGGGAACAGCCTCGACTTCGAGTTCAGCAGGAGCCGGGCGGTCTCGATGGCGCCGCCGGATGCGACGACGAGGTCGGCGGTCTGGTACTGGGCCCGGCCGTCCGCGTCGAAATACCTGACGCCCCGCGCGCGGCCGCGGTCGTCGACCACGACCTCGCTGGCGATCGAGTGGGTGCGCAGCGCGCAGTTGCCGGTGGCCAGCGCCCGGGGGATCACCGTGTTCCAGGTGCCGTTCTTCGCGTTGTTCGGGCACGCGAAGCCGCAGCAGTAGCGGTTGTGGACGCACGCGTTGCGGCCGCCGTAGGGCGCCGAGTTCCGCAGCATCGGTATCGGGAACGGGTGGAGCCCCAGGCGCCTTGCCGCGGCCTCGAGGATGACGCCCTCCCGGTTGTACGGAAATGCCGGCATGGGGTAGGGCCGGCGCCGCGGCGGCGTGAAGGGGTTCGCGCTCATGTCGCCGGACACGCCGACCTCCCATTCGGCCTTCTCGTAGAAGGGCTCCAGATCCGCGTAGCTGATCGGCCAGTCCTCCAGCGTTGAGCCCTCAGGCGCTCCGTACGTGGAGCGCATCCTGAAGTCCTTCTCCATGTAGCGCCACGCCATCGCTCCGTAGCTGACTGTGCCGGAGCCGACGCACGCCGCGTTGTTGCTGTAGCCGCCCTCGTTCGGCATGACGATGTCCCACCCGCCGCGGGCGTTCTCGACGACGCGGGGGCTTCGGTCGTCGGGGCCGTAGGCGTTGCCCAGCACCGTCGTGCGCTGGTTGATGAGCTCATCCTGCCCGTGCGTCTCGAAGCTCACCCAGTCGCCGCGCTCGAGAAGGGCGACCGAGAGGCCGGCATCGCTGAGCTCCTTGGCCACGACCCCGCCCCCGGCGCCGGACCCCACCACGACGGCATTCACGTGCTTGAGGGCCATGGTCACGCCTTCCTGTAGCGGTTCTGCCCGACCACCTGGGGATAATCCAGGCCGAGCATCCGGTAGCTCGCGTAGTCGCGGTTCCCGCCGTGCCGCGGGCTGCCGTAGAAGCTCTGCATCGTGTGCGCGAGGACGAGGTTGAAGAACTCCTGTGCGGACGGGCCGCCCCAGAGGGCCCCGGGCGCCCTGCCCGCTTCGATTGCGCGCAGGGCCTCGATTTTTCCGGGGGCGGGCAGGTCCTGGAAGGGCATCCTGTATTCCTGCAGGCAGGTCCGCCTGAAGGACTCGAGCCCGCGGCGATAGGCCTGCCGGTGGCGCCTGAGCGCGCCGCACAGCTGCCGGTCGATGTAATTGATCGCGCCCGTGTCGGTGGCTCCGGGAACGTCGTCGCGGGGGATGATCTGCTCGCAGATATCGATCAGGAGGCCGGCCTCCGCCTCGGAGAAGAAGCGGTACCTTGGCCTGGCCGTCCTGACCAGGCGGGCGAAAGCCGCCGTCGAGCCGGCGCCGACCGCGGCGCCGATGATGCCGACCATCCCAAGCTTCAGAACCGCGCGCCGCGACAGTGCGGTCCGCCCGGCGGGGGCCGGGTCACCGTTCTTCACGGCGTCCGCCCCAACGCGGTTGTCGTTGCCTGCCATTCCTCGAATCCTTCGCGCACAATGTTGGTACCGTGGGATGCGCCGCCGGGCCGCTCGGCCCGGACAAGGCGGATCCTTCCCTGCAGGGCCTCAGTATGCTCGGGCGCGGGCCGGCTAACTCTGTATAAATTGGCCAGAATGGCGCATTAATTGCCACGTGTGTCGGGCGGTTGCCTGCCCATTGAAGCACCCGCGGCGGGATGGGCGCCGGCCGTCAGTCGAAGGTGACGGCCTTCTGCTCCGAAAGGGGCACCACGCTGGCGCCGTTCAAATTCAGGCTTTGCCTGTCCGCGACCTGGGAGATCGGCACCCGCCACTCATAGTGCTGCCAGCCCTGCCCAACGAACTTGGTCGCCTTGGCAAAAATGAAGAAGTCCTCGCCCGTCGGCACGGTCATCGAGAACTGCCCCTCCGGGCCGGTCACGGCGGTCGCGAGCGGCTTCGGCAGCCTGAGCCTGGTGGCGTTGGTGGCTAGCATGTTAAGCGCGTCGATCGGGACGGCGTACACGGTGACGCCGCTCAGCTGGATCTCGGAGCCGTCGTCCGAGGTCACGGAAATCGTGCCCTTGACCAGGTTGTTTGCGCGCTTGGGCGACAGATCCGTCTTTCCGTTCTTTATCGCGTCGTCCCTCACCGCCAGGACCGTGGTGCGGTCCGGCTCGGCGATGTAGTTGTAGTAGATGGTGTCCGCGCCGCCGGTGTGCCTGAGCGTCACCGACTCCTTCATCCAGCGAACCACGGATACGTTCCTAAGGATCGTGCCGTTGGTCAGCTTTATGTTGGCAGGCATCGTCGGCACTGGGGTCGGGCTGGGTGTCGGCGCGGAGGCGGGCTCATCGGCAAAGAGCGGCAGCCCCAGGCCCGCCGTGATAAGCACCAGGCGAATCAGCTTGGTTCTCATGCGGGGTAAGTCTGACCCGGAATGTCCAATTGTAAATACCAACAAGAATGCGCCGCTCGCGCCTCCTTCAGGGAGACGGCGGCCGGTTGCGCGCGGCACCCGCGCGGGAACGCGAGCCCACCTCCAAGGTCCTTGCATTGGGATGGCTTACATAGCTGCCGCGGGAGACCGGTCCGCCGCAGGGAAGGGGACGCCCCCGGACAAGGTTCGCGGGCGGGCACAGCATGGCCCGCCCCGGTGCTCGCGGGCCCTGGCTCACCGGGGAAATACTTCGTTGACACCCCCTCGCGGCTGCGGGATTTAGTTGAGTTTCCGCAGAGCTATCCCCCCCCCATACACTTACCACAATGGCCCACAGCGAAGTACTGCTCGTCAAGCCCGTCGAAGGCCTCGGCGGCGAAGGCGACCAAGTCAAGGTCCGTGCCGGATACGCGCGCAATTTCCTCCTCCCGAGCGGCATGGCGCTACCCGTCACCAACGCGAACAGCAAGCAGATCGAGGCGCTGAAGAAGCGCCGTGCCGAGCGCGAGGCCCTCGAGCTAAGCGGAGCCCAGGAGATCGCGCGGAAGCTCGAGAAGACGAGCCTCGCCTTCGCGGTCACGACGGGAGAGGGCGGCAAGATGTTCGGCGCCGTCACCGCGGCCGATCTCCACGACAAGCTCGTGGCCGCCGGATTCACGATCGACCGGAAGCGGATCCACCTGCACACCCCGGTCAAGACGCTCGGCAGGCACACGGTCAAGGTGAAGCTCCACGCCGACGTGTCGGTGGAGCTCCCCTTCGACGTCGTCTCCGAGAATCCGATCGAGCCCTCGGCTGAGGAGAAGGCCGCCGAGGACAAGAAGAACAGGAAGGCCGAGGCAAGGAGGTAGCCTCCCGGCCTTTCCGTCAACGATTGCCGAGGGCTGCCCGGAAGGGCAGCCCGGCCGACCCTCTGCATGGCCGACGAGAAGAGCACCGCCCCTCAGCGATCCGGCGCAACTGCTGCCGGACGCGGGATGCCGCACAGCGTCGAGGCTGAGGAATACCTGCTTTCCTGCTGCCTGATCGACGGTGCCGAGGTCCTTGCGCGCTGCCTCGAGGCGCAGATTTCGCCGGAGTCCTTCTTCATCCCCGCCCACGGCATCGTTTATGAGAAGCTCCTGGAGCTCTACAACCGGCAGGCCCCGATCGACGTCGCGGTCCTTGGGGAGGAGCTCAAGGCGGCCCAGCAGCTCGATTCGGTCGGCGGGTACGCCTTCCTGGCCCGCGTCAGCGGAAGCATCCCCACCACGGCGCAGGCGGGCTATTTCATTGAGAGGATCCGCGAGCTGCACCTGCTTCGCGAGATCATCCGCTCGGCGACCGGGGCCGTCGAGGACTGCTTCAACTTCACCGGCGGGATCGACGAGTTCGTGGACCAGATCGAGCACAAGATCTTCGCCGTCACGCAGAGCCGCGTGAGCGAGGGCGCGAAGCCGATGAACGAGCCGACGAAGGAGGCGATGAACGTCGTCCACAAGATGATGATGAAGAAGGGCGAGATGACGGGCGCCCCGTCGGGGTTCCACGACCTGGACCGGCTCACCTTTGGCTTCCAGCGCCAGGAGATGATCGTGCTCGCGGCCCGTCCGTCGATGGGCAAGACCTCGTTTGCCCTCAATGTCGCAGAGGCGGTGACCCTCCCGAAGCGGGGCGAGCCGTTTCCGACGCTCGTCTTCTCCCTCGAGATGAGCGCCTCGCAGCTGGCGCTGCGCATGCTCTGCTCCCGGGCTCGGGTCAAGATGCAGGCGCTGCGCGACGGCGTCCTGTCGAAGAACGGCGACGAACAGCAGCGGCTCGTGGCCGCCGCGGACGAGTTCTCGAAGGCGCCGCTCTTCATCGATGACTCAAGTAACCTGTCTATCATGCAGTTGCGTGCCAAGGCGCGGCGGGTCTACTCCCGCAGGAAGCTGGGGCTCATCATTGTGGACTACCTCCAGCTCCTCAGCCCGATCGACTCGAAGGTGCCCCGCGAACAGCAGGTGGCGGAGGCTTCCCGGGGATTAAAGGCGCTGGCGAAGGAACTTGATGTCCCCGTCCTTGTATTAAGTCAGTTGAACCGCTCCTCCGAAAAGGAAAATCGTGCCCCAAAGCTTGCCGACCTGCGCGAATCCGGATCGATCGAGCAGGATGCAGACGTAGTGCTTATGCTTGCCCGCCCCAAGGACGCAGACGAGAAATTCCAGGTAGCCACTGATTCGGCCGAGTTAATCGTTGCCAAGCAGCGAAACGGACCGGTAGGAGAACTGAGGCTGACGTTCCTGCGCGACATCACTCGATTTGAAAACTTTACCCAGTAACCCTCTGATATACAGGGTCCTACGAATTTCGGTTGGCGTTTGGATGCTGGTCGGCGCGGGTGTGTGCCGGTTGGGCGCGCAGGCGGCCGGAGTGACAACGGAGGCGGCGGCGCCGGCCTACAAGGTCGGCACGGTCACCGTGAAGTTCGTCGGGACAGCCAGCGTGAACGAGCAGGTCGTGCGCGCCAACATCCAGGTGCGCGAGGGCGGCGACCTTGACGAGACGATGCTCGATCGGGACATCCGTGCGCTCTACAAGACGGGCCTCTTCGAATTCATCGAGATCAAGCGGGAGGCGGTCGACTCCCGAACGTTCAACCTCGTGTTCGAGGTGACGCCCAAATACCGGGTGTTCGCCGTCAAGTACGAGGGGAACAAGCAGGTGAAGACGCGCCGTCTCTCGCAGGAGGTCAAGACCGCGCCCAACACGGCGCTCGACGAGCGGCAGGTGAAGGAGGACTCCGAGAAGCTGAAGGAGTACTACCAGAAGGAGGGGTTTAACCAGGTCGCGATAAGCTACACCATCTCGCGCGACAGGGCGACGGGCCTGGGCACGATCACCTTCAAGATAAGGGAGGGCAGGAAGGTGAAAATCAGGGAGATCCGGTTCACCGGGAATGCCCACATCAAGGCGAAGGTCCTCCGGCGCCAGATGACGACGGCGAAATGGTGGATGTTCTCCTGGCTCACCGACACCGGCCGCTTCAAGGACGACGATTTCCAGGATGACCTGGACAAGCTCAGGGATTTCTACCGCGAGAGCGGCTACCTGGACATCGAGATACCGGAGGAAAAGATCGTGTTCTCCTATCCCAAGCCGGACAGCCTTGTCATCACGATCGCGGTCGTCGAGGGCCGCCGGTACAAGATAGGGGAGATCACGGTCACCGGGAACAAGCTGCATTCAGCCCTGCTGCTCAAGCGCGTCGCCTCGCTTTACGCGAAGCAGGGCGCCGTCTTCTCGCCATCGAAGATCGACAAGGCCGTCGAGCGGCTGGAGGACTACTACGGCAAGGACGGATACCTGGACACGCGCGTCCGCGTCACCCGCAGGCCCAACCTCAAGACGAACGACATCGACCTGGAATTCAAGATCGACGAGAGCGAGAAGTTCAACGTCGAGTCGGTTCAGATAGAGGGCAACACGAAGACGAAGAGCGTCGTCATCATCCGCGAGCTGATCCTCGGCCCGGGCGACGTGTTCGACACCGTGCGGATGAAGATCAGCAAGAACAGGCTCGAGAACACGCGCTTCTTCGACAACGTGGAGATCACGCCTCAGGACACCAACATCCCGGGCCGGCGCGACATGCGCGTCACGGTGAAGGAGGGGCGGACGGGAACGTTCACTTTCGGCGCGGGCTACAGCACGCTCGAGCGGGCGACCGTCTTCGCCACGGTCCAGCAGACCAACTTCGACCTTTTCAACAGGCGCTCGGTCTTCCAGGGCGACGGCGAGAAGTTCAGCATCAAGGTGTCGATCGGCTCGCTGTCCAACGAGGCGGTCATAAGCTTCGAGGAGCCCTATCTCTTCGAGAAGACCCTGGGGTTCGGATTCAGCCTGTTCCGGGAGCAGTCCTCCTACGTCAGCACCTACTACCAGGAGCTCCAGGAGGGCGGCAACGTGAACCTGCGCAAGCCGCTGTTCGGGTTGTTTCAGGGCATCCTGACCTACCAGTACGAGGTCGTTGACATATACAACGTGAGCGCGTCCGCCTCGCCCATCATCCAGAGCTACACGGGCCTGCACGACGTCTCCTCCCTCTCGTTCGAGTTCGTCCGCGACACGCGCGACAAGATCGTGAGCCCGACCTCCGGGAACCGCATCGACATTGCAACCACGCTCGCGGGCGGCCCCCTGGGCGGGACCGACAGCTTCTACAAGTTTGAATTCCACGGCTCGCAGAACTTCAAGGTGTTCGACACGCAGACCCAGGTCCTCGAGCTCGTCGCCTACGGGGGCGTCGTCAACAACTACGGCAGCTTCCCGGCGCTGCCGTATTACGATGCGTTCTACCTGGGCGGCCCGCAAACCTTGCGCGGCTTCGAGTTCAACGAGGTCAGCCCGCGCGACATCTACGGGGAGCCGATCGGCGGCAAGACCTACGGCATGTTCACGGCCGAGTACTCGGTGGAGATCGTGGACCCGATACGGGCCGCCGTCTTCTACGACATCGGCTTCGTCAACGGTCCCGCATTCGACTTCAATCCAGGGGGATACAACGACGACTACGGCATCGGGCTAAGGCTCATGGTCGCCGGCTCGCCGCTGAGTCTGGACTACGGGATTCCCATCAAGGGCGACCACTACAACAAGCAGGGCGGACAGTTTAATTTTTCGTTTGGCACCCGCTTCTAAATCCGATTGGCTCAGTCTTTTACTCACTGCGAATACAACCCATGAAGAAACCCATTCAGTTCATCCTCGCCGCCGCGGCTCTGGCTTTCACCGCGCTGACGACCCACGCCCAGACAGGTCCCAAGATCCTCGTCGTGGATATCGCCAAGATCTTCGACAACCACTACAAGACCCAGGAGCAGCAGGCGAAGCTGCAGGCTGACGAGGCGAAGGCCCAGGAGCAGCTGGCCCAGATCACCAAGGAGGGCAACGCCCTCGTGGAGCAGTTCAAGGAGCTCGACGAGCAGTCCAAGAACCCGGCGGCGTCGGCCGAGGCCAAGTCCAAGGCCCAGGGCGAGGCGCAGAAGAAGTACGAGGAGATCCAGCAGAAGCGCGGCGAGCAGAACTCGTTCGTTCAGAACACCCGCACCACCCTCCAGCAGCGCTTCCAGACCTTCAAGACCCTGATGGTCGAGGAGATCACAAAGGTCGCGGTTGAGATCGCGAAGAAGAAGGGCGCGACGTTCCTGATCGACAAGTCGGGCCCGACCCTGATCGGGGTCTCCAACATCCTCTATTACGAGCCGTCACTCGACATCACCGACGAGGTGATGGCCGAGATCAACAAGGACCGCCCGGCCGTCACGCCGACGCCCACCACGGCCACCGCGGCACCCGCTGCGCCGGCGGCAGGCGAGACGCCGAAGATCACCGTTCCCGGGATAACGCCGACCAAGTAGGCCCGGCGCCGGGGAAGGCCCCTCATTTCGGATCGAACCCCGCTTGCGTCGAGCAGGCGGGGTTCTTTGTCTTTGCCGTATGCAGTTCTCCTTCACACTGGCTGAAATCGCGGCGATCGCAAATCCCACCAAGACCGCGGGCGCGACAACGGAGTCGATTCGCGGAATAGCTTCGCTAGAGTCGGCGGAACCGGGGGACATCTCGTTCCTGGGCAATCCCAAGTACAGGGCGTCCGTCGCCTCGACCCGCGCATCGGTCGTCCTGCTTCCGCCCGACTACAGCGGGAAGCCCGGGCCGAACCAGATGCACATGACCGTGGACAACCCCTCGGTGGCGCTCGCGCGCCTGTGCTCGCGGATTGAGCAGTCGCTCTGGCCCCGGCCAACGCCGGGGGTTCACGCGTCCGCGATTGTCGCCTCGGACGCGTCGGTCGCCGCCTCGGCCGCCGTGGGCCCGCTGTGCATTGTGGAATCGGGGGCGGCGGTGGGCGAGCGGGCCCATCTGCAGGCCCATGTGTTCGTGGGGAGGGGCGCCCGGGTCGGCGAGGACTGCTGGCTCATGCCGGGGACGATCGTCTCGGCCGAATGCACGCTGGGCAACAGGGTGAGGCTGCATGCCGGCGTCGTGATCGGCTCGGACGGCTTCGGCTACGAGTTCGTCTCGGGCAGGCACGAGAAGGTCCCCCAGGTCGGCGGCGTCACGATCGGCGACGACGTCGAGATCGGGGCGAACTCGACCGTCGACCGCGCGCGCTTCGGCCAGACGGTCGTGGGCGAGGGCACCAAGATCGACAACCTCGTGCAGGTGGGGCACAACGTGGTGATCGGACGGCATTGCCTGATCTGCGCCCAGGCGGGCGTCTCGGGCAGCACGACGCTGGGCGATTACGTTGTGCTCGGCGGGCAGGCCGGGCTCGTGGGCCACCTCACGCTCGGCAAGGGGGCGAAGGTCGGCGCCCAGGCCGGCGTCAACAACGACATCCCGGCGGGCGTCTCTGTCCGCGGCACTCCGTCGCTGCCCTACATGCTGGAGCAGCGGATGACCGTCCTGCGCAACAGGCTGCCGGAGCTCTTCAGCCGTGTGGAGACGCTGGAGGAGCACCTGGGCGTGAAGCCCGGGCAGGGGCCCCGAGCCTAGGGCAGTTCGCCGAGCCTGATGCAGGCCGCCTCGTGCGAGGGGCCGCACGGCGCAAGGGGAGGCACCGCCTCCCGGCACCGGTCGAGCGCATGCGGGCAGCGCGGGTGAAACGCGCAGCCGGGCGGGGGGTTGATGGGCGAGGGCGGATCCCCCGGGAGGACAATCCGCTGGCGGGCGCGCTCGACCCCGGGATCGGGGACCGGGATGGCGCTGACGAGCGCGCGCGTGTAGGGGTGCCGGGGCCGGTCGATCACGTCCTCCGCGGGCCCGAGCTCGACGATCTTTCCGAGGTACATGACGGCGACCCGGTCCGAGATGTGCCGGACCACCGAGAGGTCGTGGGCGATGAAGACCAGCGCAAGATCCATCTCCCGGCAGAGCTTCGACAGCAGGTTGAGAATCTGAGCCTGGATCGAGACGTCGAGCGCCGACACCGGCTCGTCGGCCACGATGATCTTAGGACGGAGCGCGAGGGCGCGCGCGATCGCGATTCTCTGGCGCTGGCCGCCCGAGAATTCGTGGGGATACCTCCGCGCAAAGCGCGGGGCGAGCCCGACAATCCCCATGAGCTCGTCTACGCGTCCCTGGACGTCCCCCCTGCTGCAGATCCGGTGCGCGAACAGCGGCTCGGCCAGCATCGCGCGGACCGTCATCCTCGGGTTGAGCGATGCGTAGGGATCCTGGAAGACCATCTGCAGGTCGCGCCGGCAGGCGAGCATCTCCCTGCGCGACGCAAGGCCCAGGTTGCGGCCGTTCAGGATGACCGCGCCGCCCGTCGTCGGAACCAGGTTGAGGATCGTGCGGGCCAGGGTGGACTTGCCGCAGCCGGATTCCCCCACGAGGCCGAGCACCTCGCCCCTCCGGACGGAGAGCGTGACACCGTCGACGGCGCGCACCGCGCCAGTCCGCCTCCTGACGAGGAAGCCCCTGTGTACCGGGAAATGGGTCCTGACATCCCTGAGCTCGAGGATGTTCTCGGTCATGGCGGGCGGCGGTTCCTCAGGCATCCCAGTCGATCTCCCCGGCCCTCATCCGGATGCAGGCGTGCGAGTGGCCAGGCGCCGCCTCGGCCAGCTCCGGAACCGCGCCGTTGCAGGCGTCGTCCGCGAACCCGCACCTAGGCGCGAACGCGCAGCCGGGGAGGGGCTTCGAGACGTCGGGCGGGATTCCGGGGATCGTGAAGAGCTCCCGCCCCCTGGGCTGCAGGGCCGGTATCGAGCGCTGGAGCGCTCGGGTGTAGGGATGGAGGGGCGAGCGGAACAGGGTCTGCGCATCGGCCTTCTCGACGATCCGGCCCGCATACATGACCTGCACCCTGTCGCAGAGGCCCGCGACGACGCCCAGGTCGTGGGTGACGTAGATGACTGCCATCCCCAGCTCGCGCTGAAGCCGGCGGATAAGCTCGAGGATCTGTGCCTGCACGGTGACGTCCAGCGCGGTCGTAGGCTCGTCGGCGATCAGGAGTTCGGGCCGGGTGATGAGCGCCATCGCGATCATCACCCGCTGGCGCATACCCCCTGAGAATTCATGGGGGTAGAAGTGGATCCGGCGCGCGGCGTCGTTGATCCCCACGGCCTCCATCATCTCGAGGGCCCTCCCGAGCGCTTCCTTCCTCGAGGCATCCTCGTGGATCACGAGGGGCTCCATCACCTGCTCGGAGATCCGCAGGTAGGGGTTGAGCGAGGTCATCGGGTCCTGGAATATCATCGACACGCGCTTTCCGCGGACCGAACGCGCCGCCTTGGGGCTGCAGCGCAGCAGGTCCATGCCGTCGAAGACGACCGAGCCGCCCTCGATTCTCCCGGGGGGCTGGGGGACCAGGCCCATGATCGTGTAGCAGGTCACCGACTTGCCCGAGCCCGACTCGCCCACCATGCCCAGGGTCTCGCCGCGCTCCACATGGAAGCTCACCCCGTCAACCGCGCGGAAGACGCCGTTCGTTGTGTGAAAATGCGTGCGCAGGTCGGTGACGGTCAGGAGCGGCATCGCGGAGGGAGGATGTCCGCATCAGCAACGCGATGGCAAGTCTCCCACCGCCGCGATGACGGCCTCGGGGTCAAGGTCCCCGAGCGAGGCGCCGCCGGTCGGAGGGCAGCCGGGCGGCTGGAGTATCCTGTAGGGGGAGGCGAACACGGGGCCGGTCCGGACGGGATTCGTCGGGCCGAAAAGGGCGATCAGGGGAACTCCGAGCGCGTTCGCAAGGTGCATACCCCCGGTGTCGTTCGCGACCAGGAGGCGGCACCCCCGGAGCGCGGCGGCGAACCCGAGGAGGCTTGTCCTGCCGGCGAGGTTTGAAACGTGGGCCTGGTCGAATCCGTCGGCTATCCGGGATGCCACGGGGGCGTCGCCGGGAGTCCCGAACAGGATGAAGCGTTCGGAAGGGAACGCCTCGACGAGCCTGCGCCAGTGGGCGACGGGCCAGCGTTTCGACGGATCGTTCTCCGACCCCGCGATGAGCCCTATGGCCCCCGGCGCGGCGGCTTCGTCCGCGGGCCCCGCCGCACGGGCCGCGGGCGCGGGGAGGGGGGAGCAGTCGAGGGGCGCGTTCAGACCGAAGCTGCGCAGGAAGCTGTCCCAGAGCTCAAGCTGGTGGTGGTGCGCCTCGTCGAAGCCGTCCGGCGGGCGGTAGGCGTGGGTGAGCATGGGGCGGCGCCTGCCGGGCCTCAGGATCCCAAAGCGCTGGGGGCAGCCCGCGATCCGGGCCTCCAGGTCGCCCCGGAAGGAGTTCGTGAGCAGTACCCAGACGTCCGGGTACGATGCGCGCAGCCGGGCAAAGTGCGCGAAATACCCCGGCCCGCGCCCCGGCAGGGGGAGGATCCGGTCCGAGAGGCCGAAGGATTCAAGCAGCGGCGCGAAGCCGGGCCTGGCGAGGAGCGTGATCTCCGCGTCGGGGCGCGATTCGCGGACTGCGCGAAGAAGCGGCGCCGCCATGGCGACGTCCCCGAGCCAGTTCGGCAGGCGCACCCACACCCGCGTGTTGCGCGGGGGCCGGGAGAGGCCCCGGGCGCGAAGGTCGGCGCCGAGGAGGTCCCGCTTGGCCTCGAGGCGCAGCCGGAGCGAGGGGATGTCCTGGTTCCTCCACCTGTCGTGCGCCCAGAGCCAGGAGCAGCAGAGGTTCTCGTCGGCCAGGGCGCCCTCCAGCCAGCGGTTGAGCGACAGGGTGGCCCCCGAGGCCGTCCCGTCCGTCGCGACGGGCTCGGATTCAAACGTGACGCGCCAGAATGCGGTTCGCCGGGGATAGAACGTGCGCAGCTCGGCCCCGAATTTCGCCGCGAGGAGCCCGGGAAGCTCCGTGGTCGAGCACACGCGGCCGAGGAGGAGGGTGAGGGCCCCCTGCATCCCCGCGTTCTGGTCGAAAAGGACTCCGACGCAGCCCTTGCCCCGCAGGATCTCGAGCGCCTCGGCAAAGCCCTCCCTCCGCGAAAGGAGCCGCATGCCGTGCCGCTCGCGCGACTTCTTCACGAAGGCATTGGCGGCCGGGTGGTCGAGCGGCCGGAAGATGATTCCAAATTCGGGTAGCGGGACCGGGCTGATCAGCTTGAGCCAGGTCTGGCTCTCCCAGTGGGCCAGGTGGAGGGTGGTGAGGACGACCGGGCGCGGCCGCGCCGAGATTTCCCGCGCGAACGCCTCCGTGGACGGCCCGAGGCTCGCGATCCTGCGGATCCGGCGCTCGGAGAGGAAGGGGGAGGCCAGGGAGAGCATCGCCGTCTCGACCATCCTCCGGGAGCTCTCGCGCGCGACGCGGCGGCGCCAGGCGCGCGGCCGGTCGGGAAATGCATGGTGCAGGTTCGAGCGCAGGACGCGCCGGCGGCGGGGGGCCAGCCAGAGGACCAGCTCGCCGCCTGCTGCGGAGAGAGCGCGCAAGACCGGCTCCGGGGTCAGGGCGAGCAGCCGGCCCAGGATCTTCAGGGCGGTCGGGATCAAGCGTTGGTTGGCGTTGCCATCGGATTTGGCGTTTGATTCGCCCCATAAAGGCATGGAAAGTAACGGTCGCGCGTCAATGACCGAACTCCTCATCATTAAGCCGTCCTCCCTTGGAGACATCGTCCACGGGCTGCAGGTCGCCACGTCGCTCAAGGCGCAGCGGAGCGGCCTGCGCATCTCATGGATCGTCCGCGAGATGTTCGCCCCGATCGTCCGCGCATGCGAGGCGGTGGACCGCGTGTACGTGTTCGAAAGGAACGCGGGGGCGAAGGGCTTCCTCAGGCTGGTGCGCGAGGTGCGCGCCACCAAGTTCGACTATGTGTTCGACATGCAGGGCCTTCTGAGGACGGGCCTCATGGCCTCGAGGGCCCGGGCGAAGCACAAGGTGGGGCGGAGCGACGCGAGGGAGTGGTCGGGTGTCTTCTACGACATGAAGGTCCCGCTGCCCCCGGAGGGGCGCAGGAGCCACGCGCTCGATATCCTCCTCCAGTTCTGTCCTGTGCTGGGCGCCAAGCCCGAGCTGAGGGGAACCCTCGCGTTCCGCGAGGTGGACAGCCTGAACCTGAAGTTCACCGAGGGGCGGGGCGGGAGCAGGCCGTACGTCCTCTTTCCCGACAGCCGGCGCCCCGACAAGAAATGGGGCGGCTTCAAGCAGCTGACCGAGTTCATCCTGAGGGAGGACCGGTCGCGCAAGGTGATCTGGGCCGGGAGCAATTTCCTTCCCGACAGGGGCGCATTTCCCACGGCCCAGTTCCTGAACCTCACGGGCAACACGAGCCTTGTCTCGCTGCCGGCCCTTGTGAAGCGGGCCGACTGGGTGGTGAGCAACGACAGCGGGCCGATGCACCTTGCCGCGGCCCTCGGCGTGCGCGTGTTCGCCATATTTGGCCCGAGCGATCCGCGACTCTTCGGCCCGTATCCGGTCGGCGGGCCGCTGAACCACGTCATCCAGGCGCCGGTTGGCGACCTGAGGCTGCTCTCGGCGAGGGATGTCTACGCCCGCTTCCAGAGGATACGGGGCCGTTGACGCGCCCGGCCGCCGGGCGTAACAGACTCTGCCCATGCTCGATCCCAGACTCATCCGCGAATCGCCCGAGCTCGTGCGGGCTGCGATCGCAAAGAAGCACCTCAAGGTCGACCTCGACGCGGCGCTCGGCGCCGACGCCGCCTGGCGCGCCCTGCTCCACGAGGTCGAGCAGCTGCGCTCGGTCCAGAAGGCCGCGAACGCGGCCATGGCCGCGCTGGCCAAGGGTTCGCCGGAATTCGCCGCGAAGGTGGCCGAGATGAAGGCGGTTTCCTCGAAGGTGAAGGAGCGGGAGGCGGGCCTGAAGGCGGCCGAGGAAAGGTGCCGCGAGGCCATGCTGACGCTCCCGAACCTCCCGCACCCGAGCGTCCCGGAGGGCGCGACGCCCGGGGAGAACGTGGTGCATTCGACGCACGGCGACACCGCGGCGGTAGCGCCGAATGCCGTGCCGCACTGGGACGTCCCCGGGTTCCAGAGGCTCTTCGATTTCGAGCGCGGAGCGAAGGTGACCGGCGCCGGGTTCCCGTTCTTTGTCGGGGAGGGGGCGCGGCTCGTCCGGGCGCTCATCAACTTCTTCCTCGAGGAGGCCGCGAGGGCGGGGTACGTGGAGGTGTCGCCGCCGATCTTCGTCAACGCGGCGAGCGCGACCGCGACCGGGCAGCTCCCCGACAAGGAGGGCCAGATGTACGAGACGGCGCCGGACAGGCTGTTCGCCATCCCCACGGGGGAGGTGCCGCTCACGAATTTCTACAGGGAGGAGATCCTCGAGGAGGCGGCGCTGCCCGTCTACCGGTGCGCGTACACGCCCTGCTTCCGGCGGGAGGCGGGCAGCTACGGCAAGGACGTGCGCGGGCTCAACCGCGTCCACCAGTTCGACAAGGTCGAGCTCCTGAAATGGGTCAGCCCCGCGACGAGCTACGACGAGCTGGAGGGGCTGCGGGGGGACGCCGAGGCCCTGCTTAGGAAGCTCGAGATCCCGTACCGCGTCCTCCTCATGTGCGGCGGCGAGCTGGGGTTCGCGCAGTCGAAGAAATACGACCTCGAGGTCTGGGCGGCCGGGCAGAAGCGGTGGCTCGAGGTGTCGAGCTGCTCGAACTTCGAGGCGTTCCAGGCCCGCCGCGCGCAGATCCGCTTCAGGTCAAGGGACACGGGCAGGGTGGAGCTCGTTCACACGCTCAACGGCTCGGGGCTCGCGGTGCCGCGGGTCCTCGCCGCGATCATCGAGAACAACCTCGAGGCGGACGGCCGCGTGAGGATTCCCGCGGCGCTCGTCCCCTATTTCGGCAAGGCCCACCTGTCGTTCGCCTGAGCGGGGCGCGGCGGCTCCATCGATGAAGGCGAGGCGCACCATTGACTGGCCCGGGGCCGCGGCCAGGGTGGCCCGGCTCATCCCTCGCGACCGGCTGCACAAGGCGGCCTTGGACTGGGCCGACGCCCGGCCGGGGGCCGAGGGATGGGCGGTCGCCCTGTCCGGGGGCGCCGACTCGGTGGGGCTTCTTCTGCTCCTTTGGGCACACTGGCCGGGGCGCAGGGCCCGCCTCCGGGCTTTCCACTTCGACCACCGGCTGCGGGGGGCCGAGTCCGCGGCCGACGCCCGCTTCTGCGCAAGGCTGTGCGCGGCGCTGGGCGTGAAGCTTGTGTCCGGCAGGTGGAAGGCCGCGCCCAAGTCGCGGAGCGAGGCTAACGCCCGGTCCGCCCGCTTCGCGTTCATCGACCGCGAGATGGCCAGGCGGCGGATGAGGGTCCTCTGGCTGGGCCACCAGCAGGACGACATCGCCGAGACGATGATGATGCGCCTTGCCCGCGGGAGCGGCGCGGCGGGCCTCGCCGCCCCCAGGGCCATCCACGCGATTGCGGCCGGGCGAGCAGGCGCGGGGCTGCGGTTTCATGTCCGGCCGCTCCTGGGCCTGAAGAAGTCGGAGATCGCGCGCGCGCTGCGGCTGGCAGGGGCCTCATGGAGGGAGGATTCGAGCAACGCAAAGGGCGCGCATTTCAGGAACCGGCTCAGGCTCGACGTGATCCCGCGCTGGGTCCGGGCGGCGCAGAGGGATGCGCTCTCCGGGGCCGCGCTTTCGCGCGAGCTGCTGGAGGAGGACGACCGCGCGCTTGAGGCGTGGGTCGACGCCCTTTGCCTGGCCGGGGCGGACGGCTCGATGAGCGTCCGCAAGCTGGCGGGCCGGCCGAGGGCCGTCGTCCGCCGCGCCCTGCACCGGTGGCTGCTCTCGCAGCCGCGCGCGGGGGAGCTCTCGCGCCAGGGCTTCGATGCGCTTCTGCGCGCAGTGGAGAGGGGAGCACCGGTCAGGCACAGCCTTGGGACCGAGGGTTTTGCGGCTATCCGGGGTGGGCGCCTGCGGTTCGAGCCTGCCCGCCGCCGCCGGACGTCTCATTGACATATGCCGGGGAACAACCAAGTTCCTTGCATAGTCACACTTGTATATAGATGCCCGATAACGAAACAAAGAGACCCCGCCGGCAGCTGAAGAACATTCCGCCGGACCGTTTCCAGCCTAAGGTCCTCGTTTTTTGGATCATCCTGGCATTTGCGGTTGTGGCTCTGCTCTATTGGTCGCCCGGGGTCGCCGTTTCGCCCGCGCAGCTGACCATCCATGAGGTCATCACCCGCGCCGAGGCGGGGGACGTCAAGCCGGGGGCGCTTATCCAGACCGATCCTTCCGGCGGGCGCGACTGGTACGTGATCACGGGCGAGTTGAACGAGCCGGTTCTCGTTAACGACAGGCATGTTAAGACCGCCTATTTCAGGGCTGGCGGCCGGATAACCGACCAAAACTGGGAGCGGATACAGAAGACCGACAAGTTCATCGAGCGCTCGGGTTCGGGCCTCCTGACCCAGATCGCTGCGCAGGTGATCCCGATCCTGATCATCATGGGCATCCTCTACTTCCTGTTTGTCCGGCAGCTGCGGCAGGCGGGCAGGGGCGCGCTCAATTTCGGGAAGAGCCGGGCCAAGCTGCTGACCCGCGACCGCGACAAGGTCACGTTTGCCGACGTCGCGGGCTGCGACGAGGCGAAGGAGGAGGTATCCGAGGTTGTTGAATTCCTGAAGGACCCCAAGAAGTTCACGAAGATGGGCGGACGTATCCCGAAGGGCATCCTCATCGTCGGCCCGCCGGGGACGGGCAAGACTCTCCTGGCGAAGGCGGTGGCGGGAGAGGCGGACGTCCCGTTCTTCAGCATTTCGGGCTCCGATTTTGTCGAGATGTTCGTGGGCGTGGGCGCCTCGCGCGTCCGCGACATGTTCGAGCAGGGCCGCAAGAGCGCCCCGTGCCTCATTTTCATCGACGAGATCGACGCGGTGGGCCGCCAGCGCGGCGCCGGCCTCGGCGGCGGCAATGACGAGCGCGAGCAGACGCTCAACTCGCTGCTGGTCGAGATGGACGGCTTCGACACGACCGAGGGGGTCATCATCATAGCCGCGACCAACCGGCCCGACGTCCTGGACAGCGCGCTGCTGCGACCGGGCCGCTTCGACCGTCAGATCTTCGTGGACCTTCCCGACATGATCGGCCGGGAGCAGGTCCTGCGAGTGCACGCCCGCAAGCTCAGCCTCGCCGACAACGTAGACCTCGGGGTCATCGCCCGCGGGACGCCGGGGCTGTCGGGCGCCGATCTCGCCAACCTCCTGAACGAGGCGGCGCTGCTCGCCGCGCGCAGGAACCGGAAGAAGATCGACGCGGCCGACGTCGAGGACGCCCGCGAGAAGGTCCAGTTCGGCCGCGAGCGCCGCCGGCTGATGGACGACGAGGAGAAGAGGCTGACTGCCTATCACGAGGCCGGGCACGCGCTGATCCAGGCTGTCCTGGACGACGGGCACATGCCCGTCCACAAGGTGACGATCATCCCGCGCGGGCGGAGCCTCGGAAGCACGATGTTCATCCCCAAGAAGGACGTTCTAACGCAGGCGATGAAGCGGATGCTCAACCAGATCGCGATGGGGCTGGGCGGCCGGATCGCCGAGGAGCTCGTCATCGGGGACATCTCGAGCGGGGCGGCGGGCGACATCAAGCAGATCACCGTGCTCGCGCGCCACATGGTCTGCGACTGGGGCATGAGCGCGCTCGGCCCGATCGCCTACGGCGACAACCACGACACCGTCTTCCTGGGCCGCGACATTACCCGCACCGAGAACGTCTCCGAGGAGACCGCCCGGAGGATAGACGTCGAGATCCAGCGCATCATCTCGGAGCAGTACGAGCGCGCGAAGAAGATCATCACCGAGCGGCGCCCGGCGCTGGACAAGATTGCCGCGGCGCTCCTCGAGCATGAGACGCTCGAGGGCAGGCACGTCCTCGAGATCCTCGAGTTCGGCGAGATCCGCTCGCCCATCGCCACGGCGTTTGTCAACAAGCCGGCCGAGAAGCCCGAGGAAAAGAAGGCGCCCGACAAGCAGGCGTCCACCGAGGGCCTTGCCGCCGGCGGCCCCGCTCCCGCCCCGACGCCGGCGTGAGCGGCCCCCACGGCTGCGGCCGAGTCCCTTTTACGGCTTGGATTTGCCGGGGGTAGCCCCAACATGGGCTCTTCATCAGAATGAAGATCTGCTGCATTGGCGCCGGCTATGTCGGCGGACCCACGATGGCGATGATCGCGCTCAAGGCGCCCGACGTCGAGGTGAGGGTGGTGGACATGAACGCGTCCCGGATAGCCGCCTGGGGCTCGGACAGCCTGCCGATCTACGAGCCGGGCCTCGACGAGATCGTGAGGAAGGTCCGCGGGAAGAACCTTCATTTCTCGACGGACGTCAAGGGCGCGATCGAGGCGGCCGACATAGTCTTCGTTGCGGTCAACACCCCGACGAAGAGCTACGGCGTGGGGGCCGGGCGCGCCGCCGACCTGCGCTTCATCGAATCGGTCGCCCGGACGATCGCCGAGTGCGCGAACGGGACGAAGATAATCGTCGAGAAGTCCACGATCCCGGTGAAGACGGCCGAGACGATCAAGGACATCCTCGCCGCCAACGGGCGCGGGATTAGGTTCCAGGTGCTCTCGAACCCGGAGTTCCTCGCCGAGGGGACGGCAGTGGCCGACCTGCTGAGCCCGGACCGCGTCCTGATCGGCGGGGAGCGGACGCGGGACGGGGCCGCCGCGGTGAGGAAGCTGGCCGAGATCTACGCCCGCTGGGTGCCGCGCGAGCGGATCATCACGACGAACCTTTGGTCGTCCGAGCTCTCGAAGCTCGTGTCCAATGCGTTCCTTGCGCAGCGGATATCCTCGATCAACTCGATCTCCGCGCTCTGCGAGGCGACGGGCGCCGATGTCGACGAGGTGGCCAACGCGATCGGCAAGGACTCACGGATAGGCCCGAAGTTCCTCAAGGCCTCGGTGGGCTTCGGCGGCTCGTGCTTCCAGAAGGACATCCTCAACCTCGTCTACCTGTGCGAGCATTTTGGGCTGCCGGAGGTGGCCGCGTACTGGGAAGGCGTCGTGAGGATGAACGACTGGCAGAAGCACAGGTTCACGGCCCGGATCGTGCGGGCGCTGTACAACTCCATCGCGGACAAGAGGATCGCGGTGCTTGGGTTCGCGTTCAAGAAGGACACGAACGACACCCGCGAATCCGCCGCCATCTCCGTGTGCCGGGACCTGATCGCGGAGCAGGCGCGGGTCACGGTGTACGACCCCAAGGTTCCGGCGGACGAGATCAGGCGGGACGTGCTCGGGAGCGGCGTGGACAACCCGCTGCTGGCGGTCGCGACTAGCGCCTACAAGGCGGCCCAGGGAGCGCACGCGCTCGCCGTCGTGACGGAGTGGGACGAGTTCAAGTCCCTCGACTTCGGCCGGATATACGAGTCGATGTCCAAGCCCGCGTTCATTTTCGACGGCCGGAACATCATGGATCTGCAGAAGCTGAGGAAGATCGGCTTCCGGGCGTCGGGGATAGGCAAGTAGCGGCCGGCCGGAGCTCAGATCCCGAGCACCGTCTTGTAGACACGGGGCACCCGCTTCGTTACCAGGCAGAGCGTCTCCCAGGGTATCGTGTCCGCCCAGCGGCTGAACTCCCCGACGGAGATCTCGTCGCCTCCCTGTTTGCCGATTAGAACGGCCTCGTCGCCGCAGGCCACGCCCGCGACGTCCGTGGTGTCCACGACCGTCTGGTCCATCGTGACGCGGCCAAGCACCGGGCACCGGACCCCGCGGATCAGCACGCTCGCCCGGTTGCTGACCGAGCGCGGGATCCCGTCACCGTAGCCCGCGCAAAGGACGGCCACCCTTGAGTCGCGCGCAAGCCTGCGGGTCCGCCCGTAGCTGACGGTCATGCCGGCGGGGAGGCGCTTCACGATTCCGACCCGGGTCCGGAAGCTGAATACCGGCTCCGTCCGGACCTGGGACAGGAACGAGCCCGGATGCGGAAGGATGCCGAACTGCAGGAGCCCGATCCGGACGGCGTTGAAGGGGCTCCTTCCATGCATCGTCTCGAGCCCCGAGCTGTTGTCCGCGTGCACGAAAAGCCGCTCCGGGGGAAGGCCGGCAAGGCCGCAGGCCTCCAGCGCCGCAAGGAAGCGGCGGCGCTGCTCCTCGGTGAATGCGGGATCCTCGTCGGGATTGGCGAAATGCGTGAAGACCCCAGCGAGCCTCAGGTGGGACGAGGCGGATATGAGCCGTGTCATCGACGGGGCCTCCTCGTGCCACACGCCCAGCCTTCCCATGCCGGTGTCGATCTTCAGGTGCACGGAGATCGGCCGCCCGGCGGCCCGGGCCGCGGCGTCCAGCCTGGACACCTCGTCCTCGGTCGACACCGTGGCGGCGAGGTCGTATTCGGCGACAAACCGGTCCTCGTCGGGGAGGAGCGGGCTGAGAAGGAGGATCGGCCAGCCGGGGCCCAGCTCGCGCAGCTGGGCGGCCTCGGTGACGTTGGCCACTGCGAAGAGGTCGGCCCCCGCGTGCATCAGCCTCGCGGCGATCTGCTGGAGGCCGTGCCCGTAGGCGTCGGCCTTGACGACGGCGACATAGCGGATGCGCGGCGGGAGGGATGCCCGGATGAGGCGCAGGTTGCGCTCAAGCGCGGCGAGGTCGATCTCGGCCCAGCAGCGCAGGGGCAGGGATGCGCCGCGCGGGCCTACGGCGCCCTGTGGATTTGCGGGTTCCATTTCGCGTAGGAGGGTTCCTGGTGCAGGTAAGCTTCCGGGGCCGCGGTCTCGCGGAAAAGTTCCGCGTCCGCGACTGACGGGAGTGCGAGGAGGGATGCCAGGTCGTAGGACGTGACGGTGGTGAGCGGGGGAAGGGGATCCCAATGCCGGAAACCCTCGGGCGTCATGAGCTGGCCCGAGAGCCGGGCCGCCGGCACTCGCTCGAGGCGGCCTCCCGGGGCGAAATGGTGCCACATGCCGCGGCGCGCGTCGGCGATCATGCCCACGTCGGGCCGCCCGACGGCCTGGGCGACGACGGCCAGGCCCACATAGGCGAACGTCGGCCTCTGCCCCAGGACGTTCCACGTTCGCAGCGCCATGGCCGAGGTGCGGATGCCGAGGATCGAGCCCGGCGCCTCGCAGAAGGCGAACGAGCGTACGGACCCGATCTCGACGTCCAGTTCGTCGAGGCATTCGAACAGCCCGACCCCTGCCTCCTCCGTCCGGGAGGACCAGCTGGCCGGTGCGCTCGCCTCGAGCAGGCCGACCTGGACCCTCGCCGATGCGGCGTCGATCAAGAGCAGGGGTGACCGCTCCCGGAGGATCTGGCTCAGGCTTGGCATGGCTCCGATTAACCAAACGCCGCGGGAGGCGCGCCCGCAAGCTGGTTAAGAGGCAATCCGGCATTGACCCTGCCGTCCCGAAACCCACGCTGGACCCTTACATTATCCGCAGAGCCGCAAACGCATCCGTGCCGTGAACGTCCAATTGAACACTGTCTCAGACACCCGCAAGAGCCTCGTCATCGCCCTGGACAAGGCCGAGGTCGACGCCGAGCACCAGGCGGTGCTTGCGGAATACGTCCGCCTCGCCAGGCTGCCCGGCTTCCGGCCGGGCAAGGCCCCCGCGGCGATGGTCGTCAAGCGGTTCGCTAAGGAGATAGCCGACGAGTTCAAGCAGAAGCTGGTCGCGAAGGCCTACCGCGACGCCCTGGAGAAGGAGAAGGTGGACGTCCTCAACGTCGTGAGCGTGGAGGAGGGCACGATCGAGCCGGGGGCCGACGCCTCGATCACGGTGACGGTGGATGTGAGGCCGGAATTCACCCTGCCGGACTACGTGGGGCTCCCGACCGAGGTGGCGCCGGTCGAGCCGACCTACGGCGAGATCGAGGATGTCATCCAGGCGCTCCGCTCCGAGGGTGCCGACTTCAAGCCGGCGGAACGCCCCGCGAGGAAGGGCGACTACGTCAAGCTGGCCTACGAGGGGTCGCTGGCCGGAAAGCCGATCGCGGAGATAGCAGGCGACAAGCAGCTCTACGCGAAGGTCCCGCAGACATGGGAGGAGGTCGAGGGCACGAACGAGGGGATCATCCCCGGGCTTGGCAGGCACCTGGCGGGCGTCGCGAAGGGCGGCAGGAAGAGCGTCGCGATCACCTTCCCCGCCGATTTCAAGCCGGTGCCCGCGCTCGCGGGCAAGACCGCCGACTACGCGCTCGACATCCAGGAGGTGCGCGAGCGGATCCTCCCCGAGCTGAACGCCGACTTCTTCAAGGCGCACCACGTGGACGACCTCGACGGGCTGAAGGCCCAGGTCCGCTCGAGCCTCAAGCTCCAGAAGGAGCGCAGGAACCACGCCGCCCAGCGGAACCAGGTGACCCAGGCGCTGGCCGACAGGGTGCTCCTTGAGCCGCCGCACAGCCTTGTGGAGGCGGAGACCCAGAGCGTACTGCGCCAGTTCATCGAGGAGAACATGCGCCGCGGCATCGCCCCCGAGCAGTTCGAGAAGGACAAGAAGGAGCTCTTCGAGGGAGCCCGGAAGGCCGCCGCCAACCGGGTCAAGATCCAGCTTATCCTCGCCAAGGTCGCCGAGGCCGAGAAGATCCAGGTGTCGGACGCCGACCTGGACCTCTACATCCGCCGGGAGGCCGCCCGCTCCAAGCAGAGCCCCGACAAGCTGGCAAAGCACCTCGCGAAGGACCGGAACGCCCTGCGCTCGGTGCAGGAGTCCATTATTTTCGACAAGTCGGTTGATTTCTTGGTGTCCAAGGCTAGGGTGACGGAGTCCCAACCGTGAGCTATTACGTACCCATCGTCCTCGAGAACACCGGCCGCGGCGAGCGGTCGATGGACATCTATTCGCGGCTCCTCAAGGACCGGATCATCTTCATCGGGACGCCCATCGACGACATGGTCGCGAACCTCGTGATCGCGCAGCTCCTGTACCTGCAGATGGAGGACGCGAAGAAGGACATCCACCTCTACATCAACTCGCCGGGCGGCGTTGTGACCGGCGGGATGGCGATATACGACACGATGAATTTCCTGCAGTGCGACGTGCAGACCTTCTGCATCGGCATGGCCGCCAGCATGAGCACGGTCCTGCTATCCGCGGGAACCAAGGGGAAGCGTTTCGCGCTCCCCAACAGCCGGGTGATGATCCACCAGCCCTCGGGCGGGGCGGGCGGCCAGGCCTCCGACATAGCGATTGCGGCGAAGGAGATCCTGCGCTGGCGGCGGACCCTGAGCGAGGTGATCGCCCGCCACACCGGCAAGACCCCGGAGCAGGTCGACAAGGATTCCGACCGGGACTATTACATGAGCGCCCAGGAGGCCAAGGAGTACGGGATCGTCGACCATGTCGTGGTCTCGACGCGGGAGGCCCAGACCCTGGTGGTGAAAACGGCCGCCTGAGGCGTGGCGCGGGGCGCGGTTTCCGCCCTCGACACCCGGGCAATCAGACCCAGACTTTCCGGCCATGGCCAAATCGTCGCGCATGACCCTCTGCTCCTTCTGCGGGAAATCGCAGGCGGAGGTGAAGAAGATCATCGCGGGGCCGGGCGTCTACATCTGCGACTCGTGCGTCAACGTCTGCAAGACGATCATCGACCGCGAGGTGAAGCAGCCCGCGGTCGACATCAAGCCCGCGTTCCGCATGGTGAAGCCGACCGGCATCAAGAAGGTGCTCGACGACTACGTCATCGGCCAGGAGCACGCGAAGAAGGTCCTCTCGGTCGCGGTCTACAACCACTACAAGCGGCTCAACTTTGAGTCCGGCCACTCGCCCAGGGACCCGGCCGCCGTCGCGCCCGAGTTCAGCGACGTCGAGGTCGAGAAGAGCAACATCCTGCTGGTTGGCCCGACGGGCTCGGGGAAGACACTCCTTGCGCGGTCGCTCGCGCGCATCCTCGACGTGCCCTTTGCGATCTCCGACGCCACGACCCTCACCGAGGCGGGCTACGTCGGGGAGGACGTCGAGAACGTCGTCCTCCGGCTGCTCCAGAACGCCAACTACGACGTGAAGCGGGCCGAGTGCGGGATCATCTACATAGACGAGATCGACAAGATCCGGCGGACGACCGAGAACGTTTCGATCACCCGCGACGTGTCGGGCGAGGGCGTGCAGCAGGCGCTGCTCAAGATACTGGAGGGCACGGTGTGCAACGTGCCGCCGCAGGGCGGCCGGAAGCACCCGAACCAGGAGTACATCCAGGTCAACACATCCAACATCCTGTTCATCTGCGGCGGCGCGTTCGTCGGGCTGGACCAGATCGTCAAGAAGCGGCTGGGCCACCGGTCGATCGGGTTCCACCAGAGCGCGGAGGACCGGGAGATCCCGTCCGAGGAGATGATGAGGCGCATCGCCCCGGAGGACATGGTGAGGTTCGGGATGATCCCGGAGTTCGTGGGGCGGCTGCCCGTCGTCACGGTGCTCGACCCGCTCAAGGTTGAGGACCTGGAGAAGATCCTCCTGAGGACGAAGAACGCCATGGTGAAGCAGTACTCGAAGCTCTTCGCGATGGACGGCGTCAAGCTGCGCTTCACTTCCGACGCGGTGAAGGCGGTCGCGCTGAAGGCGATCGAGCTGAAGACGGGCGCCCGGGCGCTCAGGGCCATCCTCGAGGGCATCATGCTTGAGATCATGTACGACCTGCCGCAGCGCGAGGACGTCACGGAGGTGATCGTCGATGCGGCGGCCGTTGCGGGGAAGCGCCGGCCGACGCTCAGGCGGGTGTCCAAGGCTGCGCCGACGGAGAACGCGGCCTAGGCTGGGGCCCCCTGCGGCCCGCCCTTGCGTCACCAGCTGCGGTAGTCGCCCTTGGTGACGCCCCTGGCGAACTCGACGAAGAGCTTCACGCAGCGCTCCACGTCCTCCAGGTCCACGACCTCGCTCGGCGTGTGCATGTAGCGCAGGGGGATGCTCACCAGCCCGGTTGCGACCCCCCCGCGCCCGACCTGGATCGCGCGCGCGTCCGTGCCCGTGGGGCGCGGGTCGCCTTCCACCTGGAACGGGATCCTCAGCTTCTTGGCGGCTTTCACCAGTCCCTCGTAGACCCTGGGGTTGATGTTCGGGCCCCGGCAGAGGATCGGGCCCCCGCCGAGCTTGGTCTCCCCAAACTTGCGGTTGTCGCAGTCGGGATGGTCGGTCGCATGGCCGACATCGACCGCCAGCGCCACCTGGGGATCCACCGAGTAGCCCGAGATCGTGGCGCCCCGGACGCCGATCTCCTCCTGGGAGGTCGCGACGGACACGACCTTCGCCGCGGGCTTCTTCGCGTCCCTGGACAGCCGGATCAGCGTCTCGCCCACGACGTAGGCGCCGACCTTGTTGTCGAACGCGCGGGCGCTGCCAATGCTCCCGTGGATCAGCTCAAACTCGTGGTCGTAGGTCGCCGCGTCCCCGATCGATATGCGCTCGAGGGCCTCCTTCTTCGAGCGCGCGCCGATGTCGATCCAGATCTCGTGGATCTCCGGGACCTTCTTCCGGTCGGCCTCGTCCATCAGGTGGATGGCGCGCTTGCCGGTCACTCCCTTGACCGGGCCGTTCGCGGTCTGGATCACGACCCGCCGGCCGGAGATCACCGTCCGGTCGTGGCCGCCGATCGTGTCGAAGTAGACGAACCCCTCCTTGTTGACATAGGTGACGATGAGGCCGAGCTCGTCCATGTGCCCGGCAAGCATGAGAGTCGGGTCGCCCGACGGGTTGAGCGTGGCGATCCGGTTGCCGAGCGAGTCCCCGGAGTAGGCGTCCGCCGCCGGCTTGACGTGGCGGTCGAACACGGCCTGGGCCTCGCCCTCGTAGCCGGACGGCGAGCGGGCGTGAAGCAATTCCGTTAGAAACGCGGGGGGGGTGTAATTCGCCATCTTGGGTTGGGGGATTGGCCCCATTTTCGGGCCGAGAAACGGGGAGGGCAACGGGGAAAAAGGCCTTGGCGTCGCAGCCGGGATGTGGGAGTTTCCAGTCTTCCATGACGATCTATCCCGCGATCGACATTAGGGAAGGCCGGTGCGTCCGGCTGACGCAGGGCCGCGCCGAAAAGGAAACCGTTTACTCAGAGGATCCCGCCTCGGTCGCCTCCGGGTTCAAGGCCGCAGGTGCGGAGTGGGTGCATGTCGTCGACCTCGACGGGGCGTTTGCCGGCGTGCCGCGCAACCTCGGCACCGTGGGGACGATCGCAGAGCTCGGCCTCAAGGTGCAGTTTGGCGGCGGGCTCCGGAGCCGCGCCTCGGTCGAAAGGGCGCTCGCGATGGGCGCCGCGCGCGTCGTCATCGGAACAAGGGCCACCGAGGGCGAGGCGTTCATCGCGGACCTGGTCGCCGCGTTCGGGGACAGCATTGCCGTCGGGATCGACGCCCTGGACGGCAACGTTGCCATCAAGGGCTGGGTCAACAGGACCGCAACCTCGGCCCTCGAGCTCGCGCGCCGGATGGACGCGCTCGGGGTCGCGACACTGATCCACACCGATGTCGCATCGGACGGGATGCTGGCCGGCCCGAACTTTGCTGCGCAGGAGGCCATGCTCGACGCCGTCCGCGCCCGGGTGATCGTCAGCGGGGGGGTCGGCCGGCGCGAGGACGTGATCCGCCTTGTGGAGATGGGAAAGGCCCGCTCCAACCTGGACGGCGTGATCGTCGGCAAGGCGCTTTACGAGGGCAGGGTCGTGCTCGGGGACCTGCTCGGCGTCGCGAATCCTCGGGGCGAAAAAAGATAGTCGCCGCCGACCATGGTGCCGGAACCGTGGGGCGGCGGCGCAACCGGCGCCCAGCGGTAGCCCAGCGGGCCCAGGACGCCGAGCACGCCCTCCACCTCCTCCTCGCAGTGGAATGCGACTATCAGGATCGGGCGTGACGCCGCAAGGCTCCCCCTCATCCCCTCAATCGCGCGGTGGCCGTGCCCCTCGACGTCCACCTTGGCGAACTGCGGCGCCCTCAATTCGCCGGATTCGACCAGCTCGTCGAGGCGCAGCGTGCGGACGCCGACCGGAGCCGACCCCGCGACCTGGGTCTCGCCACCGTAGCGAAGGTGCGCGCTCGTAGCGTCGGGCTCCCCGTACGTCAGGAGGTCCGCCCTGCCCGAATAATCCGAGGCCGCGGCCTGGTACGCCCTGAGCCAGGCGAGCCGGTTCATTCGCCGGTGGCGCTCGAGCCTCGCAAAGCTGCTGGGATTGGGCTCGAACGCCGCCACCTGGCCGCCCGGGCCCACGCGGACGGCGAGCGCGATGCTGTAGAATCCGAAATGCGCGCCGAGGTCCCAGCAGCTCCACCCGCGGATGTCGCCGCCACCAAGGTGCTCGATGGCGCCCTGAACGGCCGGCTCGTGGGTGCCCCGCCAGTACGAGGTCCAGGGGAAGAGCGTCCACCGGGCGCCCTTGGCCACGCCGCCGCGAATCCTGACCGGGATCAGGCCCACCGTGGAGGCGGCGAACCTTCGGAGGCGTGGGCTCATCTTCCGCGAGCCGCGGGTCGACGCGTCCTCTCCGCCAGCTCCTCGAGGGGATAGGTGACGATTTCGGAAAGGGTGGGGTGGTACCACGGGGCGCGGAGCATGTCGTGGACGGTAGCGCGCATCGCGAGCGGGGCCGTGAAGCAGTGGATGAGCTCCCCGGCGTCCTTGCCCACGATCTCCGCGCCCAGGATCCGCCCGCCCCGGGGGTCCGCGAGAACCTTCACGAAGCCGTAGTGCGCCTCCATCAGGATCGACTTGCCGTGGTCGTTGAAGGGATAGCTCGCGGCCGCAAATTCGACGCCCCTTCCCAATAGGTCGCGCTCGCGCCAGCCGATCCTCCCGATCTGCGGGTCCGTGAACACAACGCTCAGCAGCATCGACTCGTCCACGGGCTTCAGTCCCTTCACCCCGGCGCTGTGGCGAGCGGCCAGCTCCCCCTGCTGGATCGCAACGTGGACGATCTCGTGCGGCCCGCAGCAGTCGCCGGCCGCATAGATGTGCGCAGCGCTTGTCTGCTGCCACCGGTTGGTGAGTATCCTCCCGTTGTCCGCCGTCCTGACGCCCGCCGCGGGGAGCAAAAGCCCCGGCGTGTCGGGTTCGCGTCCGAGCGCGTTAAGGAGGTGGTCAGCCCGCCGGCGGAGGGTCCTCCCCTCATGCCGGAAAGTGACCGACACCCCGTGTCCCGCGGTCCGGACTGCCGTGACCTGGGTGCCTGTGATGACCTCTATCCCCTCGTCCTCAAAGGCCCGGCGCACGACGCCGGCGGCCCCCTCCGAATGCTCCTTCAGGAGATGCGGGCTCCGCTGGACCATGCAGACCCTCGTGCCGATCCGGCCGAGGAACTGGGCGAGCTCGCAGGCGACGATGCCGCCGCCCAAGACGACGATGCTCCGGGGCTTGAAGTCGAGCTCCAGAACGTCGTCGCTCGTCCAGGATGGGACCGAGGCCAGGCCCGGGAGCGGAGGGACGCTGGTCCTTGAGCCCGTGCTGACAAGGAAATGCGCCGCCTTGACCCGCCTGCCATCGCCCAGCTCCACGGTATGCGGATCCAAGAAGCGCGCCCGGCCGCGGATCAGGTCGAAGTCCCCCGACTCAAGCTGCTTCACCCGGTGGTCCGCGAAAGCCCCTATGATTCTCTTCTTCCTCGCATGCATGGCCGGCATGTCGGCTTCAGCCCCGGGTATGCGCAGCCCGAAGACCCTGCCGGAACGGGCCAGGTGGAGCACCTCCGCCGAGTAGATGAGGGTTTTCGACGGCATGCATCCGCGCAGGATGCAGAGGCCTCCGAGCCTGCGGGCGCCGTCGATGACGGCGACGCGCTGCCCGAGGGCCGCCGCCACGCGCGCGGCGTTGTAGCCCGCCGATCCGCCGCCTATGACCGCAAAGTCGTAGGATCGTCTCACCGCTCAGCGCCCCTTCCGGAAGATCATTACATGGAGCGTCTTGAGCACGATCGATGCGTCCAGCATGAACGAGAAGTTCCGGATGTAGTAGAGGTCGTATTCGAGCTTGCGCAGGGTGTCCTGGAATCCGGAGCCGTAGCGGTAGTTCACCTGCGCCCATCCGGTGATCCCGGGCTTCACCAAGTGCCGGAAGTGATAGCACGGAATCTCGCTCTCGTATTTGTCCACCAGCCGGTCCCATTCCGCGCGGGGGCCAATGAGGCTCATCTCGCCGCGGAGCACGTTCCAGAGCTGCGGGAGCTCGTCAAGCCGTGCCGCGCGAAGGAATCGGCCGACGCGGGTCACCCGGACGTCGTCCTTCCTCGTATACGGGTCCTCCGTCCCGCCGGACACGCGCATCGTGCGGAGCTTGGCCAGCCTGAAGGGAGCCTTGTGCTTCCCGATGCGCGTCTGGACAAAGAAGACCGGCCCTCCATCCCCCAGCTTGATCGCGATCGCCGCCGCTAGGACGACCGGCGAGAAGACCAGAATGCCTATGATCGACAGCACGACATCCGCGCCGCGCTTGATCCTCTCGAATACGGGTTCCCGCGCGACCGGGAATCCCTCCTGGAGAACCCAGATCGGGTTGATCCTGTAAAGCGGGATCTTCCTCCAGTAGATCTGGTGGAAGATCTCGAGGGTGTAGGTGGGAATCCCGCTAAAGTAGAGCTGGACGAGCTTCATCGGGATTTCCGGCGGCAGCTCCCTGCCCGACTCCTTCACCACGATCGCCTCCACCTGGATCTTCGACTGGGCGATCGACTCCAGCACGGCCTTGAAAGGCTCATATTGATTGCTGGCGCTCACGTGAATCAGGGGCCTCTGGGTCCCCAGCCGGCTGCACTCGCCGCTGAAGACGTCGAAGTCCTCCTTGTCGCCGACGAACACGATGTTGCGCCCGCCGCGCGAGGTGGAGGACCTCTCGTAGAGGATGCGCCGGTAGGCCAGGGTGAACGGGCCGGCTATGACGAAGCTGAGGATGATAACGGCGCGGCTCGATTGGAGCTCGAATCCCACGGGTATGAACGCGTACGTGAGGAGCAGGGTGGCGAGCGCCGCGAAAAAGGAGGCGATGAGATGGAGGCTCGCATAGTCTAGGCTCAGCATGTCCGCCTGGGCTCCGTACCCGTCGATCAGGTAGAGCGAGGCGACGAGGACGAGGGCGGGCGCGAGCAGGGGCCATGCGACGGGTTCCGAGCCCACGCCCCTCAGGTGGATCACCAGGCCAAAGACCAGCATCACCGAGACGATGTCGGCGGCGAGGAGGATCAACGACGTGCGCCGATGGGGATTGATGGCCAAGTTCGGGATTCCGGGGACAGCAGCCTAGGGATTATCGAGCGCGGCCGACGCTTTCAATTGCACAATTCTCCCCGCGAAGGGATTCTTGCCGGTCGGCACCATAGCGGGCCGGGGGCGCGTGTCACGGCCCATGGCGGGCGCCCTCCGGCGGGCCCGTGAGGCGCATGTATTGGATCGCGCTGAAGAAACAGAGCCACCACGCGAGGACGACGGCGACGTTGCCGAAGGGGAACTCGACCCAAGCGTATGCGGCGACCAGGATGCAGCCTGCAATGAGGAAATACGGGATGGTCGTCACCCTCATGCGGCGCACCGCAAGCGCCGGCAGGGCCACGGCCGCGCCGATCAGGGCCGTGCCTGCTAGGCCCAGCTCGGCGACCGACTGCAGCCAGTCCGAATGGGCGTCGTGGTAGATCACGGGCAGGCGGTCAATCTTGGACTCCTGCGAATTGTAGAGGCTGAACACGACCGGGTAGCTTCCCATTCCCCACCCGAAGAGGATTCGCTGGCGCGCCATCCGCCAGGTGTCGTGGTAGAGGACACTGCGCGATCCTATTCCCCCTTGGGCCCACATTGCGGCGACCTGCTCCTTGGTCTTTGACGTGCGCGCCTGTATGACGTCGCCGGCAACCATCCAGGCTCCGGCGATGGCGATGGCCGCCGCGACGGTCATTGCCGCGATGGCGCCCGCGGGCGTGGCTCCCGAAAGGCGCAGGGCGCCCGAGATCCTAGGAATCCCCCGGGCCAGGGCGACGGCAAGCAGGATCCCGAGAAGCACCGTGCAGGCCCGCGACCCGCTCAGCGGGATGGTGATGGCGAGCAGCGCCGCCGCGACAATTCCGGCGGGCGCAGGACCGTGGAAAAACCCCTCCCCACGGGTGCCATGCGCATACCGGAGGGCGAGGCCGATGCAGACGCCCGCCATGAGAATAGTGAATGCACCCCAGTGGTTGTCGTAAACGAACGAGGCGAAGAACAGCTCGTGCGGCGCCCTCACGGATCCAAAGTAGATCCCCGTTGATCCGACGAGCTTCTGCACCGTCCCGAAGACGGAAAGGGCGAGCGCGTTGGCGACGGCGACGGCAAGAACGAATCGGATGATCCGCCTGTGCCCCACGGAGAGGGCGATGTTGAGGCAGGAGAAATAGATGCAGTCAAAGAGCCACAGCGAGCGCAGCGCCAGCCCGGCCCGGGTGGCGCTCGGAATCCACCAGTCGACCCGCACGGGCATGATGAGCGTCTGGTCGCGGAAGGTGAGGTACCGGAAACCGGGCGTCAGGCAGGAGGCCGCGACGAGAACGTTGAGGGCGACGACCGGCCAGATCCAGGGCAGGGTGCCGGAAAGGGCCCGATTCCGGAGGCACCGGCCGGCCATCGGGGCCAGCGCCAGCAGGATGCCAAGGGATCCCCATGCCGAGATGGGCGTCCGAACCCAGTCCGCATTGCCGCCGAAGGCCCACGACACGCCGATGATGAAGACCGCGAGGTGTGCCGCCACCGCGATCTCGAGGGCGGTCGGCGGATGCGGCCGCGGGCCTTGGTTCACGGGGAATGGGCGGCGGCCGCCGGGCGCAGCGCCGCGTAGAATTCCGACAGGATCCGGGCCGACTTCTCCCACGAATACTCCCGGAGGACCCATTCGCTCCCGGCGGAGCCGCGGCGGCGCAGCGAATCGAGGCCCTCGGCGGTCGCCGCCCGGAGTGCCGCGCCGAATTCCGGCCAGGGGACGCACCACCCCGCCCCGGCCTTGTTGAGGTCGGCCCACGGCGTGGCGTCGGTGACCAGGGCGGGAACCCCGTACGCGAGGGACTCGGCTATCGAGAGCCCGAAGCTTTCACTGTGGGACGGGAGCAGGAAGAGGGAGGCGATCGGGTAGGGGGCGGGATGGCCGGCGCCGTCATAGGCGCGCACGCGCCCGTGCTGGCCGGAGCGAAGGACATAATCCTCGATCATTCGCGGCGTGTAGTCGTCGGGGATGCCGACGATGAGGAGCAGCCAGTCGCCCGGCCCGAACTCGAGCCATAGGTCGATCAGCTCGAGGAGGCGCTTCTTCTGGTGGAATCGCGAATAGAAGAGCGCCACGGGCCTTTGCGCGGCCTCCGGGACAATCCTGCGCCAATGCGCCGCGGCCGCCGCCGACTCCTCGGCCGAGGGTGCCGCCACGCCGTTCGGGGCAACGCACACGGGCTGCCGGAAACCCAGAGCCCGCAGCGAATCCGCCTCGTCCTGGCTGGTTGCGTGCCATCCGTCGGCCGCCTCGAAGGCGCCCGGATGGATCACGGCCCTGGCGAGCGCCTTCCTCCGGGAGTGGTGGTTCCAGGCCCACGGGTTCATCATCCCCCGGGGCGAGACCACCAGGGCCGCGCCGAGGCGGCGGGCCGCCCGGTGGGCGTAGTGCAGCGTCCGAAGCCAGATCGAGTGGTGGTGAACGATGTCCGCCGTGGCCGTTCGCAGGTACGAGCGCAGGCCCGCCGAGCCGCAGGCCAGTCCGGGCCAGTCGCGATGAAACGTGCGGATCTCGAGGCTCCCGTCCGTCCGGTGCCAGCCCGGGCCGGGCCCTGTGGCAAGGAGCTCCACCTCGTCGCCGCGCCTCGCGAGGGCGGTCGCCAGGTTGAGGACCGACTTGCTCGGCCCTCCGTGGCGGGCCTCGAGGCTGGGGACGATTTGGCAGGACTTCACGCGGAGGGAGGCGTCCGGTCCTTCAGCACGCGGCAAGGATTCCCGGCGCAGACGGTGCGCGCGGGCAGGTCCTTGACGACGACCGAGCGTGCGCCCACGACGCAGAGCTCCCCGATTGAAACGCCCGGCCCGACGAACACGTCGGCGCCGAGCCACGCGTTCTCGCCCACCACGATCGGCTTGGCGACGAGGGGCATGCTCCACCGGCTGTAGTCGTGCGTTCCCGCGCAGAGATGGCAGTTCTGGCTGACGTTGGCCCCACGCCGGAGGGAAACGGGGGCCAAGTTGTAGATCGCGACGTTCGGGCCGATCATGGACCTCGGGGCAAGGGAAAGCTTCTGCGGGAACAGGATCGACGCCGTCGGGAACACGACGACCCTGCCTGGCTCGGGAATGTCGGCGCCAAAGAACCTCAGCAGCACGGCGCGGAACCCGTGCCATGGACGGGGGCTCCAGCGGAAGAGGGTGCGCTGGACCACGGCCCAGCACATCCGAAGCGCGACATCCGCGCCGGAGTAGGGGGTCGCGCAGCCCTGGCCCAGGTAGGGGTCTTCCTTAGGCATGGTTGGATTATGTGCGGTTTTCGGGGCCGGCGCCCGCCAAAAGCGAGAGGTCGTCCAAGATGACTCTGGATACCTCGGGATAGTCGAAGGACCGCGAATGGTCCTGCCCTCGCAGGGCCAGGTCCCGGCGCAGGCCCGCGTCCGCCACCAGGCGGCCCATGCAGTCCGCCAGGAGCCGGTCGGCGTCGGCCGCCTCATGGTCGAAGACGAGGCCGGTCCGGCCGTCGCCCACGAGGTCGCCGAAGCAACCGAGCTTGGACACGACAACCGCGCAGCGGGCGGCCATAGCCTCGGCGACCGCGACTCCGAAAGTCTCGCCCCTCTCCGCAAGGCTGGGGTAGCAGAATACATCAAGGCTTCCGTACAGGCGGGCCAGCCGCTCCGGTTCGTATTCCGGAGGGAGCCACTCGACCCGCCCGCCGAGCGCCGCATTGGCCTCCTTCCGCAGCGCGGCGAACCAGCCCTGGCCTCCTCCTCCCGCCCCGACGTCCGCAGGCCCGGCGATCCTGAGGCGCCACCGCGGGAGGTCCGTGCGGCCCGCGAGCCGGGAGGCTGCGCGCACCAGCAGCGCTATTCCCTTCTCCGGGTGCAGCCTGCCCACGTAGCCTACGGTAACGGGCGAACCCGGCTGGCAGGCCGAGCGCGCATGCAGAGACCAGTCGATCGGATAGCCGATGACCCGGGTTCGCGCGCGTGCCCGCTTGGACTTGATCTGTCCCGCGACGAAGGAGCTTGGCGCATATATCCTGGCCACTGCCCCGTAGAATCGGATCTGCCCCCTGGGGGCCCTCCCGATCATGACCGACACCCTTCCGGCCCCGGGCTTAGCGCGGCGAAGCCATGCGGGGAGGGTGACGGTGTTGCATATGACGACGTCGCCGGGAGGAAGCGCAAGCGCGACCCTTACGCCCCAGATGAAGTCGAGGGCAAGGTTCAGCGGGAGGGACCGGGTGTGGCCGAATCCCGGCAGGCGGATGTGGCTCACTCCCGCGACGGTCTCCGCCGGCGCCAGACCGGGCCAGCTGCGCGAGACAAGGGTCACTGCATGTCCGGCCGCCGCGAAATGCCTCGCGAGGCCGTGCCATGACTTCTCGGTCGACCCGCCGCTGACGGCGGGCACCGGGAGGAAGAAGCCGGTGACGATGGTGATTCTCACGGGGGCCGTGCTGGCTCAGGCCTCCAATGCCGCGAGCGCGGCAAGAAGCCCGTCCGTTGTCTTCGCAAAGGTGTATCCCGCCATCCTGCGTTCAATGGCCTGCCGGATCTCAAGCCGGCGCCTCGCCGATCCAAGCTCCGCAAGCGCCTCGGACAGCGCCCGTCCCAGCGAACGGGGGTCGGCTGCTCCGAACACCCAGCCGGTCTCGCCGTGGGTCACGAGGTCGCGCTGGCAGCCGACCCTGTCGCTCACCAGGCACGGAACGCCCATGTGCATGGCCTCGTTCACGGCGAGGCCCCACGTCTCATAATCCCCGCGCGAAGGCAGGGCGAAAAGGTCCGCCATGAGATACCGTGAGGGCATCTCGCTCTGGTTTGCGAACGGGAGGAACCGGACGGGCGGGGCCCCCGGGACGCCGGCCCGCTCGGAAGCCATCGCCTGGAGCCTGCCCTTCTCCGGGCCCTCGCCTACAAAGACCATCGCTGTGTTCTCCGGGCGCAGGTCGAGGAATGCCGCCAGAAGCTCCGCGGGCTGCTTGGCCGCCACCAGCTTGCCCGCGAAGAGCACGATCCGGGTGGAGGAATCGAGGCCGAGCTGCGAGCGAATTGTCTCCGCAGCGGCGCAGTGTCCGGCGCTGTCGCGCCGGAAAAGCTCCGAATCGACCGAATGCGGCGCGAAGAAGAGCTTTCGCCCGGGCACACCGAAGGCCTCGAAGTACTCCCGGTTGGCCGCGCCCACGTACAGAAACGAGGCGAACTGCGAGAACAACGCGCGAAGGGCCAGGCGGACATGCAGCCGCGGCGATCGGCGTCCGAGCAGGTGGGAATCGCCGCGAAACAGGATGGGGATGCCGCGGCGGCGCGCCCACGCGGCCGCGCGCAGGTGGCTCGCCCACTTGTAGCCGAAAAGCAGCATGGCGTCGGGCCGCCAGGCGCCCAAGCGCGCCGTCAGGCCGGGATTCCTGAAACCCAGGAAATGTTCCGCCCCCGGCCTCGCCGATGTGTTGGGCACGAACTCGGAGTCGTAGCCCGACTGGAGGTCCACGTCCCACTTGACGCTGGTACCGAAGTCCGGGTCATGGCGCGCGGCGACTCCGAAGTCCCAGAGATAGAACACGCGGAATTCAAGGGACGTGCGGCTGCGCAGCCACCGGAACCACGGGCTGTAGTATTGCGTGGGGTGGGACAGCACCACCGCGAGGCGCCCGCCCGTCTTAAGCGAGTTCGTCACGGCTTCATCCGGTGGCGCCCGAGCGCCGCGTCAAAGCAGCCCGCGAGGATGCGGGTCATGCCTTCCGCGGAGTAGGCAAGGAATGAGGCGGGGTCAAAGCCCACTGCCTCGTGCATCTTCCCGCTGATGAACCACCCGTTTGCAATGTCGTCCGCGAGAGCGTCGGCTTCCGCGGCGTTGTCGAAGGAGAAGCGCTGGCCGCAATTCAAGGCGTTGGCAATGCCCATGATCGGGCTGCGGGAGTTGAAGACGACGAGCATGGGTCGCCTGGCAAGGACGTACGGGAAGATCTTCGAGGCGCTGTAGGTCGGATCGTTGGAGCCCACGGCTATAAGCGCGTCGGCGTTGGCAAGGTAGTGGAGCGCGTCAAAATACGGCACGCGGTAGCAATGCTCGTCCACGTAGGCTTCGACCCCCTCGGCCCGCGCGATGGGCATTGCCCAATCTCGGCCGAAGGGCCGGGGCGCGTAGTCTGTGCCGATGAAATGGAAGCGGATGCGCCGGGCCTCGGCAGGCCGGGCGCTCAGGAACTTCTTGAACGCCCGGAACACGACGGCGAGGGAGGTTGACATGTCAGGCCCGCAGCGTCCCGCGTAGACGTGGTGGAAATTGCCGTCGCCAAACGGCACGAGCGGGGCAGCCGGCTTGTGCCTCCTGGCTATCTCCACGTCCTTTTCCGCCGCCCCGAATGGCAGCACCGTCACGTCGCCTGCGTCGAACCAGGGATAAGCGCTTGAAAGGTTCACCCCGTAGGATCCCGAGACGGCGATCACGCCGGAGGCGCCGCGAAGCACCCTCGGCTCCCGGCGGCGGGCCAACCACTGCGAGGCGGCAAACTTCAGCCTGCCGCCCGGCGGGGGCGTGTGCGTGGAGTCGTAGTAGTCGTTCGACCATGGGTCCTGGTAATCGAGCACGTAGGGCAGCCCGAACTTGGCCTTCCAGCGAGGCCCGAGCGTGAAGGCGCCGAATTGCGTGGTGCTGAAGAAGGCAAGATCGAATTTCTCACCGCGCAGCAGCCCGTCGCCGGCGGCCCGCAGCGCGGCGCCGCAGCGCAGCCAAAGGCTGCCGATGCCTGCCCAGCGGGTGACCCGCGCGGGGATCCCCCGCACCCGGATCACGCGGATGTCGGCGGGGTAGGTCTCCTCGAGAAGCGGCTCGACCACGCCGCCCTCGATCAGGTCGGGCGCGACGGCAAGGACTGCGGGCTCCCATCCGCACGCCCTCAGGTGGGGCAGCGCCAGCCGGGTGCGCTGCATGTCCGGAGCGTTGATCGGCGGAAAGTGGGGGGAGACGATCAGGACCTTTCGGGTGGGCGGCTGTGGCGTCGGTTCCGTCATCTTTCAAACAGGTATTCTTCCCCGCAAAGGAACATGGATGCGAACCCCAATGGAAGGGCCGGGAGCGGGTCCGGCGCGATGGGATCCGTCTGCGAGGCGTATGAGGCAATGGCGCGGGCCTTGACGTCCAGGACGCCGCGAATGTCAATGCGCCACACCGTGCGGCACGCGAACATGGGCCTCAGCAGCAGCAGCGGGTTCCACCAGGACCAGACGGGGAATTCGAGTGTCCTCGGCCTGGGTCGGGCGTGCTGCAGTGCCCGGTACACCAAGGCGAACGAGGCGTCGTGCTCGGAGCTTCCGTCGCGCCGGCACGGCAGGAGGATGACCTGCGGCGCCAGTCGCGCCACCATCCCGGCGATGCCTTCCTCGACATCGCGCGCGCGTTCCTCGCCAAGTTCGGCGAGCGTGCCGCCGCGCATGTCGAGAAACACAATTCGTTCCGGGTCCACGCCGAGTGTGCCCGTCGCCGATCGCGCCTCGGCCTTGCACCGGGCTGCGCCGTCGGAGGGCGAAAGGGTCGGATGGGCGGGATGCGAGGCGCTGCCGTCGGTGACGAAGAGCACGTGCACGGCAGCTCGGTTCTGAGCCAAGAGGGCCACAGTGCCTCCACAGCCGAGTGTCTCGTCGTCCGGATGGGGCGCAATGACGAGGGGTGAGGACGCCGCGCTTCCTGGGAGGGAGCGGCTGCGAAGCCGCAGTGCCACCTTGACCAGTCGGCCGATCATGCGCCGCAGAAGCAGGCGCCCGCGGGGCGCTTCCGACAACCCGAGCGTCAGGACGCGGGCGACCTTGGAAAGGGCGCCTTGGGTCGAATGCGATGGCCGGCTAGGGTCGTTCAAACTTCTTCGGGCACAGGTCGCCCAGCCACAGTCCGGTGCACGAACGGCAGGCTTGCCGCCACGATCACCACAAACGACTGGAAGGTCGAGGTCACCAGCACGCTCGCGACCATTTCAAACGAGTTCATCAGATTCATCAGCAGACTCAGCGATAGAAAGCCCTCGGTCGACACCAGCAGCTTCCGGGCGGTGAAGTTCTCGATCCATGCAAATAGGACGCCCAGGAATACCCCGAGGGCAATCGAGCCGGTGATCGGCCCGAAATTCCCATAGGCCTCCGGCAGCAGGCCCCAGGCGATGTATGTCGTGAATGTCGACTCCAGGTCCTGCCGCCCGAAGTGCACGTTAAGCAGGATCTGGCCCTCGTGCGTGCGCGGCTTCTCGGGCCAGAGGATCCTCGGCACGAGCAGCGGCGGTATCACCGAATAGGTCTTCCCCTCCAGGGGCTTGATATGGTTCGTCTGGATCGCATCGATGACGAAGAGCAGGTTCTGCAGATTGTCGACCCGATCGAGCAAAGTCTGATTCTTGTTGGCCTGGAGCTTCTTGTCACTTGCCGCCTGGGCTTGCTCGGTTTTGTTCTCCAAGACCGCATTGTAGCTGACCTGGGTCCATTCCGCATAACACGCCGGCAGCTGCGCAAGGGACCTATGGGTTGCCGGCGCATCCGCGTTTTCCCAATAGCGCGCCCGCATCGTGTACTTGCCCATGTTCAGGAACGACAGCGCCAGTAACACGACCGTCAGGTAACGCCACGGCACGCGCTCGCTGCTCCAGAACAAGCCGATGGCGACGGTGATGAGATTCGCCGTCACTGAGCTCAGGAGGAAGTCCGAGGCGGACATCATCGCGTTGGCGACCAGCAGCAGCCAGAAGACCGCCTTTTCCGGTAACGAGGCTTCGCCGCCTCCGATGTTCAATGCGACAAGGAAGAAGCCGCAGGCGCTCACCACCGACACCAGGGCGTACAGGATCGCTTCCGAGCCGCTGGGCATGGCCGAATAAAGCGAGTCCAGAAGATCCAGTCCCTGCAGGACTTCAAACGCGGTGGCACCGGCAATCATGATGAAGCCCAGCCGGGCCCATCCCTTGGCACCCGCCCGGTTGAATTCATGCAATACATGGCTCGTCGGAGGAGAGAGGCGAAACAACTGCATCCCCATTGCCCATGCCACCACCATCGCGATATCGAATATAAGCACTTCGATTCCGGCGCTGAACAAGAAATCCGGCGGGTAGGTGCCTATGACCTCGTGGCCGGCTGCGATCGGCACGGCATATATGATCAGGCTCTGGACAACCATTACCGGCAGCAGTGGCAGGCCTATTGCCCGCCTACTCCAGACAAACAAGGCGATGCAGGTGCCCGCGGCCATCAGCGCAAAGGCCCAGGCCCCCGGATGGCCCGAATAACCCAGGTAGATCGCCTCGATTGCAAGGACGGCGAGCAGCGGGCCAACCAGCCGCTTGACTGCGATCCGCACCTTCTCGCCGAGCTCGCCGATGTCGGTGTAGCGATCAAGCTGCATTGCGCCGGACGCAGGTCTCATGGCTTCAGCTCCCTGTAAATCTTCAGATACTGCTCTGCGCATACATCGCGACTGAACCGGGTCTCGGCCGAGCGCCGGCACGCGTGGCGATCGATCTGATCTAGGCGGGCAACGGCTGCGGCGCCTCCTGCTGCATCGCTGACGAAGAATCCCGTATGTCCCGCTTCGACGATCTCAGGGGTCGCCCCCCTGGCGCAAGTGATCACCGGCGTGCCGGCAGCCAGGGCCTCGGCGAAGACGATGCCAAACGGCTCATCCCATTGAATTGGCACGACGAGCGCCGCGGCGCGCCCCAGCAGGTCATTCTTCTTTGCATCATCGACCTCGCCAATCCATTCAACGCCATCGCGGCCGATCTGGCCCGCGATCCGGCGCTCCCAGAAGTCTCGCTCCGGACCCGTCTCGGCGCGGTTACCGGCAAGGATGAGCCTTCGGCCGCTAGCCCGGGCGATGTCGATCGCGATGTCGGGGCCCTTGATTGACTCGATGCGACTAAGAAAAACCAACGGAGCGTCAGGGGAGACGCGCGCCACAAACGTGAACTTCTCAAGCTCTACGAAATTGGGAACCACGCGCCATTGGCCGCCAGACGCCCGCCCCATCGCGCAGATGAATTCGCTACATCCGGTGAACTGAAGGGACCGTCCCGCAAGCCGCGAGGCTAGGTAGATCTGTCGCCCGCCGGTATGGCGCTGGTAAGACATTACCTTGGGAAGAGAACTAAGAAGGAGCGGGGATAGGTATCCTAGGCGTGAGAAGCTGTGCAACACGTCGGGCCCGAACGACCTTGTTGCGCGCCGCAGCGCCATTGCATTGGAAAGCGGGCCACCGCGGGGTCCCCGCCCGCTTATTGGCCAGCTAAATAGCGCATCTGCTTCACACGTGGATTCGCGATGCGCGACTAGGCCCACGGCGTGCCCCTGGCTACGGAAGCAGTGGACGAGCGCATCGACTATGCGCTCGATCCCGCCATAGCCAGACGGCGGCACCGGCAGGGAGGGATCGGCGGTCAGGAGGATTCTCAAGTTCTTACGGCTTCGACATAAAGAGAGTACTTAGCGTGCTCTTGGCGGTCGATCGCAAGGAGCGGGTCGGCAGACTTGCCATAGGCGCTCCGGTGAACCTCCGCGAATCCAGCCTCCTTCAGAGCCCATTCAAGCGTCTTGTAATCATAGGCAAAATGATGCTCACCGCCTTGGTGGAACACGTGGTTGAGCATTGCCATCGGCGTTGGCATGTCGGCTGGAAGCGGATCGAGGCCGAGCGCCGCCCAGTGGTCGCGGTCGTTCAAGAGATAGGCCTCGGCGAATCGGCGGCCGTCGGGTACGATAATCCGTGCCATGCCTCCGGATTGAAGCACCCTGTGGAATTCCCGAAGGACCGCAGGCACCTCCCTCCTGAAATTGAGGTGCTCGATGACATGCTCGGCGAAGATCCGAGCAACGCTGCCGTTGCTCAGGGGAATTCTCCGGCGGATGTCACAAGTGAACGTCTGGTCCGCCGGGTGGCTCACGGCATCCGTGTTCAACCATCCCGGCAGGCCCCTCCCGCCGCTTCCGACATTCAGGCTCAAGCCCTTTTCGCCACGCAACCGCCTGATTTTGCGATGATAGGCCGGGCTCAGCCGATTCTTGAACCGGCACAGGCAGCAGTTGGCCTCGAACCTTAGCTCCTGAACAAACTCGGCATTGACTGGCAGCCTGGGAAAAAGCCACCGGCCAATTCGTTGTTTCAGAATCATTGTGATACGGACGCCTTCCGAACGCGGGTCGGGATGATTAGCAAATGTACCTTGGTTTTTCGACTGTTCAGGCAGACTTCCACAGCCTGGATTTCGCAGCAATCCTATCGGGCCTTCAATCGAGCTCACTGGCGCCCTACAGCGCGCGAGCCGCCCGTCAGTCCGCCCTCAGGGACCAGCGCCATCCAAAGTCCCCTTGCCCGATCACATGGAGCGGGGGCATCTGAGGATGGAACCGGGGAGAGACATAGTCGAACTCGACCACGTCGAGCTTCTGGTCATAGTCCATGCTGGCGTCACCAAGATATGCCGAAATGAGATAGGTGTCGCTATGCAACGGCACGTGATCGAGGCACGCGGTCACCACGCCAGCGCTTGTCGGCTGCGGTTGCCAGGCCTTGCCGGCCATGCGTCCGTTGCTGCCGGCGAGCGGATAGCCAAGCTTTGAGGAGATAATTACCCCGACGACCGGCGGCGACAGGGGAAAAGGCGATTTGAATCCGACCTGAACCTCAATGCGTCCCTCGGCGAGGGCGCGCGGGTCGACGTGCACCGAAGTGATATGCGGCCTCTCAACCGCCGGGGCCGGAAAATCGGCCCGATGGTTTCCCGTGTGAAGATAGGCTGCGAGGCACTCATTGATCGGGCCCTGGCCCGCGATCTGTCCCTGGCTGAGCCAGATGCCCACGCTGCAGATGCTTTGTAGCGCGGCGCTGTTGTGGCTAACGAAAAGGACGGTGCGCCCGTCGCTGCGCGTCACTTCGCTTACCTTGTTCAGGCATTTCTTCTGGAACTGCGCGTCGCCGACGGCGAGCACCTCGTCCACGATGAGAATCTCGGGCTCGAGATGCGCGGCGATCGCGAACGCGAGCCGGACGTACATCCCGCTGGAATAGTGTTTAACCGGGGTGTCCAGGAACCGCTCGATCTCCGAGAAGGCGACGATTTCGTCGAATTTGCGGGCGATTTCCGCACGGCTCATCCCGAGGATGGCGCCGTTGAGGTAGACATTCTCGCGGCCGGTCAATTCTGGATGGAAACCCGTGCCGACCTCGAGGAGGCTCGCCGCACGGCCGCGCATCCGGATGCGTCCGGTCGTGGGCTCGGTGATCCTCGATAGAATCTTGAGCAGCGTTGATTTCCCCGCGCCGTTTCGGCCCACGATGCCGAGGACTTGCCCGCGGTGGAGCTCGAATGAGACGTCCTTCAACGCCCAGAACTCCTCCACCGTGCGCCTAACTCCGCGGGCCCCGGGCCGCAGGCGTTCCGCCGCCGAACGAATCCCACGCGCCATCCGGTCCCGGAGGGTGTCATCGAGGACCTGGTGCCCCAGCTGGTAGCGCTTCGAGACGTTCTCAACCGTGATGATAGGATCGCCGGTCATGGCTCGGGTTCAGATGATGTCGGCAAACGTCCGCTCCATCCTGCGAAAGTACCACAGGCCGGAGTACGTCAAAAGGGCGGACAACACGATGGAGAAGCTTATGCCCCGCAGGTCGAATGGCTGGCCGTCGCTCAGAAGGCACCAGCGGAAAGCGTCGATGACCCCCGTCATGGGGTTCAAGTCGAGCAAGCTACGCCAGCGCGGGACAACGCCCGTGCTGAAGCCGATCGGCGAGATGAACACGCCGACCTGCAAGAGGAACGGCACGATGTATTTAAAATCCCGGTATTTTACGGTAAGGGCGGTGAACCAGGCGCCGGCCCCGAAGGCGAGCGTGAGGGCGACGAGTATGAAGAGGGGAAGCATGGCCCAGTGCCACGACGGGATCCTTCCGAACCAGAGCGACGCGCAGACGTAAAGGGCCAGCACCACCAGGAAATCAATCGCGGCCACGCCGAGGGCGGAGAATGGAATGATGAGCCTCGGGAAATACACCTTTGAGATCAGGTTGGCGTTTGATATCAGGCTTGCGCTCGATCCCGAAAGGGCGGCGGAGAAGAGCTGCCAGGGAAGCAGCCCGGCGAGAACCAAGAGGGGGTAGGGGACGCCGCCCGCCGACATTGCCGCGAGCTTCCCGAAGACGAACGAGAAGATGATCGTGGTGACCACGGGTTGGATCAGGGCCCAGCCCACCCCCAGGGCCGTCTGCTTGTAGCGCACCCTGATGTCCCGCAAGGTCAGGAAACGGAGGAGGTCCCGGTAATGCCAAAGGTCGCTCCAGTAATGGGTGCTAGCGCGGCCCGCCTCTATGATGAGTTCGTCCTGGGATGCCGCGGCCGCAGGGCTCGTGGATGGGCCGCTCATGAGGAAAGCAATGAGGCTAATCGCTCCTTGAATCGCAAATAGGAAAACGCCCGGGCCCGCTCAAGCAGCGGACCGACAGGCCAGTCCCGGCGCAGGCCGGCGACTATCGCCGCTCCGATGCCCGGAACGTCGCCGTAATCGACGAGGATGCCGGTATCAGCGGTAATGACCTCCGGGGCGCCGCCAGAGCGCGCACCGAGGCAGGGACGGCCGTTCGCCATGGCTTCGAGATAGACGAGGCCGAATCCCTCCTTTTCGCTGGGCAGGGCAAACATCCGGCTTCGCTCGAACTCCCCGTGGAGCTCCGAATCATCGACATATCCGGCGAACTCGACCGCCTGCCCCAAGCTGAGCCGGTTCACGAGCGCCTGAAGGCTCGGAAGCGCGTCTCCCCGCCCCACGATGCGAAGCCGCGCGTCAGGAATCGCGGCGCGAACGGAAGGCATCGCCGCGATGAGGTGGTCAATTCCCTTGTAGCTGTCTGCCATCGAAAGGCGGGAGATGGCAAGAATGACCGGGGGGCCCTCTGCTGCCGAGACGGCCGACGGAGGCTCAAGGTGGGGGTCGAGCGCATTGGGTAGAATGGCCGTCCGCTCGGGCGGAACGGGGCAGTACCCAAGCAGCTTGCGGCGCGTGAAGTCGCTCACGCAAAGGACAAGGCGGGCCCCGAGAAGGGCCCGCCGCTCCATGAACGTGAAGGGGCGCCACACCTCTATCCCGTGGGCGACCAGGTAGTAGGATTTCCTCGACGAGAACCTGCACGACGCCCACGCGAGGGGCAGCTGGGCGACATGCCCGCAGACAATCCTGTTTGAACGCACGCCCATGCGCAGCGCCGCCTCGCAGAACCGGACCTTGTTGTGGCTGCAAACCTCCCATTCCACGAGGCCGCCGTTGGAATAGCGGCGTAGGTCGGTCGAATCTAGAACCTGGTCGTTGAGCGACAAGAGGCGCACGGCATCGCCTTGGCCCGAGAGCTCGCACAGGGCTTTCAGGTAGAGCCGGAGCATGCGGCTGATCCCACCGTCGTTGCTGAACAGATCAGGTATGAGCAGGAGGTAATCCACTTGGGTTCAGCTTGTCGGTAACACTTGGGGCGGGTGTTCCGCCCGTTTGAGATTCACGAACGCGATAAGAATGGCGAGGCTCCACACGCGCGACCATTCCCTGTCCTCGCTGCCTGAAACGAATCCTTTCCAGAGCGCCTGGATAGGGCCAGCCGAGAACAAGCCGCTTCGGCCGACGCTGGCGGAGGCGAAAGTGTCCTCCAGGAATGGCCGGAGCTCCTTGCGCATCCATACGGGGAATGGGAGCGTGAAACCCCGCTTCCGGCGATGGCCGAGGCCCTCCGGCACTATGTCCGAGACCGCGTCGAACAGCGCCGATTTTGGGCGGCGGCGGTCGTCACGAAAGCGGGCGGGCTGCCGCCAGATCCACTCGACGAGCGGGCGGTCGATGAATGGGACCCGCAGCTCCAGGGAGTGGCGCATGCTCATGACGTCGCTGTCGCGAAGGAGGAGATCGGCCATGTACGTGCGCATCTCCCAGGCGCTCGCCAGCGAGAACAGATCGGCCACATCGAGGTCCGCGCGCATCGCCTCGAGGCGGGGATGAAACACCGCCGCCTCCCCGATCTTGGCGAGGACGTCGGGCGCCAGCATCGACAGGCGCCGTCGCTCCGAAAACACGCGACGCTGCAGCGCCGCAAGCTCATGGGGGTCCCGCGCATTGCGCAAGATGTCCGAGAGCTTCCGGGCGCGCGTTCCGCCGATGTCGAGGCAGTCCGCAAGGAGCGAGCGAAGGGGCCCGGGCAGGTTCCTCCAGAGCGGCAGGCTGCTGGAGAGCCTGGGGAGCGCGCGGAAGGACGGATAGCCGCCGAATAGCTCGTCCCCTCCGAGGCCGGAAAGCGCAACCTTAAGTCCGCCCTCGTGGGCCGCCTGGCTCACGTAGTACGTGTTTACGCCGTCGCCCGTGGGCTGGTCGCATCCCGAAATGAACTTGTCCAGGTCGCGGGCAACCTCGGTGCCCGTGAGCATCCGCGTGTGGTGGACTGCGCCGAAATGCCGCGCGCTCGCCTCGGCCTCGGCGGCTTCCGAGAAGCCCTGCTCATGAAATCCGATCGAGAAGGTCTTCAGCGGGTTGCCGGTCGCCCGGGACATGAGCCCGACGACAACGGCCGAATCGAGCCCTCCTGAAAGGAATGCCCCCACCGGCACGTCGGCGATCATGTGGGCCCTGATTGCGTCGTCGAGGCGCGCGCGCAGGCCGTGCACGAAATCCGCCCTTGATGCGCACGGCTTGGGATCGTCCGGTACGGACCTGAACGTCCACGCGGCGCGAATTTCAAGCCGTCCGCGGCAGTACCGCAGGCATTCGCCGGGCTGGAGGCTCTTTATCCCGCGGTAGATCGTTCGCGGCGCAGGCACCGAGAACCACGCGAGGTAATCGGCCACCGAAACGGGATCAATCTCGGCCTCGACTCCGGAGGCCACGAGCGCGGCCACCTCGGAAGCGAACACGAGGCGTCCACCCTCGCGGCTGAAATAGAAGGGCTTTATTCCGAATGGATCTCGCGCAGCGAAGAGCGACTCCTCGGCAGAGTCCCACAGGGCGAAGGCGAACATTCCGCGCAGCCGGCTGAGGGCGCCTTCGCCCCATTGCGCGAGCGCCGCGAGCAGCACCTCCGTGTCGCACCTCGTCCGGAAAGCCCATCCGGCGGCCTCGAGCTCCCTCTGGAGGGAGCGGAAGTTGTAGATGGCACCGTTGAAGACGAGGGTGTACCGGCCGTCCGGCGTCGCCATCGGCTGCTGGCCGTTGGCGGGATCGAAGATGGCAAGGCGGCGCATCCCGATCGTGGCGGGCCCGCCGGACGCGATGCCGGATTCGTCGGGGCCCCGGTGAATCATCGCCGAGCACATGCGCAGGACGGCCTCTTCGCGCGCACCGGCGGGGGTGCCGGGATCTACAAGTCCGGCGATGCCGCACATGGCTTTGGAAAATGCTTCGCCCGGTCGCTTCCTCGGGCAGCGACGGCAGAGAACCGGATTGGGTCGCCCATGGGGTCGGTCGGGTGGCGCCCTACCGAATCAAAACATCAACTACGCGTCTCCCCAGGCGCAACCCTTGAGGGGGCGTATTTTCACGCACAGATCGAGCGTGCGACGTCCGAAGCCTTCTCGCGCGTGAAGAGCTTCTCCACGAGCATCAGGCCGAAGTCGGCGGCCGTTCCGGCGCCCCGGGAGGTGATCATCCGGCCGTCGGCCACGACGCGTTCGCCAAGAAGCGCGGCAGGCAACTCGGCGGCCACGGAAAAATGGGCCGTGTGGCGCCGTCCCTCGAGCACCCCCGCGTCCTTGAGAACGACCGGCGCAGCGCAGATCGCCGCAATCCATCCGTTGCGTTCGCGCTGCTGCTTGATGTATCGTGCTACACGCGGATCCGCCCGGAGCCGGCTCACGCCTGGGCCCCCGGGTAGAACGACGCAGTCAAAAAGGGACCCCTCGGCCGCCGCCAGCGTCGTGTCGGCGTGTAACGTCAATCCGCTGCGCCCCGTCACATGGATCCCCTCACCCAGGGCCGCCACCGTGACCTCAGCCCCCGCGCGGCGGAGGATGTCGATGGGGGTCACGGCCTCGATCTCCTCGAAACCCTCGGCCAGAATCACGAGCACGGTGGGCGTGGCCATCGGGTCATTGAACACCGGGGGGCGTCCAACCTCACGGAAATTTTTATCAAAAACGCCTCGTTATTTCCGATGCGACGCGCAATCTTCGCCGCCATGCCAGGCGTTGGAAAACTCCTTAAACAGGCGCAGAAGATGCAGCGCTCCATCGAGGCGCTGCAGGCCCAGCTGGACACCCGCGAGATCGAAGTGGCGGCCGGCGGGGGCGCCGTGAAGGTCAAGGTCAGCGCCTCGGGCAAGTTCCTCGCGCTCTCGCTCGACCCGGAATTCCTCAAGGAGGATGCCAAGCTCGTCTCCGACACGGTGCTCGCCGCAATTCAGGATGCAGCGAAGCAGGCCAAGGAATTGAACGACAGCGAGATGCAGAAGGTGACATCGGCGTTCCAGATGCCGGGAATCTTCTGACCGGTGTGACGACCGCCTTCGAAAGACTTCAGCAGGCCCTCCGGAAGCTTCCGGGGGTTGGCTACCGATCCTCGGAGCGGATCGCCCTTCACCTGCTCATCGGTAAGCCGGGGCAGCTCAAGGAGCTCGTCGAGGCGCTCGGGGAGGCGTCGCGCTCGATACAACGCTGCAGCCAGTGCGGCAACATGAGCGAGGAGGCCCTTTGCGCCGTGTGCTCCGACCCCAAGCGCGACCACCGCTCGGTCTGCGTGGTTGAGAACGTGCCCGACCTTGTCGCGATCGAGAGGAGCGGGTCATGGAGGGCCGGCTACCATGTGCTTCACGGGAAGCTCTCGCCGATGCACGGAGTCGGTCCGGACGACCTCAATGTTTCCGGCCTTCTTTCGCGCATCAAGGCCGGCGAGGTCGACGAAATCGTGCTTGCGTTGCCAAACGACGTGGAGGGCGAGGCGACCTGCCACTATCTTCTGGAGCATCTTCCGGCCGGGCACAAGGTGCGCGTGACGCGAATCGGCTTCGGGATCCCAAGCGGCGGCGGAGTGCTTTTTGCCGACTCGGTGACCCTGAAGAGCGCCCTCGAGGGTCGACGGACGTTTTCGTAAGCCGTTAAAATTGCCTGCGAAGGGCACATTCCTTACTCTGGAGTTGACGCTGCCGCCGGGCCATCCTTCCTATGCTCCCCTGTTTGCGCCACTAGTTCATCGGTAGAACGTGAGCTTCCCAAGCTTGAGAGGTGGGTTCGATTCCCACGTGGCGCACCACCTTCGAGCCAGGTCGGCGGGGTCAAGATCTTGTTATCGACTAGGATAATGCGTTATCCAGCCAGAGTTAAGTTTAGCATCGGCGGCAACAATGTGGTGATGCCAAAGCCCCATTTTGCCGAACCTTAGCAAAGAGCCGAAAACCGATGAACCCCGACCCGTTCGCTTCGGGCGCGCAGAAACAATCCTTACGGTTCGTGTTGGCTGGGAGTGCTGTATTCATCGGACTATTCATCGTCTTCAGCGTGCGATATGCGCGAATGATCGACTGGAACGGCATCCGAATTTCGCCGATGTTCGCTCTGTTGCACGGCACGCCGTTATACTCTCCTCGCAACGGTGGTGTCATTACTGGGAACATATATCCCCCGCTGGCTACGCTCGCCTATATCCCATGCGCATTGCTGTCCAACCCATCGAATATTATGGAATTAGGCAGCCTGCTTGCCTGTGTTTTCTATTTTCTGGCTTTCATCGTGCTTGCATGTCTTGCCGTTCGCCGATGGGAAGTTCCAGCAATAGACGCAGGGTTAGTGTTAGTCGCCGCTGCGCTCTTAACCGCTTTCGATCCGCCATTGCGCTACACAGCATTAATGGCGCACGCTGACGCGCCCGGGTTTGCGCTGGCTGGACTGGCGTTATGTCTGGTGCTCTTTGGCGTCAATGACGGCCGATTTGCATGGTCGACAGCCGCCGGTGCTCTCGCGGCGGCTGCTGTACTTGCAAAACAGAGTTTTATAGGGGTCTGGTTCGCGCTGTTTCTTTGGTTGATACGCCGCAGCTGGCGGGTAGCCGCGTGTTTTGCGACTGGCGCCACCGTAGTCACAGCGGTTTTTTGCACAATCCTCCTTCTCTCAGGCAACTGGCACAATTTCCTGTTCAATTGCATTTATATTCCGAGCCACCATCCTTGGGATCTACATGCTTTCCTACTGGGTGGCGACGGTGGCGGAGGAATCATCGTGCAAAGGCTTCAGGCGGTAGTGGAATCGTTTCTAGATATCGCGCCAACCTGGTACCTTTGGATCGCAGTTGGAGGATGGATTCTCTGGCGATCAAGCAGCGCACCGCCTGCCAGCCCTATCTCACGTCTGAACGCGCCCGTCTGGGTCTTTGTGGCTCAACTTCCCCTTAGTCTCATGGCGCACAAGAAGATTGGGGGTGACGTGAACACCCTAGGTGACTCGCTCTACTTCTTGCTGTTCGCCGTTTGCGCATTGGCGTTGGTAACAGCAGCAAACCGTGCGTGGTCTGCCGGTCGACGCGCCGCTTTGACGATTCTGATTGGCGTTCTGATCATCTGCAATACGCCTCGCTTCTTGTTCCTTGTTCACAACTCGAGCCGGCCGGACCCGAATGCTCCGATGATGGAATTCCTCCGCAAACACCCCAATCAGGTTTATTTACCGTGGAATCCGCTATTGACCGGACTCTCGGATGGCATCGACTACCATTTTGAATACGGTGTGTTTGACCGCGCCCTAGCGGGAGTGCCATTGGCCGCCAATGTCTACCGGTCCCATTTGCCGTCCAAGATGCGATTTGTCGCCGTGCGCCGTTCACAGCCGGATAGCAGCCATGGAACCTTTTCTTCATTATTACCCGAATTACAGGAATCTCGGGCGCCGCCGGGCCTCGAAGAATGGCGGTTCTATGCTTTTACTCCGGCCCACTAGCCAGATTTCCAGAATACCGAAGCAATCCCCTTATTGTTGCCGGAGCGGTGTTGAATTTCCATGGGGCACCATTCCGTTCGGTTGCGACGCCGGCTGTCGTCCTTACGAATCCTAATTGAGCAGCATACGGCTGGCGCTCCTGGTCCGCTTCCCTACGAACGGTCAGTTCCGACGGGCTACAAAATTTGCGAGCCCATGATCAGAGTTTTCTCGACGACTCAGCGATTCACACGTGAACCCTGCTTCGCTCAACAACGCCTTCACTGGCGTATCATCGGCGGGCGAATCCTCGATCACCAAAGCTTTTAACGAAGGCGAATGCAGCACCTTGAATAGCCCTTCCAATACGAGGAGTTCGTGGCCCTCAACATCAAGCTTTATGACTGTCGGCGCGGGAACCAGCCCTTGTGCTACCAAATCATCTCCGCGCGAAATGGCGACGATGGAGGTGCCTGCGTAAGTTGCCTCCGATACGGGAGACAGAGTCGACATTCCAGGATTGCCGGGAGGCCCTAAGAATAATCTTAGGAATCCCGAGCGGTTTGAAAGAGCCACGTTGACAACGTCGACGTCGAGAGCGTTGAGCGCGCGGTTGCGCAAGAGCCGGCCAACCATTTCGACCGATGGCTCGAAACAAACTACGCGGGCCGATGGCCGAAGGAACTTTGCAGTGAGGCCATGAAGGCCGAAGTTTGCTCCTACATCCCACAGGACTCCGTCGCCTAGGCTGGACACGATTGCGTCAACGACCTCGGATTCGTAATAACCCTCCTGAAGGACAATGGCGTCGATATAGGAAAATGGAGAAAGCTCGAAAACAGTTCCCTTCGACGTCTTAGCACGCAAGGTTGTATAAGAACCGCGCCCGCTCAATCTCCATAATTGAATGAAACCCCGCAAGCGCGTCTTGCCGTAACTGCGGAAGAACCGGTCAACCAAGCTTGGCTTTTTCATCATAATCGGAAAGGCGTTCTGCACCGGAAATGGAATGCCACAATAGCTTCGGCACTGCGTCTGCAATAAAAGGGCTTTGTAATCATGGTATCTGAAGTCGGCCGGATCGCTCGTTTGGAAGGGTAGCGGGCCGCAGGCCAACGAGAACATTGCAAAGGGCCTCTTGCCCGAATCCGTAGGTCTTAGGCACAGTTTCTACGTCCAGATCCTTCTTGTGTCGCATGTCCTTATGCAACTGCATGCTCGTCGCCAAAATACCCGTTCGGCCCAACCGTTCCGAAGGCGTTGTCAAAATACTAAGGAAACATGTGATCTACCCGCCATCAAGATATCGGAATGGCAGCCTGGACCGATTCGAGGAATTGGGATTTTTCTACATCCCAGCAGTATCGCTTCTCGGCAAGATTCCGCGCAGTGCGGCGCGCTCCCACGACACGAACTGGATTGGCGAAGAATTGATCGAGCTGCTGTGCAACGGCGTCCGGCTGGGCGATGTCCGCGAGGATCGCGGCCTCGCCGAGCTCGGGTGCGAGCGCCTTTTGCGCCGCCGTCTTTGAGAGGAGCTGCGGAATCCCGGCGAGCAGGTAGACAAATATCTTGTTCGTCAGGCACAAGTCACGGTTTGGCGGCAGCGTTTGCTCGGCCGAGAGACCAAGGTCAGCACCTGCTGCGAGTCGGGCCATCTCAGTGGGCGGGCCGGGCTCGAGGAAACGGATCGGACGCGTCATGCCTGCGCGAGCCGCTAGGGTCTGCAGGTGGGTGGCGTAGCCAGCCGCGGGAAACCCGCGCAGGTGCAATTCAACAGGCGTGCGCATCCGGCCAAGGACGGTCACCACGCCCTCCAGTCCGCGGCCCGGGCCGACGGTCTGTGAGAACCAATAGAGTTTCGCCGGCCTTCCGTCGGAGACGGGGCCGGGGTCGACAGCCGCCGCAGGCGCCTGCGAGCGTGGGAAGACGTTGAGCACCGTGCGCGGGTCCACGCGATATATGACCGAATACTGCCGGCCGATCAGCGGGGATGCCGCGGTAAGATGGGCACAGCCGGCCAGCAACTTGGTCTGGAGCGCGTACGCCAAGGCGCGCTCGGCGGGATTGTTCATCGCTTCGTCGGTTTCGGCGCCATGAAAATCCTCAGCGTCGAATCCGTATAACACGCCGCGGGCCCTTGCGGCCAGGGCTGCGGCTGGCAACCCTGGCAGGCAATGGCCGATGTAAAGCTGGGCGGGAGTACGTGCGGCGATTTCGCTCAATCGCAGGGCCTCGGCGTGGCTTGCCCTGGCAGCGATCCTTACCGTGGCAAGGCGGGGGAAAACGACCAGCTGGCGAGCGAGGCGGCGCAATATCTTGCGGCCGAGCGCAACAGGGCCTGCGCGGTAATCCACCCGCGTGCAGGACCACCGAGCCGAGCCGAGGATGTCAGCATCGAGCGCGTCAACTGCTGCAAAATGGCGTCCAGCGACGACATGAACCTGGAATCCGGCGTCGAAAAGTGCCTCGGCTTCCTTCACAACGCGTGGGGCCGAGCTCAGGTGGCCGGGCGTGACAAGGCAGATGAGAGGGGCTGAGCGACTCATTAGGAGGGGCCGAAGAGACGGGCGCTTTGCAGCGTCCGGGCAAGGGCGCGTCGATAGTCGATCCACTGCCAGCCTGCGGCAGTGGCGAGGGCGGATTCGCGCATCGCGCGCAGCTCCGACCGGTGGGATAGGCACCATCCAATTGATTCCGCGATGGCGCCCGGATCGCCAGCGCGAACAAGGATTCCATTCTGACCCGGCTTCAATAGATCAGCCGCGCCCGCGCATGGGGTGGTTATCACCGGCATCCCGGCTGACCAAGCCTCCGTGACTACCATCCCAAAGCCGTCGCACAGCGTCGGGAACACGAGCGCGTCGCATTCCCGGAATTTCTCCATCAGCTTGGCGTGCGATATCGCCCTGTTTAGTTCGATGCCATAGGGCAAGGGCCGGAGGACCCGGTCCGGCAGCGCGAGGGTGCCGAATACCTTAAGGCGCGCATGGCGCCCGAAATCCCCTGCCTTCCACGCCTCCAGAAGGTGATGGGCCCCTTTCCTGAGGCCGAATGTTCCGGCCCACATAAGAGTGAGCGGCGCGTCTGTGGGGGAACCCCCGCTAAGGGCAAGATCGCTGGCCGTCAACGCGGGTGCGCCATAGGGGACAACCTGCACCTTTCCCACGTCGAACCCGGAATGGGCGAAGCTTTCCTTGGTATAGTTTGAGGCGGCAATGACAACATCGGCACAATGCCATTCCGCGTGGCGGTGTGCGATACGTCGTTCTTCCAGCTTGGCGGTGTAGCGGTGATAACGGGTGCGCAGTTCGGGAAACCGCTCGAGCTCGGCCTCGAGGACGTGCTGCACAAAGCGCGGCTCGGGCGCGGGCGTGTCGTACGCGATCCTGAGACCCAGAGACCGGGCTCTCTCGAAAGTGAAGCGCGAGCTGTGCTCGAAGCCGTATACCCCCGTGAGCTCGCGATTGAGCCTACGCGCCACAAGCCGATCGAATGCGTTCTCGCTGCGCTGCCACACGAAGTCCGTGAGGCGACCGTCACGATCTGCCGCTCCGGTGGCGAGCCGCAGCATCTCGCCCCACGGATGCGATTCGACCTTCTCCGCTGGCACCTCGGTGACTGCCCGTCGGTGGAACTTCGTGCGCAAGTCGCGACCTGCCAGACGCGCGAACGCACAGAGGAACCGCTGCGCAAGGCTGCGAGGGTCATCGCGCACCGTCGTGATGAAGCGATCGAGTTCACCCTGCTCGAAGATCGCGCGCGCGGCCTGTTGTACGAACGGCGCGACGCTAGGATGTGAAATGACGACACTCACGGGAATATGGCCTTCATCCGGACCCGGCGCGGCCGATAGCCTCGCACCACCAGTGTTCCTCGTGATCAGTGTTTAGAAGAGTCCAACGATAGCCATGCTCGCCCAGAAAGGCGCCGATGTCGCCTGCGGTTTGTTGGAATGACGTCAGGAACTGGGGATGCACGCTTAGCAGGATTGCGGGCATGTGTTTGCGCAAGAGCTTGGAGGCTCCGCGAAGCACAATCAACTCGGCTCCCTCAACGTCGATTTTGACCAGCATCGGGACCTCGACGGAGAGCTCCCCCAGCAGCAAGCCGTCCAAGGAGTGCCGCGGAATGGCCTCATCCGGTTCCGGATGATTCAGACAGAGGTAACGTATCGCGGTGGGCTCCGATTGAAGCCCGGGCGCGGCCAGGATCTCGCGGGTTTTGGCGATCGCCTTTGCAAGGGTCATGCCGGGGGCCTCGCGGTCGGTGACAAAGCCGTGAACCAGCGCCAGGCGGCTCGTGTCGGCAAATCGGCAGAATTCAGCCGTTGTCTTGAGTGAAATCCTGTCGGAATCGAAGGCGATGACGCGCACCCGGGATGAGACCTGGAGGGCCATCAGGCTGTAGATTGCGATCGAACATCCCACGTCGGCCAGCACTGCATCAGGATGACCCTGCAGCCACCGCAGGCAGGCGCGCAACGCATCCTCCTCGTAGTTGGACCAGGCCGTGGTTGCAAAGTATGTAGGCATATGCAGCGCGATCCCGACGTTCAACGGAACCCGTCGGCCCCGGCCAAAAGGGTCGATCACGCGGCAATACGCGCGTTTGAGGAGAATGCGCAGCTTCGGATGCTTTCTCAATTGGAGCGTGTCAAGAAGCCTTGGCGCCGAATGAGTCATCGTTGTTCCGTGCCGGCGGCTTGCTTTGTGAACAATGAGCCAGCGCCGAGCGCGGTCCAACCCTTCTGGCGAGCCTCGTTCGTGCGCGCTGCGGTTTCATTGCGCAACCACGCCCACAATTGAGCGTGGGTTCTTCTAAAGCCCAGCGCTCGGATGTTCTCGCACAGGTTGCCCAAGCAGCTGTACGCGAATGGCGCTATGTCTGCCAGAACAACTCGGGACAGGATCTCACGTCGACGGATTCCGGCGAGGGCAAGCAGCATGAGCATACCGGTCCGCCTTGGAGTCGCCCGGCGGCATAGCCCCATGAGTTCATCCCACGCGGCGGGCGTGAGGGGGACTCCCTCAAAGAACGAAGCGGCAAGCAGGAGCTGGCCCTCAGCCCAAAGAGCTCTCTCCGCCGACCGGGCGGACTGCCGGGTCTGCGCGAAGTTGGCAAGCACCTCGGGCACAAATAGAAAACGCCCGGGGAACGTGCGTTCGCGCACCGGCTCGATTATCGCTAAAGGCGTGCCTGCCGGTACGGTGCCCTGACCACCTCCGGGCCGTCGGAAGATCATTGCCCCGTTGGAATGCAGCCCTTCGAAAGCCTGCAGGAGCACGGGCCAGTCAAAGTACCGCAGTTTCGCATCCGTCGGCCAGACCGTCGATCCGGTGTTCATCCAAGAGGCGTCCTCGTTCTCGCGCCAAACGCGCATGTTTGCCCACGCGAGTGCGACCGCGGGCTGGTCGGCAATTGTAGAATACAGGGTGGCAAGCATCTCCGGCTCCCACCAGTTGTCATCTTCGAGGAGCGCGGCGTACGGTTCAGGCCCGCCGCGAAAACAACGGTTAAATGATGCCACCGGTCCCCATTGGGGATTGTGGGTATGGTAGGTGAACCTGGCATCGCCGGGCGCCAATTCAGCAAGCGCGTGGGCCGGGGCATCGTCCTCGGGGGCATCATTATGCAATTCGCACACCCAATCGGTGAACGTCTGCGCCAGCAGGCTGCTGAGCGCCCGTCGCAGAAGGATCGGGCGCCGGCACGTAAGCAGATAGACTCGGATTTCAGCCATTGGGATCAACGCCTCTCCTCAGGAACGGGGTGGTGTCCCCCGTCGAAAAGCTCCGTCAGGAATGGCTCTTGCCATGGAAAAATGCAGCCGCGCGTCTGGCGAGCCGCCAGCCTACAACACGCGCAAGCCAGGCCTGGCGTCGGCCCACTGGTGGACGGAGGGCGGAGCCGCCCAGCGCGCACACCCTTGCCTCGGCCCGTCGAGATAGGTCTGGTGCGCCGGGATACACTTCGTAGGCAAGCCGCTGGAAATAGTCCGCCAACGCGCGGCGCACCCGGGGAGAATCCTCAGCAGCAGTGAGATGCTTCGCAACGAGCTCGCAGGAACGATAGAGCGACTCGAGGGACCGGCGATCGCTCCGTCCGCTCAGGCTCTTTAGCACGCGGGATCGATAAAGGGTGAGCGAGTCCGGCGCATGGACGATTCCTTGGGCGGCAAGGGCAATGCGGGCAAAGTATTCGCCGTCGTCGTTCAGGGAAAGGGTCTCGTCCCACGGCCCGGCGGCGCGGGCGACGCCTGAAGGCACGAGCCAGGCTGCGGGATGCATCATGTGCCCGCCGGCCGTGTGTCGGAGCAGGAAGTCGATTGGTGCCAGGTCGAGGAATAGCGGGGAATCGGTCTCCTCCTTTGCCGCGGCCGGATCGCCCTGAAAACGCGCCCAGCGGCCCGTGCTGACAGCACCTGCGCCCTTTCTTCCCAAGAGTGCAACCTGGCTGGCGATTTTTGGCGGTGTCAACAGGTCGTCGGCGTCCAGGAACTGGATGAACTCGCCCCTGGCCACCCGCAGTCCGGCGTTGCGCGCGGCGGCGGCACCCCGGTTGGGCTGGTCAATCACCTGCACTTTTGGCCCTGCGCAGCGCCGGAGCACTGCCGGGCTGCCGTCGCTTGATCCGTCGTTGATCGCGATTATCTCGATATCTTTCCAGGTCTGTGCCAGTGCCGATTCAATGGCGGCCGAAATCCAGTGCTCAGCGTTGAAACAAGGGATGATTATGCTGACCAGCGGGTTCATTGGGGCCTTGGGAGTGCGCGGCGCCAGTTGTGCTGGAAATACCAACGCTTGGATTCGGCGACATAATGGTGCATCACGGCCCGGCACTCCAGTGCCTCAGGCGGACGAGGCAGCGTAACATATTCTGCGGCAGGCGCTACGGCGCATGCACGACCCGCGAGAAGCATCGCCACAAGAGCCTGGTCAAGGTAGTAGCTCTTGCCCTCGCGGTCGAATAAGGTGCGGCACCATCCTTCGATCCGCTGCCAGTCAAGGGCGCTGCTGTCTAGGCCACAGAGCCCCACGTTAACGAGCTCGGGGATCGGGGCACCAGCGAGGCGGTCGAGCAATTGCCGCGAGTATCCATAGGAGTTCTGGACATCGACAGAGTGCAGGGGCGCCCCGGGGGAATCGCTCCAGTCGACCAGAAAGGCCGGGCCACGGAAGAAGAGCATGTCGGAGTCGATCACCAGTTTCCACCCATGGGAGCCAATATGCGGGTCGATGAGCTTCCGGATGTTGGGATAGTGATCCCAACGGTCGCGGAGCGCGGGAAAGCGGTCGCGTGGCAGGAACGCTTCAAGCCTTGCGCCGGATTCGGCGAGCGGCACGACCCGCGCTGCCGGGAAGATCCTCGTCAGGGAGCCGGCTTCCTCTTGTGACAGCGATCCGTCGCTATGGATCACTGGTTGCACAGGGCGCTTGGCCTGGGTTGAAAGCGTGTGCAGGCAGAATGCGGTTTGGTACCAGAAGCGCCGGCCCGTGAGAACATGCACGAGAATGGGGCGGGCGTCGCTTTGCACCGCAGGCGGCGGCAGGACGCGCGCGGCCGCCTCCATCTCACTGCGGCCGCGCTCAGTGCGACGCGCCTGCCACGGTCCGCCGGCCTTGACCGAGTCGCGCAGAATCCCGGCGGGCACGTGATAGAGCCGGTAGAGGGCACGGCCAAAGCCGAGCTGTCTTAGGTGGGTGCGCATGGCGCTGGACTGTTCACAGAACCGGGGGAGAAGGCGCGTGCCACTTCGGGTCGTTGGCCGCCGTGGCCTCGGTGAAGCGGTTGCGGAGAAAAAGGCGGCTGACAAGGGTGCTTCTGCGCAGCCAGTCGCGCAGCTTGAGCGGGGTTATCCGCCGGCCAGCCTTGCGGATGAGCTGCAGGGAGGACATCCACCACAGGTGCCGGAGTTCGGCGGAGAGCATGTCGTCGTGGATAACCGCGTCGAGCCTCGGCACGTAAGCCCGGTTTCCAAGCTTGGCATTCAGGCGCTGCTGGAGATTGACGAGGCTCTGGCGGCCGCGGCCGTGGAGGATCCGGACCTGGGCGCAGGCAAAAACAAGATGGTGGGGGGTGAAATTATATTCAGGGCCGAGAACCGCGATCCGGAGACCCGACTCATAAAGGGTTTGGCGCAGGCTCTTTTGGTCGCTCGAGTTGGAATAGTGGTAATGGCCGGCGCGGTTGAGCGCGTAGTAGGCGTCGTATCGCGCGAGCCAGCGCTCAAAGAAGTCACCGAGAGCGGGCGAGCGGCGAAAGCCAAGAACGCCGCCATTGAACTCGGGAAAGGCGTCCGGGACATCGGGCAGCGGGCAGTCGTGGCCCTCGAAAAGCTGGTGCCCAATGAAATCGAAGCGCCCGAGCAGCGCGAACACATCGGACAAGTCGCCTGTCACCGTGGTGTCGGTATCGAGGTATAGAAACCGCTCAAATGGGCAGAGGCCCATGAGTATCTTGTCGCGGAACCCGAAGGCGGGGTTCCTGACGAGGATAAGTTCGTCCCAAAAGTTGATCCCGCCCGGACTGTCGGTGACTAGGCAGACAGGGATAGTCGGGTTCGTATTCCGCAGGCTCGCGGCCGCGACCCTGGCTTCCTCGACATAGCGCTGGCCGGTGGCCACGTAGACGACGCCGGATGCCGGTCTGCTTTCCCGGGGCCACAGAGGGGCGAGCGCATCTATGGGGCCTTCGTTCACGGGCTTGGGTCAGCGGGGCTGGAGAACGGTCACGCCGTTGCTCTGTTCTGTGGCGAATGTCAGTACTTTGAAGCGGCTGGCCACGTCCTGGACGGAGCGCCGGACGCCGCTGGCTCCCACGGAGTCATGCAACGCGAGGAACCCCCCGGGCGAGAGCCGCGGAGCGTAGGCGAGGATCTCGTCGCGGGTTTCCGGGTAGGCGTGCGAGGTGTCCAGAAAGACGACGTCAAATTCCATTGGAAGCGCCGCCAGCACCGCGGGCTCGAGCGACATACCGCGCACGGGCGTGACAAAGCCCTCCAGGCCATGCCGCTGGAGGTTGGCCAGCATCGCGTCGAGATACTCCTGCATGTAGTCGACGCAATATAGGCGGCCACCGCGGCCCGCGGACTTGAGCGCGAGTGCGATGTGCGCGCTTGCCCATCCGGCAAAGCTGCCAAGCTCAACCACGGTCTGAGCCTGGCTGAAGAACACAAGCTGGCCTAGGAACCGGCCGACGCCTGGCTCGGAATTGAAGCTAGGGGGCGCCCCCCGGAGGCGGAAACTTTCGGGCGGCCCAATTAGCGCGCGGAAGTTGGGAGGCATCGATTGGATTCCCTTCCCCATGGAGCGTACGAACTCGAAGGGCTCCATGTCCGCGCTGAGGTCCCGGTAGTCGAGGCCGTACTCCTGCGCCATAGCCACGACGTCTGCGTAGACAAAGCGCCGGGAAAGCGCCGTCCGAAGCAGTCGCAGGCGCGGTAGAATGTTGTGGCGCAAGAGGCTCATGAGGCAGGCGTGGCCGGCGGGGGTTTTATGGCTATTCGGCCCGTGTAATCGATTCGATGCAGGAAGACCGGAGCGGGTTGCCTGGCGAAGTACTCGTCCACAGCGGCCCGTGCACCCTGCCAGTGGCCGTAGTCGTCGATGATGAGCACGCCTCCGCAGCTCAGACGCGGGTAAAGGTGGGTCAGCCCGTGCAGGGTCGACTCGTACCAGTCCGTGTCGAGACGCAGCAGCGAAAGCACGCGGGGCATCTGTAAGGGAATGGTCTCCTCGACCTTCCCTTTCACGAACACAAGCTTGTCCCTTGGGTAGCCAGTTGAGAAGAGATTCTGCTGGACGTCATCCAAGCCCGCGTAGCACCAGATCCCTGTCCCGCGCTGTGCCGTGCGAAGAAGTGCCTCCGCGTCGCATCCGTCAAAGCTTCGGTCGCGGGGGGTGGGGGCCGGCATTCCTTCGAACGTGTCGTAGAGGTATAGCGCCCTGTTGGCTTCGCCAAGCGACTGCAACGTCAGGGCCACCGCCATCATGCTGCCTCCGCGCCATACGCCGCATTCGGCGATATCGCCAGGCACACCGTGCTGGACCACGTGCTTGACTGCGTGGATGATCGCGGCAAGGCGGTCCAGCCCCGTCATCGTGAAGGGGCGGGCCGCACGGAGGATCAGGCGCTCATCCTCGCCCAAGTCGACAAACGAATCCACCGGATCCCGTGCAATCTGGTGGCGCACAAGATCGTACCCGAGGCGGCGCAGGCAAGTGCGCATGAATCTTTTTAACGGTTCCAAGTTGCTAACTCCGCGAGCCCCTCAAAATGCCCGCATGCTCCCTGCCAGCGGATATGGGCGGCCGGATCCTTCCAGGCGCGTCTGGCAAACCACGCCTTGAGCTGGCGCGGCGCGACAGTCCACCTGGCGATCGGCCTCCAGGGACAGGCAGCGTGGGCGAACAGCACTTGGACCCAAGAGCGCTGGATTGCGCGGTTCAGGCGCGCCAAGTAACGAGGGTCGAGCCGCGCGGACGGAATCAGGTGGCTAAGGCTCAGGCTCGGAAAGTAACCCACGGACCAGCCATGCTCCAGAACGGTCATGACGATATCATTGTCGCCTCCGGAGACGAGATCGAGCCCCGTCCGGTCGAGCCTGAGCCGATTAGGGGCCCGCTCGACCTCCTCGGCCCACGCCAGCACCGCCTCCCGCCGCAACACCATGCCGGCGCCGATCGGCGCGCACAAAGGGCACTGATTCTGCGCGGAGCCGGCCGGCCGGAACGATGGGGCAAGAAGCACGGCTTCACCGAGGTCACGCACGGCCAAAAGAGGGAGAAATTCAAGTTCCCAAGGGGCGGGCGGCGACTCGAAGACCGGCAGTGATTTTCCGCCCGCGGCACCGAGTCGGGTATCGCGGACGAAGAGGCGCGCGGCTTCGGCGACGTAGTCGGGGGCGAGCACATTGTCGTCGTCGACAAGGATGATGATGGATCCCCGGGCAGCCCGAATGCCTGCGAGCCTGGCCAAAGTGAGGCCGAGCCCGGGTTCGCGCAGCACCCGGAGATTGACGGGAGCGCAATCGCCGTAGTCCGTGCCGGCTGGAAACGAGGCTGAGGCGTTGTCAATGAGAAGCGTCTCCCACAAGTCAACTGCCATAGACTGCATCCTCAACCCACGAAGCGTTTCCCGCAAACGCCCGAGATTTGGATTGTGGGAAGGAATGATAACAGTGACGGCGGTCGAAACTGGCACGGTCATAGATCTATTGGGCTTGCCGGCGGGTTTGGATCAAAAACGCGCTTGAGCGACGGAATTCCTTCAATCGCTCTCAGGGTTGAAGGGGGAATCTCCTTAAGCGGTCTCTCCTGAAGAGTGACACCTAGAACTGGAGCCACCGAGAGAAGGTCAGTAAACCGATAGGTTCCGCCCCGCTTTGGGTCATAGCCAAACTCGAGGAAAGGGTGAGCCCAGTACATGCCATCTGGTGAAGGCACAGCGAGTTGCTTCTGCTGACAACGAACGGAGAGAGTCTCAATATCGCGCAGAAAGACTGCATAATCCTCGCGCCTCAGCCGGGCGGCGGCCACGTTGCCTTCACGGCCTGCCGGTTGGTATGCAGCGTGAATCGCCAGCGCGCGTTCAAGATACCAGTGCGAGGCGAGCATCCAAATGCTCCCTATCACTGCGATAGCAATCCATCGGGCAGAGCGTTGTGCCTTGTCAGGTGAGCCCAGTGCGGTGCGGTCCATCAGGAAGACGGCAGCAAGCGCTGCCCAAGCATGCGGAACGCAGAAATACTTTGTTGGCCAAAACGAACCCGGCTGGTTGAGCTCATCCGCCCGCGCTACACTTGTCATGCCAATGAGTATAAGCACAGGCAGGCCTATGGCTGCGAAGAGACGCCTGTTGCCAGGGGACAGGCTGCCAGCTTGCCGCCAACCCAACCAGCCCACGCCGGCGAGTACCATGGCCTCAGCTACATAGACCGGCACGCTTCTCACTGCATTGCCGTAGAACTTCGGTGCGAACATCCCGAGAAAGCCCGGTATGATTGTGCTGGTAAACGTGCCCCCAACGCCCGATGCGAACGCGAGCGGAAGCCTCCAGAAATGCATCGTGAGATTGTCAATGATGCTGCGACTCACGGCCCATCCACTGGGATTCTGTTCAAATTCCCTGCCTTCGAACGGATGCTTGAGCCAAAGCAAGTGATAGTAGGCACCGAGCACGAACGCGACCAGCAGCCAAGGTGCCAGCCTTCGCACCGAGTGATTCTGCCATCCGCCCGCCATCCAAGCGAAGCCGACAACAGCTGGGAACACCCACATTCCCGAGATGTCTAACCCGCTGGCCAATAGGGCGCAGGCGACACTGGCCAGCATCCAGCCCAATTCGCCGCTGCGAAGGAAACGCAAAACCATTGTGGTTGAGGCCAAGCCTAGGACGAGTGTCTGGGGGTAAACGATCAAAGTGTAGTAGCCGGTGGTGAATTCGCCCCAACCGGGCCAAGACCACGCGAAAATGCAAAAACAGATCGCCGTGATGCGCCTGGCCGCGCATTCGCTGAGGAACACAATGCCCCCCAAAAGCACGCCTAGGCACGTGACGTAGTTTACGATGTTAAAGGCCCGAGCGAGCTCCGCGGGGGAGGCGGACGGCCCCAGCAGGCTGACTATCCCTGATACCCACAGCCGAAATAGCGGCAGCGAATGGTCGTTGTGGTACAAGTTCAGCAATCTGAGAAAAGGCATTCTTTCCCGGGCGTCCTGTATGAATGCAAAGTCGTCCAAACGGAAGAATCCCTGCGTAAAACCATGGTAATCTATGGAGAGGAGCAGGATCCCGCAGCCACAGGCGAACCAAAACCAGTCGCGCCCAAGATCCAGTTGCGAATATAGTGTGCGGCACAAGCGAGCGACGAGGCCCTGTACCGGGCCGCTAAGCTGGGGCCGAATCTGCCGGCATGCCAAGTATGCACCCAACGCGGTGACCGCCGTCACAAACATCCAAGAAGGAACAAAGTGAAAGAAGCGCTGGTACACCGGCCCCAGGCCCAGAATCGGATGTGCATGCGCACTGACGCCGGTTAAGATGAGGGGGGGCATGGTGGAGCCGATAAGACCGGGCCTAGAAAAGCGAGGAGCTTGGAGGAATTCGAATTTGGGATTGATTTCAGACTAAGGGCGCATTCTCGCCGGCAAACCATGATGCATGCATCATCAAACGATTGGCTGAATTTACCTAAGACATTTCCGCATAAACGCACAGTTACTATGCCTGGTGCGGTGACCTAACGTTCGTGTTGAAGGGGACCAATCTCAAGTCATTGGCTTTGAGCGGCTGCCATTTGACGCGGGACGAGAAAACGAGCCCAATATCAAACTTCGAATGCTCACTCGACAGCTGTTGCGACTCATCTGCCTTTGGCGCGGCACGAGATCAGTCAAGCCTGCAGAATGGGACGATCATGGCTGGATTTGATCGGATTGGAACGTTTCTAAAGGGTTCCAGAAAAGCTTGTTGGCTACATTCCGAACAAATCATCCGCGCGCCGCTGGCTCCGCTTCCAGCCGGCCTTCGCAGGAGCTTTTGCTGCGCGAATCAAACCGACAATTACACGCAAGACGAAATGCCGGATTTGCTTAATCATCGATGGACAGCGGAGCGGGATCAGGCCGTTTGGGAGAACTGTCTAAGCCATGCTAGCTTGTCCTCGCGGCTGCGCTCGCATGGGTTGGCGTAGACCTCGTCGTTCACCACCAAGAGGTCGAGGTCGGTGTTGACGAAGCATTCCCACGCCTCCGCAGCTGTCCGCACGATCGGCTGGCCTCTCACGTTGAAGCTCGTGTTGATGAGGATCGGCACGCCTGTAACCGCCTTGAACGCGAGGAGCAGCCGATGAAAGTCAGGGTGCACACTGGAGTCTACGGTTTGCAGCCGGGCGGAGAAATCGACATGAATCACGCTTTGAATTTCGCTTCGTGGGTAATCCAGTTGTTCCTTGAGCGTGGCGAACGCGGCGGGAATCGGATGCCGCCGCGACGGAAGAAGATTCGCCGTATAATTCATGTAGCTCGACTCTTCGGTCGAGTCGAACCACTGCCCGACATCCTCGGCCAGGATTGCCGGGGCGAATGGCCGGAATGATTCTCTGAATTTCACGGCAAGGTTAAGGCGCGACTGCATTCCGGGCTGGCGGGGGTCGGCAAGGATCGAACGGGCGCCCAACGCGCGGGCCCCGAGTTCCATCCGGCCCCGAACCCAACCCACAGTCCGGCCCTCAGCCAGCCGCTCGGCGATGTATTCATGTATGCCCCCGGTGTAGGACAGGCGCCACCGAGCGGCCGAGGCCGGGGCATTGCCAGGCTCCGATCCGAGATAGAAGCCCTTGGTGTCAACATTGATGCTGCGTCGCGGGCGGGCCGTCCGCAGATAGAGCAATGCCGCCCCAAGGCCGCTGCCCATGTCGCCGCCGACGGGTGAATTGAACAGCTGCTCGAATACCCGTTCGGCGCGCAGTCGTCCTGCGACGACGCAGTTCTGCGCGCAACCTCCGCAGAAGAGCAGGTTTGGTTCGCCCGTCTTCGCCCGGAGGAAACGCGCCATCTTGAAGACTTCGTCCTCAAAGACCTTCTGGAGCGAGGCGGCGAGATCGACGTGTTCTGGAGATAGCGGATCCGAGCTGTTCCGGGCTGGCACCCCAGAAGCTTTTGCGACCAGTTGAATGGATTCGGCCATCACGCGGTGCTCGAATGTGACAGGCTCATGAAGCCTAAGGCCGCCGCGATCATCAGTCGCAAAAAGCCTCGAAAGGCCATCGGCGAAGCGCGGCTTCCCATATGGCGCGAGGCCCATGACCTTGTACTCGGACCCGAAGGATTCGAAGCCGAGATGGTAGGTGACGAGCGTGTATAGCAATCCTAGCCCGTTCTCATACGGCTGCTCCCACAGCAGCCTCAAGTCGGTGTCGTCTATCACGCCTGCGCTGGCGCTGTAGTCCTCGCCCTTGCCGTCGATGCATAGGAAGGCCGCGCGCCTGAACGGAGCCGTATAGAATGCGCCTGCGACGTGGGAGATGTGGTGCCAGGCGTATCGGAAACGGGCATGCGGGAGAAGCGACCGGGCTTGGTGGTTATACAATCCACCCGCGCTCTCGGGCAGCATCCGGCCCAGCATTCGCGAGACAATGGCGCCCGGCCGCTTCGCCCTGTCGAAGAGGATGCTCTGCAGCGGCTTCTCCGCAAAGACGCACACCGTCACGTCGCCGGGGGTCAGGCCAGCGACATTCAGGCATTCCCGTATGGCATTTGTCGGAAAGATGCCGTCGTGTTTGCGGCGCGTGAATCGTTCCTCCTGGTTGGCCGCGACAAGCTGACCATCGACAAAAAGGGCGGCGTTCGCGTCGTGGCCCAGAAAACCCCCGACGCCAAGAACGATCTCGCGGTCGGTGTTCCCGGTCATGCTGGGGCGCGTGATAGCCGCGCTGCGCGGATTTTTCAATGCTGGTTGCAGGAAAGCGTCGGATCGCTTGGGCATCATCCCTCTGACGAGCTCGGATTTGAGGGCCCAAAAGCAAGGCGCAACAGTCGAACGGCCCGGAAAATGAGCGGCCTTAGCGAGAAAGAGCTTGCTTAAGACACATAAGTAGACATGTCTAATCATATGGCCGTTCCAACCTTCGCATTATTTCTCGCCGCGGCGTTCCAGGCCACCGACGTGCTCGGCTGGCTGTTCACCCTGGGGCTGGCGGGATCGGTGTGGCAGGGGATAAAGCACGCACAGCGGGCGTACCGGGCCCAGGACAAGCAGGACAAGCTCGAGGAGGCCGCCTGGGCGATCGGGATACCGGCCATTTCCGCCGGTGTCTACTGGTTCTCCATTAGAATAGGCATCATCAGCCCGGTCTGGACGCTTGGCAGCCTTCCCGCGTGGTGAACGCGGGTGATCCCGAGCAGCCATGCCGACCGACCCGGAAGAGCCCGTGCTTCCCTACACGCCGAGCAACACAGGCCGGAGGGCCAGGGTGGGCTACCTGGGGTTCGAAGGGGTGGGATTCAACGCGCTCTGGCCGCTTTTTGCGGGACTCATCCTGAGCGTCGGGCTCGCCCTGAGGTTCTTCCTCGGCGACGGAGGTGCCGGGAGCCACTGGCTCGCGAGGACCGTCGTCGCGGCGCTCCCGCTCGCCACCGGCTTCGGGTACCTCCGTTTTCTAGTCGCGGGCAGGCCGCCGCACTTCAAGGGCGACCTCTGGGCGACGGCGCTCGGTCTCCGGCTCGACTTCACCGATCCTCCCCGGTGCTGCCTGCAGATCCTGCCGAGGGTCGTCATCAACACCGCGGCCGCGTCCGGGCCGGGCCGGGCGGCCGACCTGCCTCATCCCATGCGCGCAACGGCTTCGGCCGGCCGGGGCCGGTGAAGGGCATCCGATGGCCCGCACCTTTCCCGTCGGGTGGTTTGAGCGCGACATGCTCTGGTGGGGGGCGGCGCTCGACGCACGCACGTGCCTTTCTCGGGGAGCCCGCGTCGAGGTGCCCGACCTTCGCAGCGCGGACAACCGCACGGTCCTGGACATGCGCCGCCAGAACGCGCACCTGCTCGCGGCCGTGGGGCCGTCAGCCTCGCTGCAGGTCCATTGGACCGTGGAGGACGACTTCGAGGCCGCGCTCGAGGCCTATTCAGGCAAGAAGCGGGCGGGATCGCCGTGGTGCCGGAGAACCTGCGCCGTCAGGCGGGCGTTCTACGAGCAGAGGCTCGCCGAGGGCAGCCTCCGGCGGGAGCGGGTCCATGTCTACATCGGGAGGCGCTGCGAGGGCCTGTCCGCCGCGGACGTGCGCTCGGTCGCCGCGTGCGAGGCCTTCCTCCGCCAGGCCGCATCCGGCCTCGACTCGCAGCTGCGCATGCTGGCGATGGTCCATCCGCTCGGCAGGTGGGAGCCGATGGACAGCCGAGCGCACGCGCTGCACCTGAGGAAGTTCCTCAATCCCAGCATGGCCCGGCTGTTCTCCGACGGGGGAGGGGAGGGCATGGGCGGCTTCGACGAGAGCCGCTCCATCCGGGCCAACTGCCTGAGGAGCGACCTGAACGCGTTTGCGTCTGGAAGCGGGGGCGAGCGCGGCAGCCTCCTCTATTTTGACGGGAACTACCATGCGATCTTCGTCATGCGCGAGCTTCCCCGGGGCACGCGGCCCGGGATGCTCCTCCCCGTCCTGGACGCCGTGGGCCGGGGGGCGTCGATCACGCTCGCCATCCATCCCCTTCCGGTCGGCGGGGAGATCGACCGGCTGCGCAGGGAGATCGACGAGTTGAGCGCCTTCCTCTCGGACCGCCGTGCCGCGGGCGTGGAGAACGACATACGCCTCCGGCACGGGAGGATCGACTCGCTGCTCTCCTCCGTGACGATCCCGTTCAACCTCCTCTTTGCCGTCCGCGTGTGGGCCGACACCCCTGACGGCATCGCCGCCAAGTCGCTCGCGATGCGGACGGCCCTGCAGGGAATCGACGGGGCCGAGTTCATGCAGGTCAACAACGCGGCCCAGGCGCGGCATCTCTTCTACGAGACGATACCCGGCAACCTCGGGGGCGCCTACCGCGGCTGGGACATCTACGTCGAGAACCACAACCTTGCCGACCTGATGCCGATCTCCTCGACGTTCACGGGCCACCTCGAGGAGGCCCAGGCGCTTTACGACAGCCCGGGGCGGAGCGTCGTCGGGGTGCGCCTCGTCACCGCGAACGGGACGCCGCAGCACTCGGTCGTGGTCGGCGTCAACGGGTCGGGGAAGTCGGCGCTCCTCATGGACCTCATGAGCCAGTCGGACTGCGACTGGGCCTACCGGTTCTACCAGGAGGAGGGGATGGCCTTCGTCACCCAGGCGCAGCTGTGCGGGATGCGCAGCCTGGTCCTGCGGGAATCGGGCGACTGCACCCTGAACCCGTTCGACACCCTCGGGCTGCCCCTCACCTCGGCCACGGTGTCGCGGGTCGTCAGGACATGCATGAAGCTTGTCGGCCTCTCCAAGGATGACGACCGGAACAGGCGCAGGGAGGGCCTCATAGGGGAATATGTCCGCAGCCACTTTGAGGACTGCGCCGAGGACTGGAAGAACGCCGACGAGGGGCGCTGGCGCGGCCTCGCGAGGCGGGCGCTCGCGGCGGACCGTCTGCGCTCCGCCGGCGACGACTTCCTTGACGGGCACCTGGCCCTTCGGGAGCTCGAGCGCGCGGATCCCGCCGCGGCCTCCGAGCTGGTCGCGGCGGCTGGCGAGGACGAGGTCGTTCGGCACTCGATCCTCCCGGCGGGCCGCCTCAACGTCGAGTCGTTGGCGTTCAGCCTCTTCTCGGCCGCGGACTATCCCCGGTTCGACGGGCTCGTCTCGCTGATGAGGCATGGCCGGCTGCCCCACCACCGGAGCGCGGGCGTGGCCGGCGAGCTCGATTTCCTCTCCTCCGAGCTCGCAAAGGGGCTCCGGGCCGGGGGCGTCGTGGGCGCATTCATCGACGGGCCGACCAACGTCGAGGTCCGCGGTGCCGGACTGCACTTCGACACGAGCCGGCTGCCCGAGGGGGTTCTCAAGGACCTTGCGGGCTTCGTGGTGTTCGACCACGTGCGCCAGCACATCCTCACGCTCCCCCGGGGCGAGTCCAAGGTCATGCTCCTCGACGAGCTGAGGCGGATCCTCCTCATCCCGGGCGCGGCCGAGTTCGTGAAGGAGCTGCTTGCGCAGATGAGGAAGTACCGCTGCGTGTTCATCGGCGCATTCCAGGAACCCTCGCAGATCGACGACATCGACCCCGCGCTCACCGACCTCCTGTTCGGCCAGTGCAAGCAGTACTTCCTCATGCGCCAGAACAACGCGGACCAGGTGCGCAGGATGGCGGGGGTGATCGGGCTTCCCGGCGCGGCCCAGCGCGCGATCGTGCAGCACCCGCTCGTCGAGCACCAGTCGGGCGCGCGCAAGGCCTCCTATTTCACGTATTTCTCGAGGGAGGGACCGGCCCCCGTCTGCGGGACCGTCCGAGTAGAGGTCGACCCGGCCATGCTCTATGTCGCCGAATCCTCGGGTGCGGTGTTTGACAGGAGGATGAAGGCGCTCGGGAAGCACGCCTCCGTCTACGAGGGGGTGCTTGCCGAGGCCGGCGGGGGTGGCAGATGAGGCGCCACTTTTCCGTGGTGCTCGCCCTCCTTCTCGGGGGCTGCGAATCTGCGCCGGGCGCATCGCGCAGGGGCGCGGTCGACGAGGGCTACCTGCTCGGCGCCGCTGACGCGGTGAAGCAGCTCTACTGGGCCAGGCAGGCGCTCGAGGCACCGTGCGGTTCGGCGCCGGCCGGCAGGACCGAGTACTACATCTGGGAGGAATCCGGGATCGCGCGCGACGGGCGCAAGCTTGCGCCCGGCACCGTCGCCGTCCCCGTCTTTGTGCCCGCGCCGGCCCCGGCCTGGGCGCCGGGCCCATGATCCGCGGGCCCGCAGGCCCCGGGGGGGCATGGGCGGCCGCCGCCCTGGCGCTCTGCGCCGCGCATTCCGCGCATGGGTTTCTGGGCGTCGCGGACACCTCGTTCGTGACCGTGATCGCAAACCCGGCCGAGGCCGCAAACTGGGCGGCCGAGCTCGAGAAGCTGAACAGCCAGCTCGCCGCGGCGACCAGCACGCTCCGGACGGTCGGCGATCTGCGCGCGTTCGCGGGTGATCCCAGGGCGGCCGTGGGCGCCCTCCGCGACCTGGCCGAGGTCACGGGTGCGCTCAGGGTTCTATCGACCGGCGGCCAGACCGAGGCCGACCTGCGGCTGGCCTGGCAGGCGCTGGGCGCAGCCCAGCGCCTCGTCGTCGCCGCCGCGCTGCTTCAGGCCGCGGGCGCGGGGGCCACAATGGAGGTGTTCGGCCAATCGCAGCCGCGCGACCCCGGCCTCTACGCCCGGTTTGCGCGCGATGCGCAGGCCTCGCTGACAATCCGCGGCCAGATTGCGGACGAGCAATCGGCGCGGACCTCGGTGGCGGCGGAGCTCGCCCTGGCATGGGGCCAGTTCAAGGCGGCCCCGACCGAGTCCAGCAAGCAGGCGATCCTCGCCGAGATCAGCCAGCTGCAGTCGCAGAGCCAGGTGATGGACGCCCGCCGCCGGGCCATCCTTGACGACGTGGCCCTTTCGGACCGGCAGGAGCGCACCGAGGCCGGGGTGCGCTCAAGGGCCGCGGACGAGCATGGGCTCGCCGAGTCCGCGCTCCTGAACGCGACCGTCGAGGGGCGCGCCCGGGACGCCGAGGCCCAGCGCGCGGCTACCCTCGGGAAGACCGCGCCCGCAGCCCGCCAGCCGGACTACAGCGGGATGAGGCTGTGGACGACCGCCGACGCGGGAGGGGCGTCCGGTTGAACATCCCCCTTGCAGACGCGCCGGTCTCGGACCTGCTGGACGTCTTCAGCTCGTACGACGGGGGCGTCATCTTCCGCGGGCTCACCGAGGGAATCGGCGGGCAGCCGCCGGTCCTCGGCAGGATCGGCTGGATCTTCACGGGTTTCGGCGCCCTTTTCGCGCTCTGGGGCTTCGTCCTCAGGAGCCAGGCCTCCGCCGGGGAGGGCAAGATGGGCGAGATCGCAAGGACGTGGGTCGTGATCGCGTTCATGATTGGCGGTCCGTTTGTCATGAGGGCCGCCATGCAGGGCGCCGACGCGGTCTACCAGTCCTCCGCGGGCGGGCCGCGCAACCTGACGGCGGCCTGCGTCAAGGCCGCGTACGCCATGCCCGAGCTGACCGCGCTCTTCGACCTGCTGAGGAAGGATGCCCTTGCACAAGGCGGGCCTCCCCAGGGCGGGAGCCCTGGTCAGCGGCGGGCGCTGATCGACGCGGCCAATGACGGGAGCGTGCTCGGCTACGTGGAGGCATTCGGGGTCGCCGTCTGGGACACCGCCTCCAACTACGCCTCGGAGGCCGGGCAGACCTGGAGCGGAATGGTCAGGATGGCCGCGCTGGCGACGGGGTTCGGGTCGGCGATGCTCAAGTGCCTCCTGATCGGCGTGACGATCGGCCCTCTCTACCTCCTGCTGCTCGCCGCCGCGGCGATCGTGTGGTTCATGGAGCAGCTGAGGTATTTCTTCGCCGTCTCGGGGACGATGATGCTCCCCCTCTTCACGGGGATGTTCTCGCTGCCCCATGGCCACCC
>Ga0181530_10000110_pt1 | contig 98224 bp, 82 predicted proteins | sample PEATcosm2014_Bin_42_FD_119769 | JGI IMG/M metagenome (GOLD analysis project Ga0181530, IMG submission 119769) | Peatland microbial communities from MTU Mesocosm Facility, Houghton, MI, USA - PEATcosm2014_Bin10_60_metaG | ecosystem: Environmental > Terrestrial > Soil > Wetlands > Peat | place... | reverse complement strand
CCTCAGACCTCAGACCTCAGACCTCAGACCTCAGACCTCAGACCTCAGACCTCAGACCTCAGACCTCAGACCTCAGACCTCAGACCTCAGACCTCAGACCTCAGACCTCAGACCTCTCTCTTCATTAGTTGTTCTTGTTGACCGTGGGCGGCGGTGGGGGATTCTTCACTTCCGGTTTCCAGGGATTGGGATTGGCGGGCGCTTTTGGATTCACACCGAAGTCCCAAACATCGAGATTCATTCCTTCGCTGCCCACCATCTCGACCAGGGCGTACTCCCCGGGCGCGAGACTGGAGGTGGGTGTGAGTTTGAGCCAGCCTCCGGTGATGCCGGTGATGGTGGTGGGGACGAAGTGCTGCTCCTGGCTGATTTTGCCGGAGACGGCGCGCTTCACGTCGCCGAGGATGCGCTTGCCTCCTTTGACTTCGGCACGGAGGATGCGGAAACGGTCGAAAGGCACCATGGCTTGTTCCGGTTGCTGCGGCTGCTGGGTCTGGCCGGCACTCTGGGCAGGGCGAGAAGCGCCGGCCTGATCCGCTTGGCCGGGAATCGGTTCGACATTGATGTAGAGCGAAGGGACGTCCACGTGAGACTGCACTTTGGCGTGAGCGCCCTCGAGTTCAATGGCCTGCTTGAGACCGGCGATTGGGTTGAAGATCTTGCCCTTGGCCTTGCTGTCGAGATCGCCGGCGGTCTGCTGAAGCTCGACCAGTTGGGGCTCGGTTTGAAAAGTATCGAGAAGAAACACGCCGGAGTCTTCCGGGAGGCGAAGTCCGGGGGCGACCTGAGGCTGGGCCGCCTCTTCGAGTTCGAGCTCGCGGTCGAGTTCTTTGTCGAACTGCACGGCTTCGGGCGCAGAAGCGCTGGCCGCGCGTTCTTTTTCGTATTTGTCGGTCGCAGGCCAGTCCACGAGCGAGGAGGGAAGTTCCTCCCACTCGTCGCGCTCGGTGCTGAAATAGTGGACACGATCGCCCTTGACTTCATACTTGGTGACGAGTTGATAGGAGCCATCTTTGAGGATGAGGCGGCGGGATGGCTCTTGGGCGAAGGAGCACCGGGTCAGCGCAACCAGGGCGACGAGCAGCGTGACGGCCAGCAGCGCGAGCCGGGAGAATCCTGATCGCGAGGGTGGTTGAGGCTGCCGGGACATGATCTTCTCGTCCAATTATCGTCCGGGTAGGACGAAGAGTCGAATGATAAGACGCCTGATCACAGTTATGGGGTTGTAGTATGCTGTTGCTCGGCAAATGTGATCGCCCTGGAAATGAAACGCAAGTCAACTCTCTCGCTCGGGTTATCTGTTCTATTGTGGACGGCTGCGGCCTTGGGCCAGGCGCAGGACACCCCGGTCCCGGCCTCTGAAAACCAGCGCTACTCCGTCCAGGGACAAGCGCCGTCCGGCACTCCTGTTTCCTACGCCTCGGTGACGGAGCTGAACGGGATGCTGGCGCAACTGGATACGACTTCGAAGAACACGCAGGCCGATCTGGTCAAGCTGCGCATTGAGCGCTGGAAAACGGACAACTCGTACAAGAAGCAAATCCTGACGAACGTGGATTCGATCCAGCGGAACCTGCAAGGGGCGCTGCCGGCAATCATGGCGCAGCTGCGGTCCGCGCCCGAGGATCTGCCGGCATCGTTCAAGCTATACCGCAATCTGGATGCGCTTTACGACGTGCTGGGCAGCGTGGTGGAATCGGCGGGGGCGTTCGGGTCGAAAGAGGATTTTCAGACGATTTCGAACGATTTGACCGGGTTTGAAGACACGCGCAAGCAGATGGCGCAGCGGATTGAGAATCTGTCGTCGGCGAAAGAGGCTGAGATTGTGCGGCTGCGCGCCGATTTGAAGACAGCGCAGGCCGCGGTGCCGACGCCGCCGCCGAAGAAGAGTGTGGTGGATGATAACGCGCCGGCGAAAAAGCCGCCGGTGAAGAAGAAGCCGGTCACGAAACCCGCGACCACGACAACCACGCCAGCGAAGCCAGCGGCAGGACAAACGGCGACACCGCCCGCCCAGCAGACACCTGCCAAACCGCAATAAAGATCCATGCGGAAGACAAAATCCCCGAACTCCCCAGTGGGATGATGGCTCTTTCGTAATGGGATGCGGTGTCTAAGAAATACTAGAATTGCCCTGTTGGGAGGCCCGATCCCATGAGAAATCGGTGCGCCGCGGTTCTCGCTTTGTGCTGCTTACTCGGTGCGCAGGGTTATGAGCCGACGGACAAGTTCTCCAAGGCTTCAGTTGCTGCTGCAGAAGCCCGAACCAGGAAGATCCAGCAAGAGCTTAGGCATCTGAACAAGCACGAGTGGGCGGGCGAGTATTACTTCGGCGACGGACTTGGAGTCAATGTCAGCCTGACCTTGGCGCCTGAGAACGGTTTTGTGTTTACCTGGCATGGCTGCCTGGGCCTGTACGATCTCAACTACGGCGACGTCGCTTTTACCAACGGCACGGTCAAGCTCCTTTTCAGGTATCCAAACAAGCGCGAGGGGTTCCAAGGCATCGCGCCGGAGTTCCTGCCGGTGCATTGGGGCCAGCGTCATTATCTGATTTCTGCCGATGACATGATCCGGTTCACGAATGCCATCAACGCAGGAACAGAACCGGACGTTCTGTTTGGCGGAAAATCTGCGTACTTTCTCCTGCGGCGCGGAGACGAGAAGAAGCCGGCGGAGGGTCTGCCGGATATCGCGAGCGAATATCTCGATTACATTCTGAAAAAGCCGCTCACGGCGAGGATCTCGTCGGTCACCGAAAGCCGGGTGGAGAAGTCCCGCAGAATCACGCGCATAACCTTGAATGTGGGTAGTGCGGATGGACTCCGGAAAGGAATGGAGTTCTTCGTGAAGAATCCATCGACCATCTATGCCGAAGCCGTCGTGACGGATGTGATGGACCACTGGGCTTCCGCAGTGATCGAACAGGACCAGACGTCTGACCCGGTGCCCTCGCCGGGCTGGACTTTCTCGACGAGGCTGTAAGCTCGCGAGACTTTCGGGCACGACGGCGAAAACGGAGCCGAATCTGATAACCTTCCCAACGCATCTACATCGCACATCTTTCGTGGCAATTCATGGATTCTCACGTGCACGTCGTCGCCATCGTTTGCGGGATCGCCATCATCTGGATGGTGCTGCTCGACGCGTTTGAAACCGTGGTGTTGCCGCGGCGGGTTACGCGCCACTTCAAGCTGACGGCGTGGTTTTACCGGCAGACGTGGATTCCGTGGCGCCGGATTGCGAGCCGCATCAAGACGACTTCGCGGCGGCAGAATTTTCTGGGATATTTCGGGCCCCTGTCGCTGATTCTGCTGCTGGGGTTCTGGGCGGCGGGGCTGATTCTCGGATTTGCGTTAATCCAGCACGGCATCGGCGGGCACGAGCAGCTCAATGGAGAGCCGCTCACCTTCGGCAAGATCCTTTATCACAGCGGGGAGACGTTCTTCACTTTGGGCTACGGCGACATCGTGCCGACTTCGGGCGCGGCGCGGGCGCTTTCGGTATTCGAAGCGGGGATGGGTTTCGCTTTTCTGGGGGTGGTGATCGGCTACATTCCGGTGGTGTACTCGTCGTTTTCGCGGCGCGAAATCCAGATTTCGATGCTGGACTCGCGCGCCGGTTCGCCTCCTTCGGCGGCGGAACTGCTGGTGCGGTTGGCGGGGAGGACGGAGAATCCGGGGATGGACCAAAAGGTCCTCGACGAGGTGCTGCGAGGCTGGGAGCGGTGGGCGGCAGAACTGCTGGAGAGCCAGATTTCGTATCCGGTGCTGAGTTTTTTCCGATCGCAGCACAGCAACCAATCGTGGCTGGGCGCGCTGACGACCATGCTGGATGTGACATCGCTGCTGATGGCCGGGATTGAGGGCGTTCATCCGGAGCAGGCGAAACTGACGTTTGCCATGGCGCGGCACGCGGCGGTGGATCTGGCGCAGGTGGTAAATGCGCAGCACGATCCTGCGGCGCCGGATCGTTTGCCCGTGGTGGAATTGGAGAGCCTGCGCGAAGCGCTGGCGGCAGCTGGGCTGCGGCTGAAGAGTGATGAAGCGGCGCGGGAAAAACTCGCGAAACTGCGCTCGATGTATGAACCGTATGTGCACTCGACGGCCCAGAATCTGATGCTGACGCTGCCCGCGTGGAGGCATGCGGAGAAGACTCGCGACAACTGGCAGGCGGGGCCCTGGGATCGAGTGATCCAGGCGCGGGGGCTCGCCATCCTCGGGCAAAAGTCGGCCAGCCCGCGGGTTGAGGACCACTTCTGAGTGGCAACGACTGGCGGGGCCTGCTGAAGGCCGCTGTTCCACGATGCGTGCTAACATCCTCTTTCCCGGATTCTGACGAATGAAACACACCGGCGAAAACGTGGTGCGCATTGAGGCAGAGGCGCTGCGGGCGTTGGCCGATCGCATTGGCGGGCCGATGGCGCCGGCGTTTCAGCGGGCCGCCGACCTGATGTTCGGCTGCGCCGGGCGCGTGGTGGTCACGGGCATGGGGAAGAGCGGCCTGATCGCACGCAAGATTGCGGCAACGCTGAGTTCAACGGGAACGCCGGCGCTGTACCTGCATCCGGTGGAGGCGCTGCACGGCGATCTGGGGATGGTAGTTCGGGGCGACGTGGTGCTGGCGCTCTCGGCCAGCGGAGAGACCGAGGAAATTCTGCAGTTGCTGGCGACGATCAAACGGCTGCAAGTGCCGCTGATTACAATGACGGGGGATGAGATCTGCGAGGCTAGTGTGGCGCGGGCGCTCCCTTCGGCAAGCTCAGGGCAGGCTCGGCCCGCGACTGCAGTGAGGATGTCAAAGTCCAAGTCAAAGGCAGCGGGCAGGAGTGCCCGCTCCACACAGGCAAGTTCCACGCCAGCGAATTCCGCACAGGCAAACTCCACACGGGCAACTTCCACCCTGGCATCCGCGGCGGATGTGGCCCTGGATTGTTCGGTGGCGCAGGAGGCTTGCTCGCTGGGGCTGGCGCCGACGGCTTCGACGACGACCATGCTGGCTCTGGGCGACGCCCTGGCGGTGACGTTGAGCGAGCGGCGCGGGTTCAAGGAAGAGGATTTTGCCAATCTGCATCCGGGCGGGAAGCTGGGGAAAAGGCTGGCGCGGGTGGAGTCTTTGATGCATACGGGGGACGCGCTGCCGCGGGTGACTCCGCAGACGAAGATGCCAGACGTGATCTATGAAATGTCACGCAAGAAGCTGGGCGTGACGGCGGTGATGGAAGGCAAGAGGCTGGTGGGGATCATCAGCGACGGCGATTTGCGGCGGCTTTTGGAAAAGCGCGGGAAAGATGTTCTCGATCTGAGCGCAGGCGAGGCGATGACGCGCGATCCGAAGACGATCGGCGCTGGGGAGTTTGCGGCGACCGCGCTGGCGCTGATGGAAGAGAAGAAGATCACATCACTGATGGTGGTGGATGGCCGCGGGAAGCTGGAAGGGATCGTGCACTTGCACGATCTGTGGACCACGGAACTGGTCTAGGATTGAGTGGTTGGGCGATCGGGTCTTTCCTCGGTTGGCAGCGGAACCGTGTCCTTTTGCCTCTCAATCACTCAATCACCCGATCGCTCAATGACTGAATAGAGGTTTCCATGTATCACTACGATCCCAATACGGCGCTGGAAGAATTGACGGAAGATGCAACCCTGCCGAACCCGGTACACGTGCGCGACATGATTCTGCGCAAGCGGCTGTCAGCAGATAAGTCGCTGGAGCTGAACCGGCTGTTTGTGGAGTATCAGAAGTTTTTCGGTGAGGCGCAGAAGCTGGGAAAAGAGATTCTGAAGCAACTGGTTTCTTGACGTTCGGTGTCATCTGCCAGCCAGAAAGTCGAGTAACTCCTCCCGGGTGAATCCTGCTTCCCTTAAGAGTGCCATCAAGGTTCCTTTGGGCAGATCGCGATTGTGGCAGGGAACCACCGCGCGGCGACGAGTCGTGGGATGGTAGAAGATGAAGTGGCTGCCGGAAGTGTGATCGAGTGCGAAGCCGTTTTGCTCCAGAAAACGGATGACTTGGCGCGGTTTTGTGGCAGGTAGCTTCGACATCGTCGTTCTCTACTGCGCATTAGAGTGACACAACGAACGAGTGGCGGGCTAGTCAAAACCAAAACTGGACCGCTAATTCAGGACGAGGAAAAGTGGGTATGTCAAGTCGACAGGGTTTGGCTCTCAGCGGGAATACTCAAGATCCAAAGTAGCGACCAGCGTGTTGTCGTCGGTGGGAATGGGATCTTTGTGTTTACGCAGGCTGGCAATGTAGCCGGAGATGGCGTCTCTGGCCATTTCTCGGGCCTCGTCCACGGTGCGGCCGTAGGTGACGCAGCCCGGAAGCGCAGGGACAAGAGCGGTGTAGCCGCCCTCGGGTTCGGGACGAAGCATGATGTTGTAGTGGTAGCGAGCCTTTGCCATAAGCTTTTACTCATTCTAACGCAAGAAACCCTGAGCACGCTTTGGGTTACGCAAGATTAACCAATTCTCCCGAGATTTCCGTAAGCGCTACTGCTCTGTCGTAAAATAACTAATTCCCCTCCGAGATCGGCGGGTGCCGTAGCTCGGTACTCGCAACTCGGGACACGAGGCTCGGGACTCACACACTATGCATCGTTGGTCAGAACTGTTCATTCCTACATTGCGCGAGGCGCCGGCGGACGCGGAAGTAGCCAGCCACAAGTTTCTGGTGCGGGCAGGCTACATCCGGCAACTGGCGGCGGGAATTTACTCGTATCTCTTTCTCGGCAACCGGTCGTTCAACAAGATCATCGCCATCGTGCGCGAAGAGATGGACAAGATCGGGCAGGAATTTTATTTGCCGGCGCTGCATCCGCGGGAAATTTGGGAGGCGAGCGGTCGCTGGGGGCTCATGGGCGACACCATGTTCCGGCTGAAAGACCGCAAGGGCGGCGACATGTGCCTGGGCTTCACGGAAGAAGAAGTCATGACTTCCATTGCCTTGAAAGAGCTGCGCAGTTACAAGCAATTGCCCCAAATCTGGTACCAGATTGCGCCGAAGTTTCGCGACGAGCCGCGGCCGAAATCCGGGCTGCTGCGAGTGCGGCAGTTCATGATGAAAGATTCCTATTCGTTCGATATGGACGCCGCAGGGCTTGATGTGTCGTATCGCAAACATTACGACGCCTATTGCCGCATCTTTGACCGCTGCGGGCTGAAGTACATGGTGGTCGAGGCGGATTCGGGAGCGATGGGCGGGAAGGAGTCGCATGAGTTCATGGTGCGGACTCCGGCGGGAGAAGATCAGATTGTGAGCTGCGACGGGTGCAACTACGCCGCGAACATGGAGAAGGCGACGTCGAAACTGGAGGCGGTCGCGGATTTGAAGCCAGAGGGCGATGGCAAGCCGCTGCTGGTGCACACTCCCGGCAAAGGGGCGATAGCTGATGTCGCCGAATTTCTAAAGATTTCTCCTAGGCAGGACATCAAAGCCGTCGCCTACATGGCGCTGAAAGCCGGTGGAGACGAATCGAAGAAACTGGAACAACCGGTCGTGGCGTTCCTGCGGGGCGACCACACCGTGAACGAGACCAAGTTGCTCGGGCTAATCCGGGCCAGTGAACTGCGCCCCATGCAGGCGGACGAGTTGGAACGCTATTTTCAAGGTCCTGCGGGTTATATCGGTCCGATTGGTGTAGCCGCCCGGCCGCGAGATCTGCTGGGCTTGTGGCTTCAATCGAGCACAGAGACGATCAAAAAGGAATATCCGCAGTTCGCGGCCGTCATTGACGATCCGCGCAACCTCAATGTTGTGTTGGATTCCGCGCTCGAAGGCCGCAGCAACATGATCTGCGGCGCCAACAAACTGGACTATCACTTCAAGAATGTCACCCCGGGAAAGGATTTCCACTTCACCATTGCGGCTGATATTCGCAATGTGACAGCGGGCGAGGCGTGCCCCAATTGCGGCAAGGCGCTGCGGATTGATACCGCGGTGGAGATCGGACACATCTTCAAGCTGGGCTACCGCTATTCGGAGTCCATGGGGGCACGGGTTCTGGATAAGAACGGCAAGGAAGTGACGCCGATCATGGGCAGCTACGGCATTGGGATTGAGCGGATCCTCACTGCGGCTGTGGAGCAGGGAAACGACGAGAACGGGTTCTGGCTGCCAGTGGCGATTGCGCCGTTTGAGGTGGTCGTGGCGCCGGTCAATACGAAAGACGAGGGCGTGAAATCGGCGGCCGAAGAGATTGCCCAGCGGCTGGAGGGGGCGGGATTCGATGTGATTCTGGACGACCGGGATGAGCGGCCCGGGGTGAAGTTCAAGGACGCGGATTTGGTCGGTATCCCCTTTAGAATCACCGTGGGAAAGAAAGTTACCGAAGGCACTGTGGAGGTCGTTCAGCGCTCGACTCTGGAAAGACGCGATGTTACGATCACGGCGGTAGTCGAATATCTTCAGGGACTGCTCGGGCGGGCGGGATGAAGCGATTTCCCGGCCCCGGGCGGCGGATTGTGGGACATGGGAACTGTTAAAGCCATTGCCGGGTTTCTTGCCATCGTCTTGGTGCTCTACGCCGGGTTTCAGATCATTCCTCCGGAGATGACCAACTATTCGTTTACGGACGATTTGAAAAATATTGCGATGGTGGGAGGATCCAACCCGCACACGTCCGACCAGGATCTGGTGGAACAGGTGATGAAGAAGGCGCAGGAACACGACATTCCGCTGACCCCTGACCATGTGACGGTGCAGCGGATTGGGACGCCGGGATCGCTGGCCGTGTATCTGGCGGCGGATTACAACGTCCCAGTGAACTTTCCGGGATATTCCTTCAGCCTGCATTTCACTCCTTCGAGCGGGAACAAAGGTTTCTAGCAACGGCTAGGCCTTGACTGGCACGGTTCGGATTCTCGCGGAATATCGTCGTGGGCAAAGTCAAAATCATCGTGATCTGCGCTCTTTTCGTCCTGCTCGCAAGCACGGGTTGGCAAATCGGCGCCTGCGAACTCGCCAATTACGAACTGCAGGACGAACTGAAGGATCTAGCGTCGCTCAACAGCGCGCGGATAGGGCTTGCGGTTCCGAAGTCTGATGACGATCTGCGCGAGGCAGTCATCGGCAAGGCCCGGGAGCATAACATTAAGCTCAATCCCAGCCAGGTCACCGTGCGGCGTTCGGGAAGCAGCGAGGCTCCGGTGGTTTACCTTGCGGTGGACTACAAAGCTCGCATAGCCCTGCCCGGCTACACCCTTACCATTCGATTCAAGCCAACGGGAGGAAGCCGACAGTAGCGCAGGTTCAGAGTCGTGCGTCTGGGCTGTGACCCGTTGGCCAGTGAGGCGGCGCGCTGTCCCTCAGGTGGACCCTGCTAGTAATCGTTCCAGAGGTTACCGTCGGGTGGCTGCCGATGGTGCTTAGAAAGTTCTAAGGATTATAGTTTTCAACGGGTTGGCAAAAATTACTCCGCTGGTTCTACTCCCTTCGGAGAGATTGCCGGGCTACCCCCCGCAGCCTATAATCGTCCTACTCTGGTTAAGGATTCTCCGTCAGGTTCCGGGTAGAACAGTTAGGGAGGGTGAGATTTTGTCCGAAAGGTCCCTCCCAACGAAGGATTGGTAAAGGAAAACGCCCGGATATGCGAAAGCGCCTGCAAATCGCATTGATGCTGACGGCCACGACGGCAACCGCGACCTCCCTGGCTTTACTCGGTAATCCAGCCCGTGTGTGGGCGGCCGAGGGCGACAACACCTCGCAAGTGATCACCACCACGGATGAGCACGGGCGCAAGGTTTACGTGAACGAAACGGTTGCAGCGCCGCGCCCGGCCCCAGCCGCGCAGCCCAGGCGCTCCACCTGGATGTATTGGAGTACGAAGGAGAACCGCTGGAAGCCGGTGCCATCGGCGAACACGGCCTCGATGCAGGCGGCGCGTTCAGCGGCAGCAGAAATCAGCCAGTACTTCGTGCACGAATCGTCCAAGTCGGCGAATGCGCGAATCATCGCCGCCAACTCCCATGGCCATCTGGCTTCGCAAGACGAGGTTGACGCGGCCATCGCGATGGCGGCGGCACGGCACAACGTGGATCCCAACCTGGTGCGTGCCGTGGTCAAAGTGGAGTCGAACTACAACTCCAACGCGGTTTCGCGCAAGGGGGCGATGGGACTGATGCAGTTGATGCCGTCGACGGCGCGGATGTTGAAGGTGAAGAACCCGTTTGATCCGGCGCAAAACGTGGATGCCGGAGTACGGCATCTCAAGTCTCTTCTGGAAAGCTACGGCGGCGACGTGAAGTTGACCCTGGCCGCTTATAACGCGGGTGAAGGCGCAGTGGCGCGGAGCGCGGGCGTGCCCCGCATTGCCGAGACGCAGGACTACGTGCGGAGAATCACGAACCTCTACTATGGGGGGTTCGATTTTGCTTCCCACGGAGCGTCGCGCGACCCGGTGCGCGTGCAACGGGATGCGCGGGGCGTACTTTACATCAGCAACACGGATTGAGTTCCGGGCATCTGTTCTTAGCAGTCTCTCAGGTACCACGAGCAGTTCAACCGCAACGGCAGTAAGAAACGAGCCAAGCGTGCGATGGTTGCCTCGCAAGGAACGCGACCCTTCGGTGCGCTTCGCTTGCTCAGGGCAGGCCGCGTCGCGCGGCTCGCCCAGGTCCTTCGGCGGGCAGGAAGCTTCCGCCTCAGGATGACAAACGGCCGACGACTTTGAAGACCAGATCGAGCCAGCGCGGCTTGCGCTGGGGAGCGCTGCTGTTGCTGGTGGCGCTTTCCGGATTGCCGGCCCATGCCCGCACTCATCACACTGAATCGTGGGCCCGTGAGCGCTTCGCCGGGGCTGAGCGCATGCGGGAAGCGCTCAACGGACGCCCTCCGGCGGACCGCACGCGGCGGGATTACCAGCGGGTGGTCAACTCCTATCGCAATGTCTATTACGGGGCGCCAACCTCCACCAAAGCCGATCCCAGCGTGGTTGCGGTAGCCGAAACGCTGGTCGAGATGGGACGGCGCTTCGACGACAACAAGATTCTCAACGAGGCCATCGCCCAGTACAGGTTTCTGCGGCGAGAGTATCCCGGCAGCAAATACCGTTGCGACGCGCTGTTCACTATCGGCGAGATCTACAAGGACGATCTCAACGATCCGGAGCAGGCGCGAACCGTTTTTGAAGAGTTTCTGCACCGCTATCCCCACAACCGGCTGGTAGAAGACGCCCAGCAGGCGATCGTCGAACTGGACCGGCAAGCTGAAGCGGACAAGACGGCTGAAGCTGAGAGGAAGGCCGAAAAAGAAACGCCCGGAAAGAGTGCGAACCCCAAGGATTCAGGCGAGGACACGGATGGTCAGGCGAACGGCGCCGGGCAGGAAGCGTCCGATCATTCCTCCGATCACCATTCCGGCCGCCTGCCGCGGGTGACGGGAATCCGGCACTGGTCCACGCCCGACTACACGCGGGTCGCGATTGATCTGGAAAGCGAGGTCAAGTTCGCCTCGCAGCGCATCGCCCATCCCGACCGCATCTTCTTCGACCTGCGCGACACCAAGCTGGCCTCGACTCTGGTGGGCAAAAGCTTCGACGTGGATGATGGATTCCTGAAGAAGATTCGCGTGGCACAGTTTCAGCCCGGGCGCACGCGGGTGGTGCTGGAAGTGGATGATCTCTCGGACTACGACGCGTTTTTGCTGCCCAATCCCTACCGGCTGATCGTGGATATCCATGGCAAGGATGCTCACGGGAAGCAGGCGCGGACGAAGCTGCCGAGAGATGCGGCGACGGCGGACGTGGAGGCCGGGCCGAAGGTTGTGGCAAAGAACGATCCTGCAACGTCAAACGAAAAAGCCGCCCTGCGAGGACAGGGAAGGCCGGACGAAAACGAGAGCGACGACTCAGACGCTGTCGCCACGAGTGATGCCGCGGTTACCAGGCCGGGCGTCTCGAAACCGGCTACGGAAAGAAGCGAACCTGGGACCCCAGTGGCTGAAGCCGGAAACAAGCCGCCTCGTACTGCGGCAAAGCCTTCCACCCCAGCAAGCCAAAACCGGGCCAGCAACGGCCGTCGGCACTGCGACACCCAAGATCCGGCCTCTTCCGCACCTTGTCCCGCCGTCCATTCCGCTGTGGATCCCAAGACGGGCGTGAAGAGAGTCGTCGTGGAAGCCGACGATGCCGATTCTTCTCCAGTTCAGGTGGCGAAGCTGGAGGCTCCAATGAAACACGAGGGCCCGGCTGCGGCCGCTTCGCGCAAGCTGGATCGATCGACGGACCCTGATGCCGCTGCCGTGGAGGCAAAGCCGGCCACCGATTCGCCCGCATCGGGCCATGCCAAGGGCGAGACTTCTTCGCGTCCCGCCCCAGACCGGAGCGTCGCCGATCGGGATGTGCATGAGGCGAAGCCCACAGCCAGAGGGGATCGCTCGCTGATTCGGGCGCTGGGGCTGAAGATCGGCAAGATCGTGATTGACCCCGGGCACGGAGGCCATGACACGGGAACCATCGGGCCGAATGGTCTGGAAGAAAAAGATCTAGTGCTCGACGTGGGCCGCCGCCTGGGCAAGCTGCTGGAAGCGCGCCTGGGCGCGGAAGTCGTCTACACGCGCAAGGACGACACGTTTATTCCTCTGGAAACGCGCACGGCGATCGCCAACCAGCAGCGCGCCGATCTGTTCGTTTCGATACACGCGAACTCGAGCGATGATCCGGATGCGCGCGGCGTCGAGACGTATTACCTGAATTTCACCTCGTCGCCGGAAGCGCTGGAAGTGGCAGCGCGCGAGAACGCGGTTTCGGAGAAATCCATCTACGAACTGCAGGACCTCGTCAAGAAAATCGCGCTGAAAGAAAAGATCGAAGAATCGCGGGAATTCGCCGGCGACGTGCAGGGGGCGCTGCACAGCGGCCTGGCCGCGAAGAGCCCGGGCATCCGCAATCGCGGGGTGAAGAAGGCGCCATTCATCGTGCTCATCGGCGCCAACATGCCGTCCATCCTGGCGGAGATTTCCTTCGTCTCGAATCCCGGCGACGAGCACCGGCTGGAGACTGGCGAATACCGGCAGCGCATTGCCGAGTCGCTCTATCGCGGCATCGCCAAGTACGTGAACGGATTGAGCGGGGTGAAAGTGGCGAGCAAGATGGATAAGCCGGCTGGCCAGTGAATGCCTTACAGACACAACGGCGCCTTCACGGAAGTGAATCGCCTCTGGCAGGGATGCAATGCGCGCTACTGAATCGCGCTTCCCACCTGCGAGAAGATGCCGCCTGCGTTCGATCCGATGAGCCGGACCGTCCCTACCACGATGACGAGAATGACGGCCAGCATCACCGAATACTCGGCGACGTCCTGACCTTGCTCGTCTGACCAGAGATGATGGAATGAATCGCGCATAAACTTTCCTAACTGCTAAACAACTCCTGAGACGCTTGAAACCACTTGAACCGGGGCTGCCTGAACCTTGCACTCCGCAGAGTTGAGCCACAAGGCGTCTCCGTCCTGCATAAGAGCCTGCAGCCCGACTTGATATTCTGAAGTTCCCTTCAGCTTCGTGGTCCAGACCACGCGACATTGCATTTTGCGCTGACGATAGAAGACGGTGACCTCATCGAGCACATTCAACTCACGCCGCACGGCGCCCAGCCGCAACCCAGCCGAAGTAACGTCGAGGGTGTGGGCGAGTTCCTCAAAAGGAGCGCCGGAGCTGTCCTTGCCCTTGACTCGTACGGGAAGCACGGCCTTGGTACGGCTACCGCAGCGCTGATGGTTATTCGCTGTGCTTGATCGCATCTGGCACCCACAGCCAGTTTGCCCGTTTAGGGGCTGGCTGGGAATGGCTCTGACGTGTAGGGGAGCGAGGCACGACGGTAACCACTCTCCGGGAAAAACCTGCCAGATCAAGCGGTTGCAAGCCTATGGAAACTTTTCCCGGGTGGCTGTGGTCTAATGGTGACAGAAGTGTGCTGGGGCAAGGGATTTAAGGATTTAAGGATGAGATTCTCTCGTTTTGTTGCCGGAATCGCCGTGTTTTTTGGGGTTTTCCTGGGCACAGTTTGGGCCGGGAACGCGCCGGCCGGAGCGGCGTCCGCCCAGGTCCCAGCCCTGCTGCCGGCCGAGTTTGGGGGATGGCAGATGCAGGGCTCCGCCGCAACCAGCCGGGACCCCGCAGCCGCCGATCCTGCCAATGCCGCGGTTCTCAGGGAATACCGCTTCAGTGACTTCGCGTCCTCGACCTACAAGCGTGACGATGGCCGGACGCTAAAGATCCGAGCTGCGCGCTTTGCCGATGCCTCAGGAGCTTTTGGCGCCTACACGTTTTATCTGCAGCGCGAGATGGCGAAAGAAGAGATCGGCGATCAAGGCGCGTCGCTGGGCGAGCGCGTTCTGTTCTACCGCGGGCATGTGCTGGTGGATGCGCTGTTCAGCAAAGAGACAGCGATGTCGGGAGCGGAATTGAGGGAGCTTGCTGGAGACCTCCCGCGCCCTGCGGGAAACACCGCGAACCTGCCAAACTTCATCGAGTACATGCCGCGTCGCGGCTACATTGACAACACGCAGAAGTATGTGATGGGGCCGGAAGCGCTGGCCGCGCTGGCTGCGCCGGTTTCCGCCGATCTCGTGGATTTCGGTACGAGCGCGGAAGTCACGCTGGGGCGCTACAACACGTCGAGCGGTGAAGAGACCTTGATGTTGATTTCCTACCCCACCAATCAGCTGGCGGCGGACCATCTGCGCCGCATTGATGCCGCCCATCACCAGGCTCAGCCGCAAGCCGGCGTTTCTGCGATCGCAAACGCAGGCTCTCTGTTCTACAAGCGCACCGGCCCGATCATTGCTCTGACCAGCGGACCAGGTTCTGACAGCGATGCCAAAGCTCTACTGAGCACGGTGAACTACGAGGCCAGCGTCACCTGGAATCAGGCGACGGACCAGCATGAAGTTCGCGATCTATACATGCTGATCCTCAACGTGGTCATCCTGTGCGCGATTCTTGGCGGACTCGCGATTGTGGCGGGCGTGGCCTTCGGCGGATTCCGCATTTTGATGAAGCGATGGTTCCCCGACAGAGTGTTTGATCGCCCCGAGCAGATGGAATTCATCTCGCTCCACCTTACCGAAATCATCGTGCAAAGCTCGTCCCAAAGCGGGGATGACGGGGCGCAGCAAACCCCGCAGAAGCCCTCCTGATGCCGGGTAAGTGCCTTTAGAAATAGCGGCTTACGACCTGCGCGGGAGGCTTCTGTCTCAATTTGTTACACTTTTTCCAAATGTTGATTGGTTTTGTAAATTATTGAAAACAAAGACATTTATTTCAGAAAAATCGCTTGACACCCCCGTTTTTCGGCTCATAAGATTTCGGCAGAAAGTTTTGACGGGATTTCAAGCCTCCGTTGGAACTATTCTCCCTTGAAAGAAAAGGCCGCCCAGTTGCCGGGTGGCCTTTTCGTTTGTTCTCGCGGTCTGCGTCACGCGGAGTAAACTTCCGTTGACCGGCGTGATGACGGAATACGGAACTGTGCGGCGTGTTCTTCGTATCATGTTGTAGCGAGTTTTGTGTGAACGCACTCGGAATCCCTGGAGGACTTCATGTTCTGCGATGGATGCGGCGTGGCAGTGCAGGCAGGGCAAGGATTTTGCAGCAACTGCGGCAAGCAGATCGTCGGTCCCGTAGCGGCGGTGCAGCTGCGCCCGGGCCGAGTGCAAGCGCACCTTCACCTGCTGGGCATTCTGTGGCTGGCAATTTCTGCCTTCAACGCGGTGGGCGGGTTGATCCTGCTGATTCTCGGCAATGCTCTTTTCCCGCACCTGCGTGAGATGAAGGATGTGCCATCGGACGTGCCCGTCGGTTTCCTGACTGCACTGTTCACCACGCTGGGAATTATCGTTCTCGCAAAGGCGGCGTGCGGATTCTTCGCGGGCTGGGGATTGACGAAGCGCGAAGGCTGGGCCCGCATCGTCGCGCTGGTGCTGGCATTTATCTCGCTGTTTAATATTCCGTTCGGCACCGCCATCGGCGTCTACACGATGTGGGTGCTGCTGCCCAGCCAGTCGCAGCAGGAATACGATGCGATGGTGGCGGCGCAGGCAGCATAAGAGCCAGGGACATCGCTGTGCAGCGATTGACATGCGGACGTGATGTCAGAGACGGCGAGGTTCCCGCAGTCCGTGGAAAGGGCAAGACTCGAATACTGGCAATGCTGGCTAGGCGTGTCCGGCTGCGCCCTTCGCCATCAGGGCCGCGGCGCGAGCCTTGAGGTTTCCGGTCAGAGCGCTGAACCTGGTTTGAAGCTCGTCAATCTGGTGATCAGGCAGCAGCGGGAAAAGCTCTTTGCTGACGGAGAGAATCTGATTCAGGTAACTCTTGATATCTTCCGAGGCAATATCCCCGGCGGCTACCTTTTCCTGAAGAACTGAGTAAAGAGACTCCCACTGCCGCAATAGTTCCTGGGTCCGGCCGCTCTCGGCGCCGACCTGTTCCAGGGTCTGCTTGGCCTCGGCCAGCACATCAGGAAGTTTCTGCTTGGCGATCCCTTCGATGATGCACTTGTGCATGGCCTCACACGCTTCGACGATGCCGGGCTGCTTGCTGTAGTCTCCCGCTTCTTCCCGCACCTCACGCAGACGGCGGTCAAAGGTATGGCTGTGAAGGTGGAGCAAGGGCATCAGCTCGTTGTAGGTCTGCTCGTAATGTTTTTCGGCCTCGGGCGAAATCTTCTCGCCATTCTGAAGCTTTTCCGACAGCACGTCGGATTCTTTGGCAAACTGCGCCTGCAGACGGTGCGTTTTTTCGAGCTCATCGACCCAAGCGTCGCGCTCGCGCTGACCTTTTATGGATCGCACGATCCACCAAATGACCAGGACTACAAAGGTGACGCCAAGAGCCGCCAGAAATGCCAGCCCGTTACCGCTCACAAGCAAGAGGATCGCAACTGCAAGCCCTATCAAAAAGAACCAACCCATAATCCATTCTCCTCTCCCGAAACTCCGGGTAGACCGGGTCTCCGCGAGGGGCGTTCGCCCTCTCTGAGACAGCAGCAGGTGCGGCTCGTTCTAGTAGTCCTGCCCAGCCATGCCTACGAGGCGGTTGCCACTTCCAATCTTTGAACCACCCGGTTTGTAGGTGGCGTCAGTCTGGGGATCGTAATAGGCGATGGGGTGCCCGGAGTTACTGACCAGAAGTTCACGACCACCCGCTTGCTGACGAATGACGCCTTGCGGTCTGCCGGTGGCATCCTTGATGATGCGATCCATTCGCGTCTCCTCGAAGAGCAGACTTGCTGGCCTGGGAATTGCGCTACTTATCCCATTCTGAGAATTCCAGCATGCAGTTGGAAGGGGTGCAAATTACTGAGGTCATGGTCTGTGTGGAGGAATCGGACGAATACCGCTGCGCCCGGAGAAATTCGTGAGAAAGCAGGGAAAAACCGGGAGAAAACGGGAGAAAAACGTGGGCTGTTTCCGGCTGAGCGAAGGATTCTCGCAGGCCATCCGCGATGGAAGTCCCCGCCTGATTCTGCTCCTATTCGGCGGCATCCCTAACAGCCCATGGACCTAAAGATCGTAAGATCTAAGAATTCGTTCTAGGGGAAGGTTAGCGGGGTGGCAGGCGGGAAAGAAGATAACCGAGGGAGTTGACCGGGAGAGTGGACTTAGCAGCGCACGAAACGCAAGGATGCACACGCGATGGTGCAAGCAAAATATTCTCAATCTATGATCCGCTGTCTCATTGACCGGGTACGTTTTGCGAACAGGATTCGTATCAGGGCATGCCTTCAGGCGTGCCGTATCAGCACTCAGTGCACGCCCGGCTTTAGGCGCTGCGGCGGCTTCTCGTTGACTTTGGATTCGCTGCATCCCTAACATGGGCCCAAATGAAAACCATGGGCCAGCATCGAAGCAACGGTCGAAGCCGTCGCACTTTGTGCCTACTTGTGCTGCTGGCGGCAGGCAGCGGGACGCTGTTCGCGCAGAGCGCAGCGGCACCAGCCGCGCCGTCGCCAGTCGCCGCTTCAGTGGTCGTCGACTGGAGCAAGAAGACGCCCAACCACACCACGCCTACGCTGCAAGCCGTGGTTAATCCCATGTTGCGCCGGGGCTCGCCGATCCATGATGCCTCGCTGGCGGCTCTGCGCCGGCTGGGATGCGACTACGTGCGCTACGCGTTCTGGTTTCCGTATCCCAAGCTGGTGGTGGCGGAGTTGCGGCCTCCCGACCAGAGCCAGACCTACTGGGACTTCCAGTACATGGACCCGCTGGTGGAAGACTTTGCAGTCGCCGGCGAAGGCCACTCCAGCGTGTGGATGTTCAGCACCATTCCGCAGTGGATGTTCCGGACTCCGCAACCGGTTACGTATCCGGACGATCCGAACCAGGTCTTTTGGAACTACACGCAGGGCAAGGATCTCACCGATGTGCGGGCTCTGGCCGGCTACTATGCCCGGCTCGCGAGTTGGTACACGCAGGGCGGCTTCACGGACGAGTTGGGGAAGTTTCATGCCTCTGGACACCACTACGGCATGCGCTATTGGGAGGTCTTCAACGAGATTGACGCGGAGCACGAAACGACTCCCGAGCAATATGTCGAGCGCTACGACGCTATTGCGGAGGCGGTGCGCAAGGTCGTGCCGGAGATGAAGTTTGTGGGCCTCGCTCTGTCGAACCCGTCGGACGGCGCGCGCATGTTCGAATATTTCCTGGACCCGAAGAACCACAAGCCGGGCGTACCGCTGGATTACATCTCCTTTCATGTGTATGCGACACCGAACGCCGACCAGACCGTGAATGAGTGGCAGTACACGTTCTTTGACCGGGCCAGTGAGTTCTTGGCGGCGACGCGCTACATCCTGCGAATCCGGGATCGGCTGTCGCCGTCCACCAAAATCATGATCAACGAGGCAGGCTCGATCCTCGCCAGCGACGGGGATCAAGGCGATCCCAACCACGTGGAGAAGCCAATTCCGCCGGCCTACTGGAATCTGAGCGGGGCGCTGTACGCTTACCTCTACGTTGAGTTGGCGAAGCTCGGGGTTGATGTCGTCGGCGAATCGCAACTGGTCGGATATCCCAGCCAATTTCCCAGCGTCAGCATGGTGGATTGGACGAACGGCAAACCCAATGCGCGTTTCACCATCCTCGAGTTGCTCAAGAACAATCTCGGCCCGGGCGATGACTTTGCCGACACCGAGATGCGGAATGGCCCGCCGGGAGATGCGGACGCGATCGAGGCGCAGGCATTCCTCCGGGGCGGCCAGCGAAAACTGCTGCTGATCAACCAGCGCAATCGCGAAATTGCCGTGGACCTGCCCAAAGAATGCGTGGGGGCAACGCTGCAGATGGTTGGCGGCGCCTCGGCCGATTTGGCGAAGCGGGATGTGGGAGATACCAGGCTTCGCCTGTTGCCGTTCGCGGTGGCGGTGGTGACGCTGAAGGATTAGCGACTGGTTTCGGAAATGCTGTTGCGCGCGGCGAGCGCCAAGCCCTCATGGGGCTAAAGCCCAATTCTTTCCGGGCCTTCAACGGCACGGCTGAAGCCGTGCCCTTCCCAAGACTTATTTGTGAAACCAGTTCTAGCAAGTGAAGGCGAGCGGAGGATGCGAAGGCCGTTAGCGGCCGGCGGCCAGAGCCCCGGCATTTGGTAAACTAAAGAAAGCCAACCAGCAGCCGACGTAGCTCAGTTGGTAGAGCAGTCGATTCGTAATCGACAGGTCATCGGTTCAAGTCCGATCGTCGGCTCCAGTTTTACCGGGACCTTCCTCTTCAAGACCTTCAGATCAATTCACGGACCGACGGTTTCACTGTTTGCCCTTCTCCCGGTATAGTTTCCGAAGTGTTTTCCCATTGAACCCGCAAGCGTCGGGCAAACATCGTCAAGGCACCATGCAGAATGCGGTTCTCAGACTCGATCCCAGAGACAACGTGCTGACCGCGCTGCGTCCGTTGAGCGAGGGGGAGCGGGTGAGCGTTCCTCCGCACGAGTACGTACTCGCTTCTGACGTTCCCGCCAAGCACAAGTTCGCTACCGAGTCGGTTGCGGCTGGTGGAGACCTGGTGATGTATGGCGTGCTCGTAGGAAAAGCGACCGCGCCGATTCAGGCGGGCGAGGTGCTCACCACGCGAAACGTGCGGCACGATGCCGCCGGGTTTCGCGAGAAGTCGGGGGAGTATCGCTGGGCGGCTCCGGATGCGGGGAAGTGGCGCGAGCGGACCTTCGCCGGATACGCCAGAGCGGACGGCCAGGTGGGCACGCGCAACTACTGGCTGGTGGTGCCGCTGGTTTTTTGCGAGAACCGGAACATTGCCGTCCTCAAGCAGGCATTCGAGGAGGAACTTGGGCTGGCGGCGCCGAACGCTTACCGCCAGCAGGTGGCCCGCTTCGCCGCGCTCTACCGGCAAGGTAAGACGGACGAAATCAGAGGCGCGGAACTGGAGAAGCAGACCGTGGATTCGGGATGTCCGCGGTGCTTCCAGAATGTGGATGGCGTCAAGTTCCTGATGCATGAATCCGGCTGCGGCGGCACGCGCGAAGACGCGAGAAATCTGTGCGGCTTGCTTGCCGGATACATTCACCATCCCAACGTGGCCGGGGCCACGGTGCTCAGTCTGGGCTGTCAAAACGCGCAGGCCGGGATGCTGCGGGAAGAAATCCATCGCCGCGACCCGAAATTCCGGAAGCCGTTGTTTGTTTTCGAGCAGCAGAAAGAGGGCTCGGAATTCAAGATGCTGTCGGAGGCGGTGCGCGCCACGTTCCTCGGTCTAATTGACGCAGACCAGAGCGGGCGAACGCCGGCTCCGCTCTCTCGATTGTGCCTCGGACTGAAATGCGGCGGTTCGGACGGTTTCTCGGGGATCTCGGCCAATCCCGCGCTCGGACACGTTTCCGACCTGATTGCGGGCCTGGGCGGGAGAACGATCTTGTCCGAATTCCCCGAGTTGTGCGGCGTGGAGCAGTCGCTGATCGAACGCAGCCGGAGCAAAGAGGTCGGGGATCGCTTCATCCAGCTGATGCGGGATTACGCCGAGCGCGCCCAGGCGGCGCGCTCCGGCCTGGAAATGAATCCTTCTCCCGGCAACATCCGGGACGGGCTGATTACCGACGCGATGAAGTCGGCAGGCGCGGCTCGAAAGGGAGGCGCATCGCCGGTGACCGCCGTCCTGGATTATCCGGAGTACTCGCGTGAGCCCGGGTTGAACCTGCAGTGCACTCCGGGAAACGATGTCGAGTGCGTGACGGCGCAGGTGGGCGCCGGCGCCAACATGGTGCTGTTCACAACGGGCCTGGGTACGCCGACGGGGAATCCGATCGCCCCGGTGGTCAAGATTTCCACAAATTCCGACCTGGCGGCGCGCATGCACGACATCATCGACCTGGATGCCGGTCCGATCATTCTCGGGGACAAGACCGTCGAGCAGATGGGAGAGGCCATCCTGGACCACGTGGTTGAGGTGGCCAGCGGTCTGGCGCATACGAAGGCCGAGTTGGCTGGGCAGGATGATTTCATCCCGTGGAAGAGGGGGATTTCGCTGTGAGGAAACTCAGCGGCTAAAGCCGGTATTGAAAATAGGCTAGTTATCGCAGCCGCTGAAGCGCTGCGCCACCCAAAATCAAGGGCAAACACCAGTTTTTCGACAGCCCTGATACGAACCGTACCCCTGCTGCGGGCTGCTGAGAATGGTTGTATACGGCAGAATATTCGCGCGCGCAAAACAAAACGCCCCAGACTCGATTTGAGTCTTGGGACGTCTGTTGATCAGCCCTCCCCCAAGTGCTGCTCAAGAACAATCTAGCTCTCACCCCCAATTGGGTAAATGGCTCCCGAGTGCTATGCCTGGCACGAAGGTGTAGGTAGGGGTTCAGGAACATCCTTCGCCGATCTGCGGCGGACAGCCCGCGATTTGGCCTGCAGTTTGAATGTGTTTCCTCGCCTGCTACCGCGCCTTGTGGCGATGGTGGTAGATTGGAGCGTCTGCCTTTCTGTGGCTGTGCCAGCCGTCGCCCAAGGAGCAGGTCATGCCCATCCGGTTTGCACGTCGCGAATTCCTCCGAGGAGCGGCAGCCATGGCGGCCGCCAGAGTGTCATCCCGATTTGCCGCGGCGGCCGATTCCGCTTCGCCCTTCCGCGTTTCCGTCATCAACGACGAGATCACGCAGGACTGCGCCCATGCCTGCGCGGTGGCAGCGCTCGACTTTGGCATGAACTGGATCGAACTGCGCAGCATGTGGAAGAAGAACATTGTCAATCTCGATGAGAAGGAGGTCGCCGAAGCGCGCGGCATTGTGGAAAAGTACCAGCTGCGGGTCACCGACATCGCCAGCCCTCTGTTCAAGGTGGACTGGCCGGGCGCGCCGCGATCGAAGTTCAGCGAGGGCAAGAGCTTTGGCGCCAACTTCGACTGGAAGCAGCAGGACGAAGTTCTGGAGCGCGCCATCGAGATGGCGAAGGCCTTTAAGACAGACCGCGTGCGGTGCTTCGATTTCTGGCGGCTGGAGAACCAGGCTCCTTATCGCGCGGCGATGAACGAGAAGCTTCTAGAGGCAGCCAACAAAGCGGGCCAGAAGGGAATCACGCTGGTCCTTGAAAATGAGTCCGCATGCAACACGGCCACCGGCGCCGAAGCCGCCAAGGTTCTCGACGCGGTGAAGTCTCCGTATCTCATGCTGAACTGGGACGCGGGTAACGCGGCCGCCAGCGGCGAAATACCGTATCCGGATGGTTACAATCTGCTGCCCAAGGACCGCATCGGTCATTGCCATTGCAAAGACGCCGTCAAGAAGGGCAAAGGATACGACTGGGCGCCGATGGGCGGAGGCGTGATCGACTGGCTGGGTCAGTTCAAAGCCCTGAAGCGCGACGGATATCACTATGCCGTGAGCCTGGAGACGCACTGGGACGGCGGAGGCTCGCCGGAAGAATGCTCGCGCAAGAGCTGGGCGGGAATGAAGAAGCTTCTGCAGCAAGCCGAGGCGTTATAGGGATAGGAAGTGGTCAGTGGCCAGTGGTCAGTGATCAGTGGCCAGTAAGAGCTGCAGGGTCTTGCTGATCACTGACCACTGATCACTGAACACCGATGGAGGATCAATGACCGACCAAACTCGCCGCACTTTTCTCAAGCAAGCCGCCCTCGGGGCCGCCGTGCTGGCATATCCATCAGCGACCGTGCTGGGAGCCAACGATCGGGTACGCGTTGGCATGATCGGCGTCGGGGATCGCGGGAACGACCTGCTGGGCCAGGTTCGCGGCGTGTCAGGCGTCGAAGTCGTGGCCATGGCGGATGTCTACAGCCGGCGCCGCGACGAAGCAAAAAGCAAGGTGCCCGGCATTCAGACCTTCGATGATCATCGCCGCCTGCTCGATATGAAGGATGTTGACGCCGTCATAGTGGCGAGTCCCTTGCACACCCACGCGCGGCATTTCCTCGACACCCTGGCGGCCGGGAAGGACCTCTATGCCGAAAAGACGATGACGTGGTCCATTCCAGAGGCGGACAAGTGCCTGGCGGCAGCGAAGGACTCGAAGCGCATCGTCCAGATCGGGCTGCAGCACGAGAGTTCGGGCGCTCTCGCCGATACCAGACAGTGGATTAAAGATGGCTGGCTGGGAAAAGTCACGCATGTGGAATCCTGGATGAGCCGCAACACTCCGCACGGTAAAGGCCAGTGGGTGCGGCCCGTTCCTTCGGACTGCACGGCACAGAATGTGAATTGGAGCGCGTTTCTGAACGGCCGGCCGGACCGGCCGTTCGATCCCTACCGGCTGATCAATTGGCGCCTGTTCTGGGAATTCTCCGGCGGCAACGTAGCCGAGAACATGGTGCACCAGATCGCCTGGATTATGACCGCGCTCGACCTGCCTTTGCCGTCGTCGGCCTATATGTCGGGCGGCGTGTTCTCCGAGAAAGATGGACGCGAGGTGCCGGACACCATCGCCGTGACGCTCGATTTCCCCGACCTGGTCGTGACCTGGCAGTCTATGTTCAGCAACAAGCACTACGATATGGCCGACCGCATTCTGGGCAGCGACGGCGCGGTGGAACATCATTTCGACGAGCCCGCCCACTACTGGCCGGAGAAAATAAACCGTCCGGACGGATCGGAAACGCGCGGGACGACGCATGACCAGAACCATATGCGCAACTGGATCGAATGCGTACGCAGCCGCAACCAGCCGAACGCACCGGCGGAGATCGGCTACCGATCGGCCATCGCGGTGCACATGTCGAACTTGGCCTACTTGCAGAAGCAGCGAATCACGCTGGAGCAAGCAAAATCAATGACGCCGGGATTCCAGACGTCATAGTTGCCTGGTAGTTCCACAGGAGAAGATATGCAGAAGACTTCTCTGCAGTTCCGCTTTCTTGTGTTTGGACTGTTGTTGGTCTCAGGGCTCGCGGTTGCGCAGGACACGGCCACACTAACCGGGACAATCCGCGATAACACGGGCGCGGTGATTCCCGGTGCCGCCGTCGCGATCAAAAACACTGCCACCGGCATCGTTCGGGAGGTCAAGACGAACTCCGCCGGCGAATATGTTGCTGCCGCTCTGCTGCCGGGGCACTACAACATCACGGTGACGGAAGCCGGATTCCGCACGTATCAGGCGCAAGGCGTCATCTTTCGCGTCGCCCAAAACGCCCGCATTGATGTGACGCTGCAAGTCGGTGACACTCACCAAGAAGTGACAGTTCACGGCGAAGGCCTGGCCCAGGTAAACACCGAGTCGTCGGAGTCCGGCGGCACGATTACCGGCAAGGAATTGATCCAGTTGCAGCTAAACGGCCGGATATTCACGCAACTGATCAAGTTGGTGCCGGGAGTGAGCGATCAGACCGGGCAGGATGAAGGCGAGCCCGGCGTCCAGAACAGCATCAGCTACAGCGTCAACGGCGGCCGCACCGAATACAACAACTGGGAAGTGGACGGCGGCGACATGATGGACAATGGCAGCAACTTTTCCCTCAACGTCTACCCCAGCGTCGAAGCCATTGACGAAGTGCAGGTGCTGACCTCCAACTATGGCGCGCAGTACGGCAAGAACGGCTCAGGCACGATCGAGGTCGAAACTAAGTCAGGAACCAACCAATTTCACGGTTCGGTCTGGGAGTTCGCCAGGAACGAAGCCTTCAATGCGCACAATTATTTTGATGTTCCAGGAGCTCCCAAGGCAGGTTACAAGAAGCACGACTTCGGCTACAGCGTAGGCGGACCAGTCTGGAAGAATCACACATTTTTCTTCTGGTTGCAGAACTGGCGCCGCGAGACTGTTCCGCAAAATTTCTACAGTTTCGTGCCGTCGGCGGCGAACCGCACGGGCGATTTCAGCGACCAATGTGCGCCAATAGACCTCAATCCCACCGACTGCCCTTTCGATCCCAACACGGGGGATGCTTACCCCAACAACCAGATTCCTTTCATTGATCCGAACGCGCAGCTTCTGTTGCCGATGATTCCCGCGCCGGATCAAGGCTCAGGCGCGAGTTCCATCTTTGCCGCCGCCGTGCCCCAACCAATGCAGTGGCGGGAGGACCTGGTTCGGCTCGACCACGATTTCAATTCCAAGCTCCGTTTTACTTTCCGCGCCATTCATGATTCCTGGAACGTGACGAATCCGACCGTCACTTGGGGTAGCGAGAGTTTTCCCACCATCGGGACGCACTTTATCGGTCCCGGTGTGGAAATGGTCGCGAGGCTGACCGGTACGGTTTCGCCCACGCTGCTGAACGAATTTGTGGCCAGCTACACCACCGACCACATCCGGCAGATCAACACCAACCCGTCCGTCTGGACACGCACCGCGAGCTTCACCATGCCGGGTCTGTTCCCCAACTTCGGCGGCAAACTGCCGGACTTTTGCCTCTCTACCTCGGGAGCCTACGGCGGCGGATTCTGCGAAGGGCCGACCGCATTCCCCTGGGAGAATTCGAACCCGACGTTCACTTACCGCGACAACGTTACCCAGAGCCTGGGAAAACACAAGCTGGTTTACGGCGGCTACTTCATGAACGCCGAGAAAAATGAGATGGCGTACACCGATCTCGGCGGGGATCTGGGGTTCGACACCACCTACCCGGTTTCCAGCGGAAATGCATTCGCCGACTTGCTGATGGGAAACATTGCCAGTTTTTCGCAGGCCAGCGCCCAGCCGAAGTATCACATCAACTTCAAGATTTTCGAACCCTACTTCCAGGACGACTACCACATCTTCAAGAATCTGACTCTGAATCTGGGCGTACGCGTCAGTTTTTTTGGAACGTTCTGGGAGAGGGCCCACTTGATCTCGAACTGGAGCCCATCCGCCTACAGCCTGGCTAATGCTCCACAGATAGACATAGACGGCAGCGCGACCGGGCAACAGGGAGCGCTCATTCCCGGAGCCGGAAATCCCTTTGACGGCATGGTCACGTGCGGTATTAACGGCATTCCGCGGGGCTGTTTGAAAAACCACCTGGTCAATCCGGCGCCGCGCCTGGGATTCTCCTGGGATCCGCGCGGGGACGGCAAGATGGCCGTTCGCGGCGGATATGGAATCTTTTTCGAGCACACCAACGGCATGGAAGGCAACGCCGAAGACCTGGAGGGCACGCCGCCGATCGTGGAGACTCCCACGCAGTACAACGTCACGGGCTACGCCAACGTCGGCGGACAGGGCCTGTTGTTTCCGCTCTCGACTACCTCCATTCCCGACCGCACACTCTGGCCTTATGTGCAGCAGTGGCACCTGGATGTCCAGCGCGATCTCATGCGGGGCGCGGTGGCGACTGTCGCTTACGTAGGATCCAAAGGAACGCATTTGACCTTGCAGCACGAATTGAATGAGCTTCCTCCGACGCCGCCGTCACTGAATCCTTATGGCCCGCGCCAGTACATACAGGATTCCGACTGCAACTTCACAAATACAGACAACTACGGCGTCCCAACCGACGCCGTGACCTCCTACGGAGTACCTGTCCCGTACTTCCCCTCACCTACCGGCGGCATTCCCTCTGGGCCGGCCGTCAACCTTTTTGTTGCCTGCGGCAACGATCCCGATCTGGTGCGAACGAATTACCCCGGTCTGAGTTCGATTCAGCGCGTGGAGCCGGAAGCGAACTCGAACTACAACGCGCTGCAGTTCTCGCTGCGCAAGACCAGCGGGGCGCTTACTCTTGACGTGGCGTACACCTACAGCCATTCGCTGGATGATTCTTCCGACGCCACCGACAGCAACTACGTAAACTCGTACAACGTTCATCAGAACTATGCCAGCTCCAACTACGATCAGCGGCATATTTTCACCACGGCCTGGACCTACGACGTGCCCTTCCATGGCAAGGGGCTTTCACGCACCTTTCTGGGGGGCTGGCAGTATGCCGGCATCATGACGGCGCAGACCGGCACACCTTTTTCTGTGATCGATGGCATCTACGGCGACAGCGCCGGCGTCGCCGATGGCACGACCGGGATCGGATCCTTCGCTGACCGGATCGGAGATCCGCATGCATCCCCGACCTGCCCGCCCCTCGCGCCAGCTACCAAGGGTGTGGCGTTGTTCAACTGCGCCGCCTATCAACAAGCGCAGGGCTTGACGTTTGGCGATTCGGGCAGAAACAGCCTGAACAATCCCCACCGCATAAACTTCGACATGTCGGTTTACAAGGTTTTCCATCCGACCGAAAGAGTCGCGGCGCAATTTCGGGCTGAAGGTTTCAACATCTTCAACCACACGGAGTGGTCGGGGCTGAATACGGCGGTGAGCACATCCAACTTTATGTACACGACCGGGGCGCACATGCCGCGGGTGCTGCAGTTCGCGCTCAGGATCACGTTCTGAACAGGTTGTCCTCGTGGCGAGCGCCCGATAGTGACTCCGTTTGAACTGAGCCGCTACTAGAACAAGACGGAGGGGGGATGATCGGAGCGGTTGACATCGGGGGAACGAAAATCGCGGTTGGAATGGTCAACGACGATGGGAAAGTACTGTCCCGCACAGAAACTCCCACCGATCCGGACAACTATTCAGGCAGCCTCGATTGGATCGCGCGGGCGCTGCGCGAGACAGCGAAGAAAGCCGGCGTCGAACTGACCGGCATCGGCATCGGGTCTACTGGGCCGGTCGATCCCATCACGGGTGAGTTTGGCGATGTGGACTTTCTCCCCGGATGGAGGCGAACGAATCCGGTCAAGGATCTGGCGCGAGTTTTCAACGTGCGCGTCGCTCTGGAGAACGACGGCGATGCCGCCGCGTTGGCTGAGGCAGGATGGGGCGCGGGCCGCAATCGCACCCGCTTGATCTATGTAACGGTCGGAACCGGAATTGGCGGCGGCATTATTCTCGATGGCGAGCTTTACCGCGGCGTGGATGGGGCGCATCCGGAGGTGGGTCACCAGGTGGTGGACCTGGCGGGTCCGCAATGTTCGTGCGGATTTCGCGGATGCTGGGAATCGCTGGCCGCAGGTCCCGCCATGGTGGCATGGTTCGAAAGCCACGCGCCCGCGAATTATCCGCATCGCCATGGGATCACCGGCAAACGAATCTGCGAGTTGGCCCAGCAAGGTGATGCGCTCGCTCTCCAGGCGGTTGAGCACGAGGCTTACTATCTGGGCCTGGGGCTCGCCAATCTGATCAACCTGTTTACTCCCGACGCGATCGTGCTCAGCGGCAGCGTGATGAAGAGCGCGCCGCTGTTTCTTGACCGCATTCGCGCTGTGATTCGCAGCGGCTGCCGCTTCGTCCCGGCCGAAAAGACAGAGTTGATGCTGGCATCGCTGGGGGACGATACGAATCTCATCGGCGCGGCGCGGGTGTGGCACTACCGGTTTGGCGAGATCGCATCGGGAGGAGACCAATGAAAGAGTTGAGTGAAAAACTGCTATCTGTAATCGAGGTGGCGGAGCCAAGGCTCCGCAAAATCAGTACGCCGGAAAGCACGAAGCCGGTGTTGTCGGGCGGCTGGTCGCGTAAGCAAGTCATCGGACATCTGATCGACTCAGCCTCCAATAACCACCAGCGATTCGTCCGGGCGGCCCTGCAGACGTCGTTGGATTTTCCCGGTTACGACCAAGAGGGAAACATACGTGTCCAGGCGCTGCAAGAGGCGGAGTGGCCGCTGCTGATCTCGCTGTGGGCAGCCTACAATCGCTACCTCGCCCATGTAATAGCGCACTTGCCGGCATCCAGGCTGGAGACTCCTTGCCGCATCGGATCGGGAGAGCCAGTCACTCTTGGGTTTATAGCGACGGATTACGTTACACATCTGGTTCATCACCTGAGCCAGATCGGCGCGGCGGACTGAGCTTAAGACGCGGCTGCCTGCGCCGCCTTCCAGTTCGTCCCCCGATCTGTTACTGTTTTCAGTCCGCTTTTTGTATTGACCGGCACGGAAAGGACGATGGCGTGATCGTAGGAGTTCCGAAGGAAAGCTATCCGGGAGAGCAACGGGTGGCACTGGTTCCCGCGGCCGTTCCCAATCTCACCAAAGCGGGGCTTGAGGTCGTTATCGAGGCGGGCGCCGGCGAGCAGGCGGGCTATCCGGACGCAGCCTACGTGGGCAAGGGCGCAAAGATTTTGCCCGACCGCGCCGCGGTCTTCAGCACCGCAGACATTATTCTGCAGGTCCTCTGCTACGGCTCGAATGACATTACCGGGAAAGCCGATCTTCCTCTGATGCGGCGCGGCCAGACGCTGATCGGATTCCTGCGGCCATTCGGCTCGGCGGAGATCGTGCAGCAGATCGCGCAGGCCGGGGTGACCGCCTTTTCCGTGGAACTGATTCCGCGCACCACTCGCGCCCAGAGCATGGACGCACTTTCCTCCATGGCCACGGTCTGCGGCTACAAGGCAGTCCTGCTGGCGGCGGAAACGTCGCCGCGCATTTTCCCCATGATGACCACGGCGGCCGGCACAATCACCCCGGCGCGTGTATTCGTCATCGGCGCGGGTGTGGCCGGGCTGCAGGCGATCTCGACCGCGCGCCGCCTGGGCGCGGTGGCTTCTGCGTATGACATGCGACCCGCGGCCAAAGAGCAGGTGCAGAGCCTGGGCGGGCGGTTCGTGGAACTACCGATCGAGGCCAAGGATGCCCAGGACGCCCGCGGCTACGGCACTGCGCAGGACGAGAATTTCTACGCCCGGCAACGCGAGTTGCTGACCAAAGTGGTGGCCGAGAGCGATATCGTCATTACTGCTGCAGTCATCCCGGGCAAGAAGTCCCCGGTGCTGATCACGGCCGACATGGTGAAAGGCATGGCTCCGGGCTCGGTGATTATTGACCTCGCCGCCGAGCGCGGCGGCAACTGCGAGCTCACGCGCATGGGAGAGACGGTGAAGGTGTACGGCGTCACCATCATCGGCGCCATCAATCTGGCCAGCAGCGTCCCCTATCACGCAAGTCAGATGTACGCGCGCAACCTGGTCACTTTTCTGACCTACATGGTGAAAGACGGCAAGCTGCAATTGAACCTGCAGGATGAAATCATCCGCGAAACGCTGATTACGAACGGTGGAGAAGTTGTGAACGCGCGAGTGCGCGAATTCTTCAAGCTGCCGGCGCTGGCGCCGGTGGTTGGATAGAGTAAGCCGTGGTTACGCACAGACCGCAACCGAGCACTGGCCTTTGACAACTGGCCACTGACAACTGACAACTGAGGTAAACATGGGTTCCAGCATTATTGACGCGCTGTTTGTTTTCATGCTGGCGGCTTTCATCGGATTCGAAGTCGTCCGCCACGTTTCGCCGCTGCTGCATACGCCGCTCATGTCGCTGACCAACGCGCTCGACGCCATCGCGGTCGTCGGCGCGATCGTGCTTGTGGGCGAACATCCGAACAGCAGGTTCGCGACGGTGCTGGGAGTCATCGCCATCATCGCCGCCACCAGCAACGTGGTGGGCGGGTTCTTTATCACCGACCGTATGCTGAGGATGTTCAAAACCAGCCGTTCGACGAAGCCGTAATTCATGAAGCCATAATTTATGACGACCGAGTTTGCCGGAAGCCAGTACGTCATCGAAATCATTTACCTCATCGCCAGCGCTCTGTTCATTCTTTCGCTGAAGTGGATGAGTTCTCCCGCCACCGCCCGCCACGGCATTCTGGCCGGTGAAATCGGCATGGTGCTGGCCATCGGCGGCACCATGCTCCATCACGGCATCGTTGACTGGAAATGGATCATCATCGCGCTCGTGCTGGGTTCGGGCATCGGTATTCCGCTGGGCATGGTGCAGATGACTGCCGTGCCGCAGCGAACTGCGCTCAGCCACGCGTTTGGCGCGCTCTGCGTCACGCTCGTCGGCACGGCTGAGTTCTATCTGCGATCGCCGGATGTACCCAAGTTCATGATGTCGGTGCTCTCGATGGAGGTAATCCTTGGAGGGTTGACCTTCACCGGCAGCTTGATGGCGGCGGGAAAATTGCAAGAAATCCTGCCGCAGCGCCCGATTACTTATAAGGGGCAGAACCTCGTCAACTTCTTACTTTTTTGTGTGGCTGTGGGCAGCGCCGTATACCTCGTACTGCACCCGGGGATGAGGCCGCTGTTCCCGCTGATGGTCGGCATTTCGCTGATCTTCGGTGTTCTGCTCGTGATCCCGATCGGCGGCGCGGACATGCCGACGGTCATCTCGCTGTTGAACTCCTACGCTGGTTTGTCTGCCGCGGCCATGGGTTTCGTGCTGCAGAACAAACTGCTGATCATCGCTGGCGCCCTCGACGGATCGTCCGGCTTCATTCTCTCGGTCATCATGTCGAAAGCGATGAACCGGTCGTTCACCAATGTTCTGTTCGGAGCCTTCGGGCAGGTGCAAACGTCGGCCGCGGCGGGGCAGGAAGCCAAGCCCGTGCGCAGCGCCACGCCCGAAGAGGCGGCAGCGATTCTTGCCGCCGCCAACAAGGTGGTCATCGTTCCCGGCTACGGGATGGCCGTGGCGCAGGCGCAGCACAAAGTGCGAGAACTCTACGATCTGCTCACCAAGAAGGGAGTCGAGGTCCGCTTCGCGATTCACCCAGTGGCCGGACGCATGCCCGGCCACATGAACGTGCTGCTGGCCGAAGCCGACATCCCCTACGACCGATTGATCGAGATGGATGAGATCAACGGCGACTTCCCGCAGACGGACGTGGCTCTCGTCATCGGTGCCAACGACGTGACCAATCCCGCCGCGCGCACCGATCATTCGAGCCCGATCTTCGGCATGCCCATCCTCGATGTGGACAAAGCCCACACCGTCATGGTCATCAAGCGCAGCATGAACCCGGGCTTCGCCGGCATCGACAATCCGCTGTACTACCTCGATAACACGCTGATGCTTTTTGGCGACGCCAAGCAGTTCGTAGGCGCCATCGTGCGCGAATTGGGCGGAGGACATTAACCGGTTGGGAAGGCGCGGCGAGGATCTACGACTCCGTCTCACTGGAACCAAATCAGTGCGAGTGACCATTCATTCTTGCGCTGTATGACACACACAGGTGGAACTTATGCGAAGAATTCTTATCGTAAATGTGGTCTTCATGCTTGCCTCCTTTGCCGCAGCCCAATCCCAACCTCAACTTAACCTGATACCCATGCCGGCCAGCGTTCAGCCCGGCGCCGGGCAGTTGGCGATCACTCAGTCGTTCTCGGTTGCGGTGACCGGCTCTCACGACGCATCGCTTGATCGCGAAATCCAGAGATTCCAGACTCAACTTTCTCGCCAGACCGGGATTCCATTCCGCCCCAAGCCCGGCGCCGCGGCAACGTTCGAGATCAGTGCCAGCCACGGCCGTGAAGCCATCGAGAAATTCGGCGAGGATGAATCCTACGAACTGGCGGTTACCGATTCAGGCGCGAAGCTCACGGCGCCAAACCCGCTGGGCATCCTGCGTGGCTTACAGACATTCCTGCAGTTGGTGCAAATCAGTGACACGGGATTCGCCGCCCCGGCCGTCGTCATCAAAGATAAGCCGCGCTTTCCCTGGCGTGGCATGCTGATTGACGTCAGCCGCCACTTCATTCCTCTCGACGTGCTCAAACGCAACCTCGACGGCATGGCCGCGGTGAAGATGAATGTCCTGCACTGGCATCTTTCCGACGATCAGGGCTTCCGCGTGGAGAGCAAGAAGTTCCCGCGGCTGACCGGAATGGGCTCCGACGGCCAGTTCTACACGCAGGACGAGATTCGTGAGTTCATCGCCTACGCGCACGATCGCGGCATTCGCGTCATCCCTGAGTTCGACATTCCCGGGCACAGCCGCTCGTGGTTCCTGGGATATCCCGAACTATCGAGCGGGAGCGGTCCCTACACGCTCGAAGGCGGAGCCGCCATTGATCCGATTATGGATCCGACGCGCGAGACGACGTATAAATTCCTCGAGAAATTCATCGCGGAAATGGCCCAGCTCTTTCCGGACGCCTACTTTCACATTGGGGGCGACGAAGTTGACGGCAAACAGTGGGACGCGAACCCGAAGATTCAGGAGTTCATCCATGCCCACGGCATGAAGAACAACCAAGACCTGCAGGCGTACTTCAACCAGCGGCTGCAGAAAATTCTGGCGAAGAACCACAAGATCATGGTCGGCTGGGACGAGATTCTGCATCCTGACTTGCCCAAAACGATCGTCGTGCAGTCGTGGCGGGGACAAGAGTCGCTGGCGGCGGCGGCAAAACAGGGCTACAGCGGCCTGCTTTCCTTCGGCTATTACCTTGACTTGATGTGGCCCGCGGCGCGCCACTACGCCGTTGATCCCATGAGTGATGCCGCGGCAACTCTCACGCCTGAGGAGAAGAGCCGCATTTTGGGCGGCGAGTCTTGCCAATGGGCGGAATGGGTTACCCCCGAGAACGTTGATTCCCACATCTGGCCGCGGAACGCGGTCATCGCCGAGCGGCTGTGGTCTCAGCAGAGCGTTACGGATGTTTCCTCGATGTACGTGCGGCTGAATGCGGTAAGTCTCGACCTGGAGTGGCTCGGCCTGACGCACCGATCGGCCCGCATGCACATGCTGCATCGGATGGCGGGACCAGCCGATATTTCCGCGCTTCGCGTTCTCGCCGATGTAGTCGAGCCGGTCAAGGGCTACAACCGCTGGGACGATTCGAAGGGTCCCATTGATTTCCACGCCCCCTTGACGCGCCTGATTGACGCGGCCTACCCGGAAAGCGACGTGGCGCGACAGTTCGCAGGCCTGGTGCAGACCTTTATCCAAAGCGGCGGCAAGGATCAGGCCACCGAAATGCAGATTCGCGCCTGGCTTACATCCTGGCGGGACAACGACGGCAAACTGCATCCGCTGCTCGATCAGTCGTTTCTTCTACAGGAGGACATACCGCTGTCTCAGAATTTGTCCGCGCTGGGCGTCGCCGGATTGCAGGCACTCGACTATCTGGACAAATCTCAGACTGCGCCGGACAGCTGGAAGGCCCAGCAACTGGCGCTGCTCGATCAGGTGAAAAAGCCACAGGCCGGGCTGTTGCTCATGGTGGCTGCGCCGGTGGAGCAGTTGATCGAAGCCAGCGTGAGCCCGGCACAGCACAATTGAAGCGAATCGCGACCGCGGCGTTTTTCATCGCCGGTTCTCCTGCCGGTGTTGGATTCCGGTCTGGGCCGGTTCGTGCCGGACGAAGGGTTCGTTGCGTGTTGCACCATTAGCGCTGCATGTGAACCAACCAGGTTCTCCACAGCCTTCCACAGGGATTGCTGTTGCGTTTGCCTGAATAAGTTGAAGATAATATCGCACAAGCGTCTTTGCGCGGGCGGCGAGGACGTGTGCTGCTTACGTGTGCCGTGTACAGCCGAACTGATCTACTGAGGATTCTCCACATCACGCCGCGCCAGTTGGCGAACTGGGAGCGGATCGGCCTGGTGACGTCCGCCGAAACTTATTCCTTCTCCGATCTGCTGGAACTCAAGAAGGTTCGTGACCTGTGCGCCATGAGCGTGCGACCGACAATGATTCGTCAGTCGCTGGAAGCCATGCGCAAGCAAGCCGCGGGCGTGGAGAATCCGCTGCTTGAGGCGGGAGCGTGGTCCACGGCGAAGCACCGTGTCGCCTTCCGGCACGATGGGAAGCTGCTGGAGCCGATCGCAGGCCAGTTCCTGATGGACTTTTCCGAGCGCGAGAAGGTGGTGACCAGCACGCCGGTGCCGAGACCTGAGCCAACTCCGCGTGAGAATGAAGCGGCGGCGTGGTTTGCGCGTGGCATCGCTTCAGAAGAAGATCCCGCTACCCAGAACGAAGCGATTGCCGCTTATCACAAGGTGCTCGAGATCGAACCGGCGCACGCGGCCGCGCACATCAACCTGGGAACCCTCCATTACAACCGCCAGGACTTCGGCCTCGCCGAGAGGCATTACCGTCTGGCTATCGAAGCGGACCCGCGTTATGCGCTGGCATATTTCGATCTGGGCAATGTGCTCGATGAGACCGGCCGCGTGCCGGAGGCAATCCAGACCTACAAGACTGCCTTACAACTGGCTCCCACCTACGCGGATGCGCACTACAATCTGGCGCTGGCCTACGAAAAGTTGCGCCAGCCCCGCAAAGCGCTCCAACACTGGCAGGCCTACATCAAGCTGGATTCGTCAGGACCGTGGGCGGTGCATGCCCGAAGCCAGATCAAGCGCATCCTGCAGGCGGATGTGCTGCGGCTGGTGCATTCCCGCAAGTAGAGGTTTCCTTTCACCCACGCTGGATTCTGCGCCATGCGCGCTCTATGCCCTCAAGGTCATGCCGTCTCGGCGAATGCTAGAATTACCAGGTTTGCCATCCTGCCCTTGAAGGTGTTCACATGCCCGAGACCACTCTGCAGGCCGCCACTCCTGCTCCGCTGACGAACCTCACCGAAGACGAGATTCTCTTCCGCGACAACATCCGCCAGTTTGCCGACGAAAAAGTCCGCCCGCTGGTAAAGGAGATGGATGAAAAGGGAGTCTTTGAGAAGAGTCTGATTGACGAATTCTTCCAGCTTGGCCTGATGAGCATCGAAATCCCGGAGCAATACGGCGGCGGTGCGGGCAAGTTCTTTGAAGCGATTCTGGCGGTCGAAGAACTCTCGCGCGTGGACGCTTCGGCCGGCGTCGTGGTGGACGTGCAGAATACGCTGGTCAATAACGCCTTGCTGCGCTGGGCCAACGATGAGCAGAAAAAACGCTACCTGCCCAGAATGGCGACCAAGATCGTCGGCGCCTACGCCCTGAGCGAGGCGGGATCAGGTTCGGACGCTTTTGCCTTGCAGACCCGCGCTGAACTAAAGGGTTCCGAATACGTGCTCAACGGCCGCAAACTGTGGATCACCAACAGCAAAGAGGCCGGTTTGTTCGTGCTCTTCGCCACGATCGATCCGAGCGCGGGTTACAAGGGCATCACTGCGTTTCTGGTCGAGAAAGACTCGCCGGGATTCACCGTCGGAAAGAAGGAAGACAAGCTCGGGATTCGCGCCTCCTCCACCTGCGAACTGATGCTCGAAGACTGCCGTGTGCCCGCAGGGAATGTTCTGGGCGAGCCGGGCAAGGGCTACAAAATCGCGATCGAAACGCTGAACGAAGGCCGCATCGGCATCGGAGCGCAAATGATCGGCCTGGCCCGCGGGGCCTGGGAATTTGCCGCGAAATATGCGCAGGAGCGCAAGCAGTTCGGCAAGACCATCGCCGAGTTTCAGGGGGTCCAGTTCCAGATTGCGCAAATGGCGACCGAGATTGAGGCGGCGCGGCTTATGGTGTACAACGCGGCCCGCATGAAAGACGCCGGGATGAACTTCGTAAAAGAAGCTGCCATGACCAAGCTGTTCGCCTCCCAGGTCGCCGAGCGCGTGACTTCCCTGGCCATTGAAATCTACGGCGGCTACGGGTTTACCAAAGACTATCCGGTCGAGAAGTACTGGCGCGACGCCAAGATCGGCAAGATCTATGAGGGCACGTCCAACATGCAACTGGCAACGATCGCCAAGCTGGTGTTGGGCAAGTAGAACCTTTGTGTCGGATGATCCCTAATGCACTTGCGGGTTGAAGTGCAGTTCGATGACTTCTCTGGATTCTGCGCTGGCTGGGGCAAATTTCCACTGGGAGATGGCTTGCTGGGCGGCCTCGATCAGGAGCGGGTGACCACCCGCTGCCACGACTGACTTCACTTTTCCATCAGGCGCAACGACAGCAATTACCTTCACCGTGCCGGTGATATTCATCCGCAGGGCGATGTCTGGATATCGGGGCTCCGTTTTTCGGACAATCGGCCGCACTTCCCTGGAAGATTGCTGGCCTTGAGCCGTTCCCGCGGGCCCTAGACAGCAAATGAAGATCAAGAAGAGAAACAGGGAACATCGCATCCGCATGTTGCGCGACCCTCGGGGAAGAATCTTCTTTCCTTAAAATAAATCTCATTTTATGGGCAAGAGTGACATTGCGACACGTAACCGAGGTAACCTGGTTCGGGGAGGCTTCTGGCACCGAGAACGAGGCGGGAAGAAGAAACAGGTTTCCGGCGCGGTGTTTTTGAGGATGCTCAAGCCTGAAAACCGTGCTGGACGGGCGATTTGAGCCAGCCAGGGACGGGCAGCAACAAATCATAGTTGCTCATAATGTGCAGCGACTTGCACTTGGAAGCCGCTCGCAGCTGCCGTAGCGGATCTGCTAACCGGTTTCATGTCAATTACTTACGTCTCACCCCTCCATTGGCTTGCGGGATGCAGTTTTGTTAGTTGCCTGCCGGCTGGGGCAAAGATCGGGGTGCCGTTTGACGACGCTGTTTGACCACACCGCCACAACCACCGCAACTCCCATTGATGCTCCGGCTCCCCGCAAGAAAATGACCTTGCTGCCGCTGTTGACTGTGCTGTTTTGCATCTCGTATGGCCTGATGACCATGCTGATTGTGGAGCAGGGCGCGACCATCGAATCCCAGCGCAATCTCATTCGCGAACTGTTCCGCGACAGCACCGAACTATCCGCAGTCAAACAGAGAGCTCAGCAGGCCGCCAGGGTTAGGGCTGGCGGACAAGCCGCCCCATCTCCGAAAACCCAGGCTCCAGTGACCCAGAACCAGCCTTCGCAGGTCCCGTCGCCCCAGGTACCAGCGCAACAGGCCCCGTCTTCCCAGGCAGGACCGCAACATCAGAAGCAGACAGAGAAGCAGAAACCGCAGTTCCAGATGCCGTCTCGGCCGGCCGCGGACTGGTCGGACGACCGCCGGGCGCTGATCACGATTTAGTGTTACGAAGCGAACAGGGCGCAATTCTACTCTGTTCGCGAGTGCAGGCTCTGTAAGCGGAAACGAAGAAAACATGAAGGCCCTGACCCTAGCCTTGTTGTTGAGTCTGCCCGTTCCCCAACTGGCACCGCAGAAGCCGCTGCGCCAGCCTTCCGCTCCGGTGGCCAGGCACGTGAAGGGCGGACGCTGGTATTTTGCCGCCTCCGGCCACGCCGTCTATTGCTATGGCCCGGTCATGACCGTGCCCCGTGCTAACGGCGAATTAGAGAGAGTTGCCACCTTCTGCCGCGATGGCAGCGCCGTAGTTCCTCTGAAAGATTAGAGCATTTTCACAGTTGCTGTAACCCATTACGAACTGTCATCCCGAGCGCAGCGAGGGACCTGGGGGTTTGTTTGCGGCAGCGATACTGGTCGTGCAAGCCAGAACCTGGATCCCTCGCTACGCTCGGGATGACAAGCGTCCTTAGTCCACGCTATAGCTTAAAACGGTCCAGCCTACCCCAAGATTAGTCGGCGTGATTTCCGGCCAATCCCTGGCGAAGGCGTCCAATCTCATTGCCGGGTTAGCTGCTCGACATTTGCAGTTGTAACCACCGAAGCTGGAGCGCTGCGCGGCTCCTTCCAGGAATACTTCACCAGGCACCACAAAGCACGGAAGCCATCTTTCCAGCTGATCTTTTTGCCTTCCGCATACGTACGGCCCCAGTAGCCGATCCCCACTTCGTAAACGCGCAGGTTGCGTTTGGCGATCTTCACGGTGACTTCCGGCTCAAAGCCGAAGCGATCTTCTTCGAGGTGGATCGCCTGAATGACTTCACGGCGGAACGCTTTGTAGCACGTTTCCATGTCCGTCATGTTCAGGTTGGTAAGCATATTCGAGAGCAGGGTCAGAACTGAATTGCCCACCGAATGCCAAAAGTAGAGAACGCGGTGGGGTCCACCTCCGAGGAAACGCGAACCATAGACCACGTCTGCTTGTCCCGATTCCAGCGGCCCCAGCAATTTGGTGTAGTCCTTGGGGTCATATTCCAGGTCCGCGTCCTGAATGATCACGTAGTCGCCGGTCGCCTCCTGGATTCCGCGACGGAGCGCAGCCCCTTTGCCCATGTTGCGCGGCTGAACGAAGACGCGGATATGTGGCCATCGCTTTTCGAGGTCCTGCAGAATCTCGCGCGAGCCGTCGTTCGAGCCATCATCTACGCAGAGCAGTTCGATCTCCAGGCCTACCGACAGGACGCGCTCCACCACCTGGCGCAAGGTGGCTTTCTCGTTGTAGACGGGCATGACCGCTGAAATCTTCATAGGGAAGCGCGCGGGTTACGCGGGAAAATTCTAACAGAAGGCAGAAGAGGGAACCTCGCAACCGACGCCGCTGTAGCGGCCCGGTTTCGACATTGACGACTCTTCTCCCATGGCGTCATCCTGAGCGAAGCCGTTTCCCAGGCGGAGCGAAGGATCTTGCGTAGGCAACGCGCGCATACTGCACTCGAGATCCCTCGCCCCGCTGGTGAAAGCGCGGGGCTTCGGGATGACGCCGCACCGGTGGTCGAGATTCAAGCTGAACCACCGGCGGAGCCGCGTACGAACTGGCCGCGATAGAGCCTCAGAGCTTTCTTTCGCCGGGCAAGTCTTTTTCTTCGTCGCGCAAGCGGTCAGCCAGGGTGGCCAGCGACCGCAACGCTTCGGCCACGTCGAACTTGACCGGGTCCGTCGTCTGTTCCGGGTGCGCCATCGCGCCCGAGGCGGGGTCATCTTTCAGATCGAAATCCCGCGCTACCGCATCCACCACCGCGGGGCCGATGACTTTCTGCTGATCGACAAAGGCGCTCACCAGGCAGTGCTCACAGATCAGGTTGATCACGCGTGGAATGCCTGCCGCGCTGTGATGAATGGCGGCCAGCGCCGCGGGATCGAAAATCTCCCGCCCGTCCGACCCCGCGATTCGCAAACGTTGTTGCACGTACGCCCTGGTCTCATCCTGGGTGAAGGGGTAGGTTCTCGCCCGCAGCGTCAGCCGCTGGCGCAGTTGGCGCATATGCGGCTGCTTGAGCCTTTGCTCCAGTTCCGGCTGTCCCACCACCACAATCTGCAGCAACTTCTCGGTAAACGTCTCCAGATTGGTGAGCATGCGAATCTCTTCCAGCACTTCGTCGGAGAGATTCTGCGCTTCGTCCACCACCAGCACCGCGGTCTCGCCGGCGCGGTAGCGGTCCAGCAGCCAGTTGTAGAGTCGCAGCAGGATTTGACTCTTGGCTTTTGAGTCGCAGGAAATGCCAAAGTCGGCCATCATGTAGTCGAGAAAGTTGGGCACGCTCAGCCGCGAATTGAAGATGAATGCCGTCGCCACCTGCTGCAGACGCAGCCACTCCAGCAATTTGTTGATGAGCGTGGTCTTGCCCGTGCCCACCTCCCCGGTGAGCAACACAAACCCTTTGCGGCTCTGGACCCCGTAGGTCAGGCAGGCCAGCGCCTCCTCGGTGTGGCGCGTCAGGAACAGGTAACGCGGGTCCGGATTGATGTTGAACGGATTAGCCCGTAATCCGAAGAACTGTTTGTACATGCTCGTTCCTGTCTAACGAACTTAGTTGCTGGTCTACTCAAGCGCGCTGCCTGTCCGCCTGAGTCAATACCGATGCGCGGACACTCGAAAGAGCCCGGTGCGACCGAGGCTCAATTATGCACCTCATTTTCAGGGAGCTACAAGCGATCGGACAGGAAAAATGGGAGAATTCCTTCGGATTCACTAGCGGGGTGGGTTTGTTTCAACATTCAACTACGGCTTCACTGCGAGCTTGACCGCGGCGAGGTGCGGTTCCACCAGGGCGAGCAGTTCATCTTTAAGCAACGGGCCGCAGGCCAGCAGGCCCGAGAGGAGCGGGTTGCGGCGGTTTGCGGTCAGGTCGGTCTTCTCCAACGTTGTTACGAAGCCCCCTCCACTCAGGACCAGTGCGGCGCCGGCGACGACGTCCCACTCGTTTTTGGGTGTGAGGGTAAAGGTTACGTCGGCCAACCCCGCCGCAACCAGAGCCAACTTGTAAGCCACCGAGCCCATGGCTTGAGTTTTGAACGGAGCACTCTCGAACTGCTTCCACTCGCCGCGTTTAACCTCGCTGCGGCTGGCCAGCACGAGCGCGCCGTCCAGGCTGGTCCGCCGGCTGGGAGCGGCAGGCTTGCCGTTGTAGAGCACTCCGGCGTCGATCGCTCCCAGAAAACTCTCATTCGTGGCCGGGTTGTAGATGCCTCCGGCGACGGGCTTGCCGTTCTCGACGAAACCGATGGAGACGCAAAACTCAGGCAAACCCAGAACAAACTCGCGGGTTCCATCGAGAGGATCCACGATCCAGACCCTTTTCTTTTCGAGGCGGGAAAGGTCGTCGGCGGTTTCCTCAGAAAGCCAGCCTTCGCCATCGCGCAGCAGATTCTGGCGCAACACGGCGTCCACGGCGCGATCGGCTTCGGTCACGGGATCGTGCCCTGCCTTGTATTCGGTTTCGATCTCCCCCGGAGTAAAACGGGCGAATACAGTACGGGCCGCATGCAAAGCGGCCTGGATGCGTTGCAGGATATCGGCGTAACGAGAGAAAGTCATGTTTTCTAGCCGCGAGGTTCAGTTCCAGACAAAGATCAGTGGTCAGTGATCAGTGGTCAGTGCTGAGTGCGCCATTCGGGTCACTGATCACTGATCACTGGCCACTGATCACTGCTTCAATCAAGCCCACAACATGCGGGCTCCAGTGATCAAGAGCAAGGTGCAGAGAATACGGCGCAGCCAGATCATGGGCATGCGCGTGGCCAGATGCGAACCGAGCAGTCCACCGGGAATCGATCCAATCAGCAGTGACAGGACCAGCCCGGCGTCAACGTTGCCCAAGCGGAAGTGAAGGAAGCCGGTGACTCCAGTGAGGATGACCGCGTGGAGTATGTCAGTGCCGACATTTACCTTGGGCGGGAAACTGTAGAACAACAGGAGCAGCATCATGATGATGCTGCCCGAACCAACCGAAGTCATGCCCACCAGGAAACCCGCGATCAGGCCGATCACCGCCATGCCCGCAAACCCTTTCATGGTGGGTGGGCGATGTGTGACCCGGTCTTCGATCCGCCGCTGGAACAGCATCAGAGTGGGAATCACGATCAGCAGCAGGCCCACTGCCGTCTTGATAAAGTCGTTCACCCCGTCACCGTAAACGTGGCGGATATACATCAGCAGCTTGACTCCGCTGATGGAACCGGGAATGCTGCCGAAGGCGAGCGCGATGACCACCTTGCGGCGGACCGTGCCCTTCTGGAGGTGCATCAGGCCGGCTGGAACCTTGGTGAAGAAATTGAACACCGCATCGGAGCCCACGGCCACGAGCGGCGGCACGCGCAGGCCGAAGATCAGCACGGGGAGCAGCAAGACGCCGCCTCCGACGCCGCTCATTCCGATGAGGACGCCGACGACAAAGCCAACGAAGATTTTAACTGCCAGCACTGGCATGGTCGTTCCGTTTTCGACTTACGCTGCCGTTCCGTTCACTCCGACGAAGCCTTCGCGTTCCAGGTGCAGAATGATTTCCTGGGCGGCTTCCTCCTGCGACAAATCGGCGGTGTTGATGGTGACCTCGGCATCCGCCGGAACCTCGTAGGGATCGGAAACCCCGGTGAATTCCTTGAGAATGCCGGCACGCGCCTTGGCGTAGAGCCCCTTGCGGTCCCGTTGCTCGCAGACCTCAACCGTAGTGGCGATGTGCACCAGGATGAATCCTCCGTAGGGCTCGATCATCTGGCGGACATGCTTGCGGGTTGCGTCATACGGCGCGATGGGGGCGCAGATTGCGATACCGCCGTTCTTGGTGATCTCGGAAGCGACGTAACCAATGCGGCGGATGTTGATGTCGCGATGCTCTTTCGAGAATCCCAGTTCCGACGAAAGATGCTTGCGCACCAGGTCGCCATCGAGCAACGTCACGGGCCGTCCGCCGATTTCCAGGAACTTCGTGAGCAGCACGTTGGCGATGGTGGACTTGCCCGAGCCTGAAAGTCCGGTGAAGAAAATCGTCACACCCTGCTGTGCGCGCGGCGGAAAGCTGCGCCGCAGTTCGTGAACCACTTCCGGATAGGTGAACCAGCTAGGAATCTCGCGGCCTTCGTTCAGCCGCTGCCGCAGTTCCGTGCCGGAGATGTTCAGGACGCGGTCGCCGTTCCTCACTTCATCGTCAGGCACATAGCGATCTTCCCCTTCCAGGTAGACCATCATGTTGAACGGCACCATGGTGACGCCGATCTCGGCTTCGTGCTTCTGGAAGACTTCCTGGGCCTCGTAGGGGCCATAGAAGGGCTTGCCGTCGGTGTCTTTGCCGGGGCCGGCGTGATCGCGGCCTACGATGAAATGCGTGCAGCCGTGGTTCTTCCGGATGAGACTGTGCCAGATGGCTTCGCGCGGTCCGCCCATGCGCATAGCAAGAGGGAGCAGCGAGAGTTTCTGCGTTCCTTGCGGATACTTCGAGCTGAGCAACTGGTAGCAGCGCACACGCGTGTAGTAGTCCACGTCGCCGGGCTTGGTCATGCCCACCACGGGATGAATCAGCAGGTTGGCTTCGACTTTTTTGGCGGCGCGGAAAGTGAGCTCGACGTGAGCGCGATGCATGGGATTGCGAGTCTGGAAAGCAACCACGCGGCGCCATCCCAGACGGGCAAACTCAGCGCGCAATTCCGCCGGCGTAAAGCGCAGTGTGCGGAAATCGTAATGCGACGGCGCTTGCAGGCCGTCAACACGCCCGCCCACATACCACGGATTCGACTTGTTAATGGTGTAGTCGGCGCCGGGATGGGCCTTGCTGGTGCTGTTAAAGACTGCCTTCGCTTCGGCGGCGCGGTCGGGCTGCCAGACTTCTTCGACATGCAACACAGCCAGCATGACGCCCTCGGGATCGCGCAGCGCGACCTTGCTGCTGCCGGGCGTGAGTTTCCTGGCAAATTCTTCCGTGACGTCAAGGGTAATCGGCATGGGCCAGAGAATTCCGCTGGCCAGACGCATGTTGTGGCAAACGCCTTCGTAATCGGCCTTGGTCATAAAGCCGCGCAGCGGAGAAAATCCTCCGCTCATCAGCAGCTCAAGGTCGCAGAGTTGCCGGGGAGTAAGGTCCCAGGATGGCCACTCGCGAGAGTGGGCTTTCAGTTCTGCAGCGGTTTCCGGTGCGATAAGAAGATTGATGAGTTCGCCGCCGTGCGGAGCGATCAAATGACTTGTCGAAGCAGACAAAAGAATGAACCTCCCAGGTTCGTCGATTTTGGATTTAGTGCATGCATGTAAGTCACAGTCACGCAGAGGGGCTCACACGATGATTTCTAGACATGCCAATCGGGGGGGATGCTGATGCGATCCGCAAAACGGATCGCAGTTTCAACGACCTTCCATTGGCCTTAGTGTACACCAAGACACAGCCCACTTTTTATCCACACGCAAGTGCCGTGCCGCAAAGAATTTCATCATTGTACTCTAAAGTGATAAGGATAAAGGGAATAGCGTGGTTTGATGGGGTCAGAGTCCGTTGTCCCGGCCGGATGTGTGCAAGTCATTGCGCAGGCCTGGAACTTTTCTCCCAACCGCCAGTCCCGGTTCTCCGCAGGCTAGTTTCGATGCCCAGATCAACGCTCGGTGACGTTAGAGGCCAGTGAGCCATCTCATCATGGGTTCTGGCCGTTTTCAGGCCGCCGTCATTTCGGCGACAGCAAGTGCGGCCGCGTACTCGGGACTTGTGGGCAGATCGCGAACCAGCCAACGGCTTGCTTCTGAAGGATCTGGCCTAGTCGCCAACAGAATCCGGGACGCGTCCGCGGCGACGGAGACATCAAATTGATCAAGCGGCAGGGAAAGCCCGTCGCCTCGGGCCTTGATGTAAGCTTCTTTCCGCGACCAGCAGCGAAAGAATGCTTTCTGCAGATCGCTGCCCGAAAGATGCGCCAGATCACTGCGCTCGCGGATGGAAAAGAAGCGTTCCGCCAGTTTTGAGGCGTCCGGTTGGGGACGGATCTTCTCTACGTCAACACCGATTTCGCGCTTTCTCACAAACGCCAGCAGCGCCAGACCCTCGGTGTGCGATACGTTGAAACGCAGGTCGAACGGTCCATCGAGAAAGGGCTTGCCATGCGGCGTGCGTTTGAGCACCAATTCCTGCGGCGGCTTCCCTATGTAACCAGCGATCAGAGAACGCAACGTGCCGCGAGTCAGAACGAAGGCTCTCCGGGCCCTCTCGACCCGATAGCGGGCAGCCTGCTCACGTTCGTCTGGGGATAGCAAGGAGTAAAGGTCTGCCTCCAGCGCCTGCGCAACTTCCAGCCTGCGCATCCACACGTCCACAACGTCAGGGCACAAGCCGGGAACGACGCCGTCCCTCAGACCGCAGCAGTCCCGCACCTCGACACTTACCCCGGAGCACATTAGCGCTGAAACCCTTATCCCGCAGTGGTTCGCGGCTCCGGGGTGAGATGGTCACGCCAGGGAGCCGAGATGCCAACCCCGATTCTACGCTGTCGTTACTTCAGGATAGTGGCTCAGTTCGACTCTCAACTCCGCCGCGAGGCGACATCCCGAAGCCCAGCGTTTTTCAGCCGGGTGAGAGATCTCGCGGTCGGCCCCCGGCACGTCTCGGTTGTGCGCGCAAGATCCTTCGCGCCGCCTGAAGGACGGCTGCGCTCAGGATGGCGCCACCTGGAAAAAGATCGTCAGAGTTCAAACTGAGTCACTACCGGATGAAGATTCAATCCTCGCCGCAGTCGGGTCGCCCAATGGAAGCGTCGCTCAGATTCGGGGAGGTAAAGTGCCCGGGATCATAGATTCACCAATAGAGACAATCGTGTAATTTATGCCGGACGATTTGCCTTTGGCAGGGAGTTTCGTCTAGGGTGTTCACCTTAGACTGCAGGGTTCGGAACCGCCTCCACCGGGAGCCCTGCTTAGATCCTTCCCGCTCCGCCTTGAAAGGGCTGTGGGTTGGCGCGGGAGATAGCCTGCCGGCGAGTCCCAATTACACAACAGAGCTGGCGTGTAAGGCGCGGCGATTGGGTGCGTTTTTGCGTGCGTTTTGGAGCATCGGGCAGCGGGTTATGACGCTCCGACTGCCGGGGCAGGCTGTCTTCCATGCCGGTCCGGGTGGACCTAATCACCTGCAAGTGGCTGTGGAAAAGGATGTTCGGCCGTCACAGCAGTTTCGGTGTGAAAGTGGCATTTTGGATGCAACGACTATTGGTAATATCCAGCCGTGCGCCCCGGCTGGCAGGGAAGACGACACCAGAAAAAAAGAGGGAGGTCTGATGAATGAGCAGACCATACGGTTGGGTCCGCGGGAAGAGCAGATCGTCGAACTACTGCTGCAGGGGTGTGACAACGCGGAGATTGCCAGTGAGCTCAAGATGGCACGTCGCACGGTGAAGGCCCATTTTAACCGCTTGTTCCTGCGTTTCGGGATCAGCGGCGGGATCAAGCGAGTGAAGCTCGCGACCCTTTTATATCGGAGGCAATCATGTATACAGATGGACGGTACGGGAGCCGTGTCCCCAGCGAACGCGAACGGCGAGTCATCCAACTTGTCGCCCAAGGCATGAAGAACCGCGAGGTCGCCGAGGCCATCGGGACCACGGAGCACGTGGTCAAGAATTATCTGCGGACGATCTACGACAAGCTCGGCCTTTGGAACCGCGTAGAACTTGCATTGTGGTATGAGTCGCGACGGAGCCAGTCCGTGCTGATGACCCAGTAAGTCGGGCTTTTTGCTAAGCGGGCTGAATGTGGGCCGTAGCGGTCGGTCTGGGCGTGGAATCCGCCTCTGTCTCTCGCCGTTTAGTCGCAACCAGAATCTTGCAGATGTCGCAGTCGTTCGGCGGCTTCTTTGACTCCCTTGCGCGCTACGACATCAAGGAGAATCCGTGCCTGCTCACAACTCTTCGGAACTCCTTCACCCTTGAGATAGAGCTCCGATAGCAGCTGCGCCGCCTCCGCATTATGTCTGGCAACCGCCTGCCACAGCCATTTCACAGCCTCCCCGCTGTCGCGAACCTTTCCGCCGGTACCGTTTAAATAGCTCTTTGCAATGGAGAGCTCCTCGGAACCGTTGGGTGCTGTTGCCCCGGCCGGCGGACTGGTTTGGGCGGGAGACGTCGCGGGCAATTCATTGCCGGCAAGATTTTCCGGGCCCGCGCTCGTGCCCACTTTATTCACGGTGCTGGCGGCGCCTTGTGTGGGAGCAGCCGCTTTATTGCTGACCGGAGAGATCTGGTCGGACGTGTCCGCTCGGGTTGTGCCTGCTGCTTGTGCCGGACCCGTTGACGGTTTCATCGCAGCAGGCGGAGTTGGCAACGGCGACTTTTCCGATTCCGTGCGCGAACTGCGCCACGCGATGTAGGCGAGGGCCAGGACCGCGACCATCAGAAGGATTGCGGCGAAGATGCGGTACGGGGTTCGGCCCCGGGCAGATTCCGCCGGCCCGCCCTCGTTGGACCTGTGTTCCTCAGCATTATGAGCAGGCGCCAAGCTGCCCAGTGCCGGCCGCGCCTCGGCGGTCCGGGAAGAGGGAGAACTTTGCCGAGGTTCCCGGTCGCCGGACGCCGAACGGTTTTGGAGGAATTCCTCGGCTTGCAGTTCATGCAGGAGTTCCATCACCGCTTGTTCGCGTTTTTCCGGAGGATTTGTGAAATATACCTCAGCCCATCGGCCCATATTCTGGCCCAGGAGACGGTTTAGCAGAGGGTTCAGCTCGGGACGGGGAAGGGAGCTGGGATGGCCGGAATCGTCAGTTTGAAGCGGCAAACGCGGATTCTCCTCTTGACGAGGGGCGACACTACGATTGCACTCCGCGAGCACGAGCTTGTCAATCCGCAGTGTGTGGAAGAGGGAATTCGCAGCGCGCGGTCAATCGCACGCTTTGCGGTAAGCCGGTTCGAACTGGTCCAATTGTGCGTCCCGTTGCGTGGTGAATTTGCCCTTAGGGGTCTTGCCGTAGAGATCGGTCCCAGGGCAGTAATAAAGCGCGGTATGGAGGTCCACCCAGACCTGGGTTTCGGGGTTTCCCTTGTACTCCACGGGCTCAGGAGGTTCCGCGATGCCCAGACTCACGAGCATGCGATCAAACAGCGAGAGGTCAGCGTTCGGCGCCGGCTTGTGATGCGCCGCAGCCGCAGTGGCCGGGTTGCCTGTGGCGCTGACCGAATGACTGGACCAGATGCCCCAGCGAATTACGCAGGCCACCAGTATCACGGCGATGGCCAGGTAGAAATCTCCCCGCCGCGCCTTCCAGAAACGAGTCAATGCACTGGAAGGCCTGGCAGCGGCCACTTGCTCCAGGAACGCGCGGGCCGACGCGGCCGAACTCCAGGGGTAAGCCGGCTCCCGCTTTGCCAACGTCGCGTCCGCAGGTGAACTGTCTTCGTCGTTGCTCTCCTCGCTCGTTTCCGTGGGAAAATCCAGATTGAGGTCTGCGGTGCCGTCGATCTCAGAGCCGGTGGTCTCAGAACCGCTGATCTCAGAACCGCTGATCTCCGAGTTCGTGACCGGCTTGGCAAACTCTGCCAGCAGTGGCTCCCTTTGGATCCCAAGCGCAGCAAGCAGTTCGGGCATTTCCTCTTCGAACGAATCCGGCAAGGCTTTTTCGGGCCGGTCTTCCCCGCCGCTTGCCTGAACCGACGCGCCATTGGCAGGGGGGCGGATGGTGTTCTTTTGGAGAGCCAGCTGCATGTGCCAGAGCGACGCCACCTTGCTCTGCATGGTGGGCGGCTCATAGTCGTCGCTGCGCGGCAGTCCGCACTGGCCGCAGAACTGCTCCGCTCCAACCAGTGCGTGTCCGCACTTACGGCAGAGCGACGCAGGCGACGCCGTTGCCGGGACGACAGTCTTGCTGCCTGGTTCTTCGACAGCCGGTGTGTCCACCAAGGCGGCCAGGTTGGGCTTCAATTTCTCCAGTGCCTCCAGCATAACGGCACGTTCGCTGGCGAGAGATTGCTTCCAGCTCAGTTCTTCGCTCCGCGCCAGCGCCTCGGTCACCAGGCCCGCCATCAGTTGGCAAGTGTGAACATCCTGCTCGGCAAATGCGTGCTCGCTGGAGTAGTAAACTTCCAGAGCTCCCACAATGCCGCCATTGTGATAGACCGGGACCGCAATCATGGCCTGGATGCCACGGCGCCGGCAGTCTTCCGCATCGAGGACGGATCCGGTTCCGACATCCGTGCAGCGCACGACCTGGCCTGTCCGAAGGCACTCCAGGGAAAGCGCTTTTTCCAGCGGGATTTCGCTGCCTACGGGCAGATTCATCACTCCTGCCGCAGCCTTGTAGCGGACCCCTTTGCCCTCAACAATGCCGATGGCGGCGCCAGCCGCATGGGCGATCTCAATGGCGCGCTCAGCGACCAGCGCGATTGCGCTGTCCAGTTCCAGATGACGCACCTGAATCTGGTGCTGGGTCTCGACGATCTGCGCCAGGGTGAACGCGTAATCGTCTTTGGCAGGCGGTGCGGGTTGGGAGGTCTCCGGTTTGCTCTCTGGCGGTATGGAGACGGGCCGGACTTGCACAGCGGCCGGACGCTGGTGTTCGACACGCAGTCCCAGAGCCTGCAGGGCGCGGTTGTGTTCCTGCACCACAAACGCCGCCTCCAGCAGCCTGCCCAGAGTCGACTCGTCGAGAACTGGTTTGTCTTTTTCTTCCAACACGGTCCCTGTTTCCGCCGGCAGAAGTCACCCAAAGGGCAATGCCCTGCGTGAACTTCCCGGGGAGATGCGCTCATTCTAGTGCAAGTTCCCCGCCAACACGGAGGTATGATGCCAATTCAGGCATTGGGGGGCAGGCTCAAGGGTAAGCCTGCCTGGACCTCCTGCAGGAGGGGGCTCACCCGATATTGCAATAGTTTACAACCGGAAATGCCAGGGCGCGAGGGGGCTGCTGCGGCCCGCCCAGCAGCCTGCCGGCGGCTCGGCCGGTGGTTACTGGAGTAACGCGCAGGAATCTGCACAACAGTTCCCGAGCTGTTCCTCTGCTTCAGATTTTCTATGGACCCTTCGAGACCATGAGCCTCAGCTCAATCATCCCCGCGGTTCATTTACGACGGTCACTCCTTGTCAAACGATTTCGGCGGCAGCAGAATTTGCACGCCGAAATAGCCGAGGAAGTAAGGCTGGTTGCTGCGGGCGGGTTCGATACCGCGCCCGGCCATGAGCAGCAGAATGAAAGGCCGATGCATCTTGTAGCGGGCGCCAACGTCCAGCGTCGGCTGCGCGAACACGGGGTGAAAGGTACCGGTAGCATAGAATTCGGCGTCCAGTTCCAGTCTCTTGGTAAAGTCGTGACCCACGACGAGGCCCGTCAGCCAGCCGTCCGGTCCCAGGTGCACGAGGTTGTATCCCGTTTCCACATTCACATCAATGGGGCCAAACTTTTTCGTGAATTCGAGGGGAATAATCAAACTCGCGCCGGGCGGCGTAATCCCTCTTTGAACCGCGTGGTTGGGATTGTTCAGCGAAAGCTGCGGAAAAACTGAGAACGCCATGCCCTCCTCTCCGCTGTCATAGAAGCGCCACTTTACCCCGAGTTGGTCCTGCCCCATTCCATACTTTGCGGGTGCAGGCTGGTTCTGCACTCGTAACCACGCATCTTCGTAAGTGAGCTGGATGCGATCTCCCCAGCCGAAATTGATGTCCACGTCCGGAGTATGAGAGATCGACTGGCCATTGAAGAAAAATGGCATGTATCCGAGATTGATTTCCCAGTTCTTGTTGCCGGGAGTACCGGGATCGTTGGTGTAATAGGGCGGTCCGCCCTGGGCGAACGCAATACCCGAAGCAAAGAGCGACAGAGCACAAATGGCGAAGAAGATGCTGCGCACCACGGCTCCGGAGTTCTTAGCTAACATCGGTGGCGGTCCTGGAACTGGCCCGGAATCTCCTCACTTGACGATCGAAAAGCGGCAATAGGTAAATATACCGATTTCATCCCGCCAAGCCGAGATCGGTGATCGCCGAGCGGTATTGCGGGTCGTTCAGCCGAGCCCGCTGCAGAGCGTCCTGTAGGGTGGTCGTGATAGGAGTTCCGGTGGCAGGCGTAAGGCTTGCACACTGAGCCCGTGCCGTTACCCCCTCGACCTGTGCAAGACCAGGGGTTGCGGCGGCAAGGAGAACCAAAACGAAAACCGAGCGGTGCAATCGCTGGCCGAAATGGGAGCGTGGTTTCTTCCCCGCATGAAGTTCGAGCTGACAAGTCTTTACTGGTCACCTCGGAATGAATACTGGCAATACCGGAGTGACGAAAGTGCCTGACGACAATGGAGATCGGTGAGACACAGGACATTTCCGGTGCCCCGGAGCCCTGCTGCCGCAGTGGCCTGCCCAGAGCCGCAAGTGGACGCCAAGATGGAGCGAGTGCGAGTCATGGGTACGTGATTGGACCAATTTGGAACTCGCTAGCCTAACACGGCGTTCCTGAAAGCCACATGAAAGCTCTAAGGTGCCGCCCCCAAGTGCCCTGCCCTAAAGTACTTAGCATTTGATCTTGAGAGGGTGCGAAGAACTGGCGAAGGCCGTGCTTAGTGGAGTGGCGGAGCGCGCTCCGGAGGGAGCGGAAGGAGGGTCAGCTCATGATCGATCTGAATGACATCAAAGTGACGCCCCGCGATCAGCAGGTCCTGAGCCTGCTGGTGCAGGGCTGCAGCAACAAAGAGATTGCAGGCCAGCTGAATATCAGCCCGCGCACCGTAAAACAGCACCTGCGCACGCTATTCCTGCGCGCCGGAATCCGCGAAGGTCCGCAAGCGCGTGAAGCTGGCGATCGCCGTGTTCGCCAAGGAGGAAGCCCAGTCATGACGCCGTGCGAGCGCCTCACCCCGAAAGAGATTCAAGTTGCGATTCTGGTCTGGCAGAGCCTGACGAACCGCGAGATCGGCAAGATCATGGGCACCAGCGAACAGGTTATCAAGAATCACCTGCGCAGCACATTCGACAAACTGGGCGTCTGGAGCCGTCTGGAACTGGCCATGTACGTGGCCGGGCACGGTGGCAAGAGCTGGCTTTTGGACTCGGAACAGAGCCGGATGGTCCGCAGTCAGGCGGTCGGAACATGATGGCGCAAACCCGGCGTGCTGCAGGGAATTACACCGTGCTTGGTCTGGGCGGTGGTGCGTTTGAGTCGGCCGGAGGGCAGCGACATGGGAAACGGATTGCATGTGTTCGTGACAAGTCCGGGATTCATTCTGCAAAAGGTTTCACGTTTCCCGCTGAGGCCGGCGGCAAGGGCTGGCTAACTCTATGCACAGCCAAGGATTGCTGAATTCTGTCTGCGGTCTCTGAATTGCACTCTCCAGTAGGATTCTCCGATCGCGGGCTCACGAGCAGCCACGAGCCGGCTTCGCGGTCACAGATCTCGCAACCCAGGGCGAAACCTGCAATGGCCTACAAAGAAATCTTCTGGATGGCATGCGACTCGACCGAGCAACTGCGAGCGGAGTACGGCCCGTTTCACACCCGCGCCGAAGCCGAGATTGAGGCCAGGAAACTGGGCTTCGGCTACCTGTTGCGCTACGAGCACCTGCTGGGCGAGAGCGAGGAAATTCAGGAAGTCCGTTGCATCTTCATTGAGCTGCCGGGGGCAGTTCCCGCTGTCTCCGAAGCCATCCAGGTGACCCTGCACACCCGCTGCGCCACCTGCGGCGAGTCGGCGGTACACGATCAGCCCTGGCAGGCGGAGGTTTGGGCCGACATCCACGAGTTTGAACACTCCCGCCACCGCGTGCGCCTTTTCGAGCATGCGCGGGGGAGAGGCTTGAAGGAAATCGGCGACTGGCGGGGCTGAAGAGAAACCACAACCGCCGAGGACGCCGAGTACGCAAAGGGATTACCTGCAAACCCCGAACAAAGCAAAGATCAAGATCGGCAATCGGTAACGAGCTGCAGCCGCTTAGCCTTCCTTCTTTCTCTGCGTCCTCCGCGTCCTCAGCGGTTTTCAGTGGGGCTGGGTCAGTTTGAGTTCACTGGCTGCGGCGCGATCGACAAGCCAGATCAGCTTGCCATCAGTTGGACGGACCAGTTTTGAGGGATATTGTTCGCCCGGTGCATCACTTTCCAGCACTGCATGCAGCGCCGGAGCCTTGTCTGTCCCGCTGACCAAAAACGTCACGCAATAGGCTGCGTTCAGAACCGGCAGAGTGAGAGTGATGCGATTGGTCTTGAACTTCTCGACCCAGTTGGCCACCACCAGGCGCGACTTCTCCTGCAAGGCCGCGCTTCCGGGAAAGAGCGAAGCCGTGTGTCCATCCGGTCCCATCCCCAGAAGGATCAGATCAAAACGGGGAAACTGTCCGGGTTGGAGCGCGAAGAACTTTCGCAGAGTCTGTTCATAGGCTTGTGCGGCCGCGGCGGCGTCAGGATTCTCCGCGGGAATCCGGAACACATTCGCCGCCGCCACTGGGATTTTGGATAGCAGAGTCTCTTCCGCCATGCGGTAGTTACTGTCCGGATCAGTGGGCGGCACATGCCGTTCATCTCCCCAGAAAAAAAACATGCGATCCCAGGGCAGGGAAGTGCGAGCGTTGGTGGCCAGCAGAGTGTGGAGGCTTCTGGGAGTGGAACCGCCGGAGAGCGCGATGGTGAAGCGGCCGCGCTGCGCGACTGCTTCACCCGCAGCGTGCACCACTTCCTCAGCCGCTGCAGCGGACAATTCCTGCGGGGTGGTTAGCGTTCGAATCTCAAAGGAAGAACTCACCAGCCTTCACCCCCGCCCTGCGCTCAGCTCTTGCTGCCCCGAACGGCCGCGCAACGCGCAGCCCCGAGGAGACCGGTCTTTTCGTTGGTGACGACATAGACCGGCATGGATTCCACCAGCGGCCGCAACCGGCCCTTGTTGAGGAAAGCCTGCATAAAGAGCGGACTCTTGAGTCTGGCCAGAACCTTGGGCGAGATGCCGGCGAGAAACAGTCCTCCGGTGGCCATCACCTTGAGCGCGAGATTACCGGCCTCGGCTCCGTAGACCGAGATCCACAAGTCGAGCGCCTTGACCGCGAGCGGGCAGGAACCATCAAGCGCCGCGCGGGAGATTACAGCAGCGGCGTCGCCCTGACTGATTCTGGCAGCAAGCTCGGAAGATTCCTTGCCGCATCCGCTGTCACGCAGGAACTCATAAGCACTGACCAGTCCCGGTCCCGAGACAATGCGTTCGTAGCTGACGTGTCCGAAACGCACATGGAGAAAGCGCAGCAACTCGATCTGCAATTCTCCCTGCGGGGCAAAGTCGGCATGGCCGCCTTCACAGGCGAAAACATGATGCCGCTTGCCATCCCAGAACAGCCCAGCTTCCCCCAGGCCTGTGCCCGGCGCAATCACGGCCTGGTTGCCGACGGCCGGACCGCTCACATGATTCAGCGGGACTAAGTCTGCCGCAGTCAGCCCGCCGATGCCCCAGGCGATGGCTTCGAGGTCATTGATCAGCAACGTGGCCGGAAGGCGAATCTGCATGGCCAGGCTAGATTGGTCGATCACCCACGGCAGATTGGAAGTCTCGACGCGGCCGTTCTGTACGGGTCCAGCGATGCCAAAGCAGGCTACGTCGGGGCGGGGACCGGGCTGGTCCAGGAACTGACTGACAATCTCGCCCAGTGCGCTGTGCTCCCGGCTGGGGAAGACGCGTTCGGATACTAGATGAAGGTGACCATTCTGGGATTGAAAATAAGCCAGCCTGGCATTGGTCCCACCAATATCGCCGGCTAGGATCATTTTTCGAAATTCCTCCAACGGCGACCGTCGCGTTCGAGCAGTTCGTCGGCCTCTTTCGGTCCCCAGGTGCCAGAAGCGTAGTTGGGGAAGTTGCGGGGAGGCAGAGCTTTCCAGATATCGAGGATCGGGTTGACGACCGACCAACCCGCCTCCACCATATCCGCCCGCTGAAACAGCGTCTGATCGCCAATCATGCAGTCATGCAGCAGTCGCTCATAGCCGGTGCTGGGCTGCTTGCCAAAGTATTCCTGATACTCGAAGTTCATGTCTACCGTGCCCAGACGCATGACCGGCCCTGGAACCTTGGCCGCGAATTGCAGCGAGATACCTTCTTCCGGCTGAATGTGCAACACCAACTGGTTCGGCATGAGGTGCCCGACCGGCGTGTCGCGGAACAGCACGAACGGTGCCTGTCTGAACTGTATCACGATATGGGTGTTGCGCACCGGCATCCGCTTGCCCGTGCGCAGGTAGAAGGGGACGTCGGCCCAGCGCCAGTTGTCAATCAGCAGTTTCATGGCGACGAAGGTTTCGGTGCGCGACTCGGCAGGAACGTCAGGCTCGGCGCGGTACGCCGTGACCCGCGTTCCTTCCTCGGTTCCGTCGCCGTACTGGCCGCGCACGGTGCGGCTCAACACCTCTTCGTCACTCATGGGCTGGATGGCGTGCAGGATCTTGGCCTGCTCGTCGCGCACCGCGTTGGCGTCGAAGGAAATGGGCGGCTCCATCGCGGTGAGCGAGATGAGCTGCATGATGTGGTTGGGCACCATGTCGCGCATCGAACCGGCCTGATCGAAATAGCTTCCGCGCCCTTCCACGCCGACGGTCTCGGCTACGGAGATCTGCACGTGATCAATATAGCGGCGGTTCCACACCGGCTCGAAAATACCGTTGGCGAAACGGAAGGCCAAAATGTTCTGCACGGTTTCTTTGCCGAGATAGTGGTCAATGCGGTAGATCTGCGTTTCCTCCGCTACCTTGCGCAGCTGTTGGTTCAGGGTCTTGGCTGATTCCAGATCGTGTCCGAACGGCTTTTCGATGATGACGCGCCGCCAGTGATTGTTCGCCTGTTCCATCAATCCCGCGGCGGCGAGCTTTTCGACGATCGGTCCGAAGAAACTGGGGGCGGTGGCGAGGTAGTAGAAGAAGTTCTGGTGGGTCGAGTGGTCGCCATCTATCTTGGCCAGAAGATCCTTGAGCTGCGGATAGAGCGCATCGTCGCCGAAGTTTCCCGGTAGATAGTAGAAGCGGTTTTCGAACCACTCCCACAGTTTGTTTTCGATGCAGCTCCCGCAGTAGCGCTGGACCTCGTCACGCACTCTTTTCTTGAAGTCGTCGTTCGACAATGGGGCGCGCGCGACGCCTACGACAGCGAAGTCAGGGGAAAGCAGACCGGCCAGCGCCAGGTTGTAGAGCGCAGGAATCAGCATGCGTCCCGTCAAATCTCCAGCCGCTCCGAAGATCACCATTATGCAGGGGTCGCCTTGCTTGCCGATCCGCGGCGGGGTTGTTGCCGGTTGTTCCGCTAGTTGAGCCATGTGAATCCTTTGGAATCCGCTGAAAGACACTTTGCCGATGCAGCCCGTGGTGGAACTCGTGCCCAAATCCAGCGCCTGAAGGCGCATCACCAAGACCGCACTTCCGGCATGCCTAAAGGCATGCCCTGATGCGAATCCTACCTGCACCCCGGGCTGCTAGGCGGTTTTGTTGGCCTTGGCGGCGCCCGCTTCCACGTGCCCGCCAAATTTCTGCCGCATGGCGGAAAGCATCTTCTCGGCAAATGTATGCTGCTGCCGTGAACGAAACCGCACATACAGCGCAGCGGTTAACACATCGGCAGGTACGGCTTCTTCGACGGCTGCCTGAATCGTCCAGCGCCCCTCGCCCGAGTCCTGCACGAAGCCTTCGTATTCGGAGAGCGTCGGATTCTCGGTGAGCGCCATGGCGGTCAAGTCCAACAGCCACGAACTGACCACGCTGCCCCGCCTCCAGACCTCCGCGATGTCGGGCAAATTCAGGTCGTAGCGCATCTCTTCGGGCAGATCCTTGCTGGTTGCGTTCTTGAAAATGTCGAAGCCCTCCGCGTAGGCCTGCATGATGCCGTACTCGATGCCGTTGTGCACCATCTTGACAAAGTGGCCGGAGCCGGACGGGCCGCAGTGAATGTAGCCTTCTTCCGCAGTGCCTCCAAGTTTTTCTCTGCCCGGAGTGCGGGGAATCTCGCCTCTGCCCGGAGCCAGGGTCTTGAAAATGGGATCGAGCCGCTGCACGGCTTCCTTCGGGCCTCCGATCATCATGCAGTAACCGCGCTCCAATCCCCACACGCCGCCGCTGGTTCCCACATCAAGATAGTGGATACTCTTGGGCGCCAATTCCCTGGCGCGGCGTACGTCATCTTTGAAGTAGGAGTTGCCGCCGTCAATGATGGCGTCGCCCGCCTTCAGACTCTGCGCGAGGCGCTGCACCGTCTGCTCGGTCGGGCTTCCGGCGGGAACCATGATCCACACCGTGCGGGGAGGCTTCAGCTTGGCAATAAGGTCTTCGAGCGAGGCGGAGCCGGTCGCGCCCTCGCCGGCTAACTGCTTGACCGCATCAGCGCTGAGATCGGATACCACAAGTTCGTGTCCGCCGCGGATCAGGCGCCGCGTCATGTTCGAGCCCATGCGGCCCAGACCTACCATTCCTAATTGCATGCTGTGCTCCTAACACCCCAGTAGCGCCGGTGTCCTCGCCGGCTGTCGCGGGGCCGTTTTGGCCTCGCGCTAATCAGAGGCAATCCCTTACAACGCCTTCTCCACCGCCGCCTGCAAGGTTGCCAGTCCCGCCTTCACATTGCTTCCCAGATGCACGCGCAGCGCTCGTCTTCCGCGCTCGGCCAGGACCTGGAAATCGCCGCGGGCCTGCGCTGCCTTCACGACTCCGAAGGTATATTTCTGTCCCGGCACGGGCAGTGCGACGGAATCGTCACAAGTCACTTGCAGAAACACTCCCGAATTCGGCCCGCCCTTGTAGGCTTGACCCGTCGAGTGCAGGAATCGCGGGCCGAATCCCAGACACGTCGCCACCCGCTTCTTGTCGCGAACCGCGTGGCGCAGGGCCTCGAGGCTCTGCTCGTGTTCGGTATTCATCTGGAGGTATGCGAGCAGTGCGAAATAATCGTCAGCCTTGATGCGCGCCAGATGGGCCTTGAGATATCCGGCGAGCGACGTGGCGCCTTTTGCCGCTTTGGCCAGTTCCGCAGCGTTGATCTCGTCGGTAAAGAGTTTGATCCCCGCGTCTTCGACAACCGGTTTCTCAGCAGGGAGGGCTCCTGTCTTCTCATATTCCGAGGTCAGAGTGCGAGTCGCGACTTTGCTGGCTTCCACATCGGGCTGATTGAAAGGGTTAATCCCGAGAATGGAACCGGCGACGGCCGTGGCGATCTCCCAGCGGAAAAATTCCGCGCCCAGATCGTAAGTGTTGGACATCGTGATGGTCACCACCGGATACCCAGCCTGTTCGAGGGCTGCGATTTTCGCGTCCTGAAGCGAGTCCGCGCCTGTTTCCAGCCGGACATATACGAATACGCGATCGTCGCCGTAGACTTCCGGCGCGGCCAGATTCTCGCGGTCCACCGGGATGATACCTTTGCCGATTTTTCCGGTTGATTCGGCGAGCAACTGTTCGAGCCAGGCTCCCAGATCGGAGATTCCGGGCGACGTGACGATTGTGACTTTGTCACGCCCGGCATTCGCGGCTGTTCCCAGAATGATGCCGAGCTTGGCGCCCGGATTTTCCTGAACCGCTACGCTGGCGCCACAGGCTTTTGCCATCTCCGCCGTCCGGGCGAGAAATCTCTTTGTATCCAGCCCCATCACTGCGGCGGGGACCATGCCGAAGTTCGATAGCGCAGAATAACGGCCGCCGATCGAGGGACGCCCGAAGAAAACATGCAAGAAGCGATCTGCCTCGGCCACCTGCTGCATTTTCGATCCGGGATCGGTGATGGCAATGAAGTGACTGCCAACTTTCGTCACTCCGACCGCCTGCTTCGTGCGCTCGAAAAAGTATTGCTTGAAAATGTTGGGTTCGAGCGTGCTGCCGGACTTGCTCGAGACGATAAAAAGTGTCTTCGGGATATCGATCTGATGCTCGAACGATTTCACCTGCGCGGGATCGGTGGAATCGAGCACGTGCAGGTTCGGGAAATGGGTGGTCCGGCCGAAGGTCATGCGCAGAACTTCCGGGCAAAGACTCGACCCGCCCATGCCGAGGAGCAAAACGTGCTGGAATCCGCGAGCCTGAACTTCTTTCGCAACCTTTTGCAGTTGGTCGTGGTGGGTGATCTGCTCGTCCACAATATCGAGCCAGCCCAGCCAGCTGGCTTCATCGCTGCCAGTCCACAGCGTTGCGTCGCGTTGCCACAGGCGCTGCATCTTGGCGCCTGATTGCCATTCGGCGTTCATAGCGTTCACAGCCGCCGACAGTGTTTCTGGCAGAGAAGTCGTCAGTTCGTTCACGGCCTATCCTTGTTGCTGCATGCTCTTTTGTTGGGTACTCCTGGCGACGGCAGCCAGCAGCTTGTCAAAAGCGTCGGCGAAGAGCTTGACGCCGTCGTCGGTCAGCTTGTCGGTGACTTCCTTAATCGAAATTCCGGTACGCGCCAGATCGTCCATCACTTTCTGAGCGCCCGGCACGTCTTCGGTGAGGCTCTGGCGGAGCAGTCCGTGATCGCGGAAAGCATCCACCGTGGCCGGGGGCATGGTGTTGACCGTGTCGGGCCCGATCAGTTCCTCCACATAGATCACGTCGCGGTAATTGGAATTCTTCGTGCTGGTGCTCGCCCACAGCACACGCTGAGTCTGCGCTCCCTTGGACGCGAGGGCCTGCCAGCGCGGCCCGTTGAAGATGCGCTGATAGCGCTGGTAGGTGAGCTTTCCGTTGGCGATGGCGACTTTGCCCAGCAGGCTCCGCAAGAGAGCTTGTTGGGCTGGGTCGGCAGTGGTCTGGAGGCGCTCATTCAGCAGGGAATCAACCAGGGTGTCAATGCGGCTGATAAAAAAGCTGGCCACGCCCGCCATCTTTTTGAGGTTGCCGCTATGCGCGGCCAGGTCTTCGAGTCCTGCGATGTAGGCCTCGGCGACTTTCTCGTAGACTTCCTGCGCGAACAACAGCGTCACGTTGATGTTGATGCCTTCGCCAATCAACTGCCGGATCGCAGGAAGCCCCTCCGCGGTGCCCGGAACCTTGATCATGACATTCTCACGCTGCACCGTCTTCCACAGACGGCGGGCCTCATCAATCGTCTCTCGCGTTTTGCGCGCCAGATACGGCGAGACTTCCAGACTGACGTAGCCATCGCGGAATTTTGAGTGCTCATATACTGGGTGCAGGGTGTCGGCTGCGTCCTGAATGTCGCGAATGGCGATCTGCTCATAGCGGCCAGTGGTGTCGAGATCGCTGCGGGAGGCGAGCGTCTTCAAAATGTCGCTGTAGAGGGAACTCTCGCCGATGGCCTTTTCGAAGATGGCGGGGTTCGATGTCATGCCCCGCAGGCCGTCGTCGGCGATCATGTTCCTCAGCTGGCCGGTCGTGAAAAGATCTCGGCGAATGTAGTCCAGCCACATCGACTGGCCGTAACTGAGCAATTCCTTCAGTGGATTCCTGGTTGCCTTTGAGGTTTCGAGAACTCCAGTTGGCTGCATGATGATCTCCTGCTGTTTTCCATTTTCCCATTCGTAGAGACGTAGCTTGCTACGTCTCTTGTTGCTGGCGGGCGGGAGACGTAACAAGTTACGTCTCTACGAGCTAATTCCCGGCAATGGCCGCACGCGCTTCCGCGACTACTTTGTCTACCGTGAAGCCGAAGAACTTCAGCAGATCTTTCAGCGGCGCCGAAGCTCCAAAACGGTGCATGCCGATCTTGCGCCCCTTGGGGCCAACATACCGGTCCCATCCTAGGGTCGAGCCCATTTCCACCGAAACGCGCGCGGTCACATCCGGCGGCAGAACGCTTTCTTTGTACGCGGCGTCCTGCTGTTCAAAGATTTCCCACGACGGCAAGCTGACCACGCGGGCCTTGATGCCTTCTGCCTTTAGGTTCTCGTAGGCGTCCACGCACAGCGACAATTCGCTGCCCGTGCCGAGCAGGATCACGTCCGGTTTTCCGCCAGGCGCATCAGCGAGCACATAGGCTCCTTTGGCCACGCCGGAAGCAGGCGCGTATCTGGAGCGATCCAGAGTGGGCAGCGCCTGCCGGGTCAGTACCAGAGCCACGGGCGAGTGTTGCATCTGCGCGATGATTTTCCAGGCTTCGACCACCTCATTCGCATCGCCGGGACGAAGCACGATCAGATTGGGCATGGCGCGAAGAGATGCCAGTTGCTCGATGGGCTGATGCGTGGGGCCGTCTTCTCCGACGCCGATCGAGTCGTGGGTGAAGATGAAGATCGAAGGAATCTCCATCAGCGCCGACAAGCGGATGCTGGCGCGCATGTAATCGCTGAAGTTGAAGAAAGTGGCGCCAAAAGCGCGAATGCCCGACACGATCAACCCGTTCACGCTCGCGCCCATCACATGCTCGCGCACACCGAAGTGCAGATTGCGTCCGGCGGGACTGGCCGCCTGGAATTCGCCCGCGCCCTCAAACTTCAGCGTGGTCTTGTTCGAAGTGGCCAAGTCGGCCGATCCGCCGATGAGCCACGGAATATTCTGCGCCAGCGCGTTCAGCACCTTGCCCGAACTCTCGCGCGTGGCGATACCCTTGGGGTCCGCTGGGAATGCCGGCAAATTCTTGTCCCAGCCAGTGGGCAGCTGGCGGTGCTGCATACATCGCAGACGCTCTGCCAACTCCGGATACTTCGTGGAGTACTCGGTGAAAACCTCCAACCATTGCGCACGCCGCTCGCGCCCGCGCTTGCCGATGCCATCGCGGAAATTCTCGCGCACTCCTTCGGGCACCAGGAACTTCGCGTCTTCCGGCCAGCCATAGAATTTCTTGACCAGCCGCACTTCTTCTTCGCCGAGAGGCTCGCCGTGCGCGGCGTTGGTGTCCTGCTTGTGGGGCGAGCCGTAGCCGATATGGCTGTCCACAATGATCAGGGTCGGACGGTCCGTGGTCTTGTGGAAAGTCTCAAACGCCCGGGCCAGCATTTCCAGATCGTTGGCGTCTGCGACGCGCGTGACGTTCCAGCCATATCCAACAAAGCGCGTCGCCACATCCTCACTGAACGACCACTGGGCGGGGCCGTCGAGCGTGATGTGATTGTTGTCGTACATCCAGCAGAGGTTGGAAAGCTTGAGATGTCCGGCAAGGGAAGCGGCCTCGCCGCCGATGCCTTCCATCAGATCGCCGTCGCTGCACATCGCATAGATGTTGTAGTTGAAGATCTCCAGCCCGGGGCGATTAAAGTTCGCCGCCAGCCATTTGCCGGCGATGGCCATGCCGACGCTGTTGCCGACGCCCTGTCCCAGCGGCCCCGTCGTCGTCTCGACCCCGGAAGTAAGGTGCGACTCCGGGTGTCCGGGAGTACGGCTTCCCAACTGACGGAATCGCTTGATCTGCTCCATCGGAACCGCCAGGTCCCTGGTGACCTGCCCCTGAGCGTCCACTTGCCGCACCTCCGCGAGATGCAGCATGGCATAGAGCAGCATGGAGGCGTGGCCGTTGGATAGCACGAAGCGGTCGCGGTTGATCCAGGTAGGATCGGCGGGATCATAACGGAGGAATTCCTGCCAAAGGCAATACGTCACCGGCGCCAGTCCCATGGGAGCGCCGGGATGGCCCGAGTTCGCTTGTTGTACCGCGTCGATTGCCAGAGTTCGAATTGTGTTGATGCACAGCGTGTCCAGTTGCTTGCCCGTCAGCAGAACCTGTTCACTGGCTACCATGCGTCCCTGCTCCTTCGGCGGGCCTTCGCGCCCGCGCGATTGCCTGACGACAATTAATTAGAGTCCCCGATTACAGAAAGGGTGCAATAGAGAAAAGTGTATCAATTTTCCGGGAGTACGTGGATTAAGCGAAGTGAAAGACTGGGAATTGGAAGAGAACTTCTCTACTTCAGGAGTTGGAAATACCCATTCTCGCTGTTGGCAACCCGGGTCGTTTCCTGGACGAACTTGAGAAACTGGCGCAGACTCTCGCGTTCAGCCGGGAGCATGGCGTCGAAACGTACGCGAACTCCAGTGGCCGGGCCGCTGCGGGTGACGACGCCGCTCAGAATGAATCCTTTCACCCAAATCTTTCCGTTGGGAACCCAGAGGCCGATCTCGACTTTGGCGCCGGGCTTAACCGGGCTCGCGGTTTCCACCAGACATCCACCGACGCCGGTGTTGGCAAGGTTTCCCCAGATCGGAGTCTGGACATCGTCCACGCGCAGCTCCACCGCAACAAAACACTTAATGCGAGGATGCTTTCGCCGGTCAGTGCTCCAGGTGGGAGTGAACATATCGGGCGCAAAAGGAGGTGTTGGGGAAGCAGGAGTAGGAACAGGTTGCGGATCAGGATTCTCCGCGTTGCTTTCAGTCTTGTCCGCGGAGGCGGTGCCGGCCTTGATCTCGCGCATCGCCGACAGCAGGGCTTCTTCCCGCTTGTCCGCAGGCGCTTCGCGATAGGCCTGGAGCAGCTTGCCTACATGCCGGACCAGATCCGGATCGGACAGTATTCGAGTCCAGTCGGTTCCTGTAGCCGCACTCATGAGATCCACTTCTTCCGTTTTCTAGTGTGTGACCCTCGTCTAGCTTGGACCGAAGATCATTGGCGTTCAAGATGACCTAAGTCACCTTGGTTCTGGTTCGGAGAAATAAGGAGATGAGCGCGGATTACTCCTCGAAATCGGCGCGCTCTAGACCTTCCAGGTAATGACAGAGCGTTTTGTGCTGCCGGTCGGAGAGCGAAAGGAACTCAAAACCATAGTGATATCCCCGCCGGTGTCGCAGGACCGCACGAACATCCCAGGCTTGGCTCACTTCAGGAAGGGAGAACGTAAGAGTTGCCACCTCGCCCAGGGGCAGTTCCGCCGCGAGCAGCACACCAATTCCAGCTTCGGATACATCTCTGCAATGAGCGTTGAGGTGCTGATGTTCCTTCCCGCAGAACAGGTTCACGACGACCGGGAATTCGCACCGGTAGCGCGCGTAGCGTCGCCGCAAGCGATCGGTGACTTCTTTCATCGCTTTTCCTGGCATAGACGACATGCTGTTGTTTCCTCGGAAACCCTTCTCAGAGGAGGGGCTTCGCTGGCTCACTGTGATTCAAACAAAACCTGGACCACCTCGGTGGTCTCGGTTTGTGCCGGCTCAAACTTCCATTTCCCGACGGCTGCGACAGCCGGATCCACGAGCACGGGATTTCCGCCCAAGACCCGGGTTATCTTAACGGTGCCATTGGCCCGCACGACGGCCTCAACCTTGACCACACCGTGAATGTGCATTCGGCGCGCGAGTTCAGGATAGTCCGGCGTGACCCGCGAGGTTACCTTCCTCTCGGAATTCGATGACGTTGGAACGCTCTGCGCGATTGCCAGACTCATAAACGAAAGAAGTGCGAGCGCAACGAACATGACACCTTTGGGCATTGACGGACCATCCCCCCGGTCTCCACCAGCTTACCGGGGCCGATTGCTGCCAGGCAAAGTACCGAAGTTATTGGACCTTAGGATATGGTCTCGTTCCGGGAACGCTTCTGATCACGTCATCTTCACCGGGTCCCGGGTTCAGGGGACGTCTTCTACGCCCGGCAGAATCGTTTTGCATCGCGAATTGTCGTAAAGTAATCAAATCCGGCAAGTTATGCTATAGGCGAGAAAGGACGTCCGGCTTAGCGTGTTCAATTTTGGCGGACGTTTCCACGACCAAGGATGCAATGTTCATTGAGATTCATTCGAATGCTATTTTCCAGTTTGATGCTTGCGTTGCTTGCCATCCCGAGCCTGCTGGCCCAGGGTGGGGGCGGAACATCTCTGCCGAGCGTCTCACTGCCCGGCCCGCAAAACCCGTTTCTGGGGAGTGCGGCTGAAGGCAAGGCAACGGCCGAAGTCCTGCAAGTTGATTTCAAAGATGCGATCGATCGCGGGCTGCGCAACAACCTGGGCCTGCTTCTCTCGGTTGATCAAGCCCAGGCGGCCCGGGGAGAGAGATGGAAAGAACTCAGCTCCCTGCTGCCGGACCTCAGCGCGCACGTACTGGAGACTGCCCAGACCGAGAGCCTTACGGCGCTCGGGTTCAACAAACTTGCTCCCGTGCTGCTGCCTCCAGGCGCCAGTGCGAGCAGTTTCCCGCGACTGATTCCCGCTTTCAACTACTTCGATGCGCGCGTTTCTCTCAACCAGTCGATCTTCAATTTCAGAAACCTGGAGAGAGAACGAGCCGCGTCGGAGAACGTGAAGGCCGCACAGTTCACTTACCGGGATGCTCGGGAGGTGGTGGTGCTCGCGGTCGGGAATTCTTATCTGCAGGCCATTGCTGCGGCGGCGCGGGTAGAAACAGCGGAGGCGCAAGTCAAGAGCGCTCAGGCCCTCTATGACAAGGCCGCGGATCAGCAAAAAGCAGGCCTCAGTCCGGCCATCGATGCCCTGCGGTCGCAGGTCGAATTGCAGGCTCGGCAGCAGCAGCTCATCGTGGCGCGGAACGAACTGGCCAAGCAGAGATTGACCGTGGCCCGCATCATCGGGCTGCCGCCGGGCCAGGAATTTGTCCTCACCGAGAAGGCGCCGTACCAGGCCTTGGCCGCATTACCCCTCGAGACCTATCTAGAACGCGCCTATGCGTCGCGTGCCGACTATCAGGCGGCGCTAGCGCAGGTGCGGGCGGCGGAACTCTCCCGACGGGCCGCGGAGGCGGGGCACTATCCTTCCTTTGACATGAACGCCAATCTCGGCGACATCGGCGTGGCGCCCGGACAGTCCAACGGCACCTGGCAGGTGATGGGAGGCCTGAATATCCCCATTTTTTCCGGCAACCGGGTGCACGGCGACGTGCTCGAAGCGGATGCCCAGATGAAGCAGGCGCGTTCGCAGCTCGCCGATCTCCGCGGGCGCATCGATTACGAAGTCCGCACCGCATTGCTCGATCTGAATGCCGCCGCCGAGCAGGTGGAGGTGGCGCGCAGTTCAGTGGACTTGGCGGAACAGGCCCTGGGTCAGTCGCAGGATCGTTTCACCGCCGGGGTTACCGACAATCTCGAAGTGGTGCAGGCCCAGGAAGCCCTGGCCGGCGCCCACGAAAGTTATATCCAGAGCCTTTATGCTCATAACCTGTCGAAGGTGGAACTTGCCCGTTCCATCGGCGATGCCGAAGACGGTGTTAGACGATACTTGAAAGGCAATCAATAACGTATGCCCCAAACCACGCAAAGCCCTCCTGCTGAGGTCGCCCGGTCCGAGCCGAGCACGAAGCCGCTGCCCGCGACCGAAGAAGATTTACACACGCGACCCGGACGAACCGACAGCAAAGGATTCCGCATCGGCGTAACGATCGCCGCTCTGGTTGTGCTGGTCGCGGGATTCTTTGTCTATCGCTACCTGAGCAGCTACGAGTCCACCGATGACGCGCAGGTGGACGGCCACGTCAATTCCATCAGTACCCGCATCTCCGGCCACGTGATCAAGCTCAACGTCGAGGACAACCAGTACGTACCGGCTGGAACGGTGCTGGTTGAAATCGACCCCGCCGACTATCAGGTGGCCTACGACCGCGCCAAGGCGGATTTTGAAGATGCGCAGGCCGCAGCGATCGCGGCCGGAGTCAACGTTCCGATTTCGTCGGTCAACACCAGCAGCCAGGTCTCGGTGACGGAAGCGGACGTCAACAATGCCCGCGCCGGAATCCAGGCGGCGCAGCAGCAATTTGAAGCCGCCAAGGCTCAACTGCAGGAGGCCGAAGCCAACAACGTCAAGGCGCAGAACGATCTGGTTCGCTACAAGCAGTTGGTGGACAAGCAGGAGATCTCCCAGCAGCAGTACGATCAGGCCACCGCCGCCGCAAAGGCCAGCACGGCTGCCGTGGAAGGCGCGCGCGCCAGTGCCCAGGCTGCGCAACAGCAGGTTACACAGGCTCAGGGCAGACTGGTGCAGGCCGAGGCCAACTGGCGCTCCGCCAACACCGCTCCGAGGCAGATGCAGGTCATTCGAGCCCGGGCAGCGGCGGCGCTCGCTGAGGCGCAGCGCAAGAAAGCGGAACTGGAACAGGCCCAGCTCAATCTGCAGTACACGAAGGTTATCGCTCCAGTGAATGGCGTGGTCAGCAATCGCACCGTGGAAGTGGGCCAGAACGTTGCCCCCGACCAGGAATTGATGAAGGTGATCAACCTCGATGACGTCTGGATCACCGCCAACTTCAAAGAGACGCAGCTTCGGAAAATGAAAGTCGGCCAGCGGGCTGAGGTTGAAGTCGACGCCAACGGCAAGACGTACAAGGGCAAGGTGGATAGCATCGCCGCAGGCAGCGGCGCGCGTTTCAGCTTGCTGCCTCCCGAGAACGCCACCGGAAATTACGTGAAAGTCGTGCAGCGTATCCCGGTCAAGATCGTGCTTGAACCGGGATCGAACAGCAATCACTTGTTGGTCCCCGGGATGTCGGTCGAGCCCAAGGTTTGGACTCGTGAATGAGTGCAGCCACCAGCACATTTGACCAAGCCGCCGCGTGGCGTCCCGCGGTTAATCCGTGGATCATCGCCGTAGCGGTCACGCTGGCGACTTTTATGGAGGTGCTCGATACCTCTATCGCCAACGTTGCCCTGCCGCATATCGCCGGAAGTCTCTCCGCGGGGCAGGACGAGAGCACGTGGGTCCTGACCTCTTATCTGGTTTCCAACGCGATCGTGCTTCCTCTGAGCGGCTGGCTCTCGTCCATCATCGGCCGCAAGAATTTCTACATGGGTTGTGTGGCCTTGTTCACGGTGAGTTCGTTCATGTGCGGTCTCGCGCCGAACCTTGCGACTCTCATCATCTGCCGCATTCTGCAGGGCGCTGGTGGCGGCGGGCTGCAACCTAGCGAGCAGGCGATCCTGGCCGACACGTTCCCGCCCGCAAAACGCGGCATGGCATTCGCCGTATACGGCATCGCCGTGGTCACGGCGCCCGCCATCGGGCCCACTCTCGGCGGATGGATCACCGACAATTTCACCTGGAGATGGATTTTCTTTATCAACATCCCGGTCGGCATCCTCTCGATTCTGCTCACTTCGCGCCTGATCCAGGATCCTCCCTACTTCAAGCGCCGCAAGCTTAGCGAAACCTCCATTGACTATGTCGGCCTGGGCTTCGTGGCTCTGGGCCTGGGGACTCTTCAAGTGATCCTCGATAAGGGCCAGCGCGAGGATTGGTTTGAGTCCCACTTCATCGTGAGCCTGTCTTTGATCTGTGTAGCTTCGCTGATCTTCGTCATCATCTGGGAATGGCGGCACAAGGACCCCATCGTTGATCTGCATCTGTTCCGCAACCGCACCTTCGGCATTTCGAATCTGCTGATGTTCATGCTGGGATTTGCCCTGCTGGGCAGCACGTTGCTGTTGCCCCTGTTCATGCAGACTTTGCTCGGATACACGGCGCAGCAGGCGGGATTGGCGCTCATGCCAGGCGGATTCACGATCATGCTGTTGCTGCCGCTGGTGGGATTTCTCCTGTCGCGCTACAGCCCGCGCTGGCTGCTGCTTTTCGGATTGACGATGCTGTCCGCGTCGTTGTTTCACATGACGCGCTTCGACCTTGAAATTGACTTCCGCACCGTCGTGATGGCCCGCATGTTCCAAGCCATGGGGATGGCGTTCCTGTTCGTCCCCATCAACACGGCGGCCTATGCCTACCTGCCGCGGGATAAGAACAACGCCGCCTCCGGCCTGATGAACCTGGCTCGCAACATCGGCGGCAGCGTGGGGATTTCGGTCGTAACCACGATCCTTGATCGGAGGTCACAGGTTCATCAGAACTTTCTAGTCAGCCATCTCAGCGCCAGCAATGCTGAGCTGCAATCGCGGATCAAGGCGCTCGGCGTAATGCTGCAGTCCCATGGCGGCGGACCTGCAGGGACGTCTCCCGTGCCTTGGGCGTTGATTCAGGCGACCGTCCAGCGTCAAGCCGCGATGCTCTCCTATATCGACTGCTTCTGGTTCCTCGGCGTCGCCATCCTGCTGATGGTTCCCATGGTGTTCCTCATGAAAAAGACCAACCCTGGAGGAGGAATGGCGGTACACTAAAAAGCAGGCATGTTTCGCCTCATCACCATTGAGCGCGAGTACGGCTGCGGCGGCGGCGCCATCGCCGCCCAACTGGCCGACCACCTCGGGTGGAAGCTCTGGGACCACCTTCTCACCGAAGAGATAGCCCGCCTCGCCAACGTTGCCCCTTCTGCCGTCATGCGCTGCGACGAGCGCATGGACAGCCGCATCCACCGCCTCTCAAAAGCCTTCTGGCGCGGCAGCTACGAGCGCAGTTCTCCTCTGGGCAGCCAGGTCTTCGATACCGACCGCATGATGTCGATGGTGCAGGAGATCACAAATCGGATTGCCGAGGAAGGGAACGCCGTCGTGGTGGGACGCGGTGCGCCATATTTCTTACGCCAGAATCCTGCCGCGTTTCACGTTTTTCTTTACGCTCCGCGGGCGGAAAAGATCCGCCGCCTGGTGAACGACGGAAATAGTCATGCTGAAGCGGAAGAACTGGTGGAATCGGTTGATCGCGAACGCATCGCCTATATCAAACACTATTTCAACGCCGACTGGCCGACCCGTTCCCTCTATCACCTGATGCTGAATACAGCCGTGGGCAACCAGGCGGTAATCGAGACCATCCTCAACACGATGCGCGCGGTCGAAGGCAGCCCTAAAGCCACGGACTTCGACCATCCCGTGGTGCCAACGTCGCCGCGATGATCTGAGCGCTGATGATCTGAGCGTCCGCCCGTCCATCTACCCGCCTCCGCCCGCTCTGCCGGGTGCGCCTTGGGGACGCGCCGGCCGCTGCAGGTGGGGGCAGCAGTCTTCCGCACACACATCCGGGCGTGGTCCAAGCGAACCCAGGGCGCGCCGCTCGGCTCCCGCAGTTCGTTCCAGAACCAGTTCGCGAATCATGGCGATGAACTTGGGATGGATGCCCACCGTCTTCGCCCGTGACATTGGCAAATCGAGCGAATGGCAAAGCTGCTGCGCCTCAATGTCGAGGTCGTACAGCACTTCCATGTGATCGGAAATGAAACTGATCGGAGCCAGCACGACTGCGCTGGCCAAATTGCGCGCCTTCACATCGCGCAGGTAGTCCAGGATATCCGGCTCCAGCCACGGTTGTCCGGGCGGTCCGCTGCGGCTTTGATACACCAGAGCATCGCAGGCGGCGCCCAGCCGCTGCGAGACCAGCTTCTTTACTTCCTCCAGTTGACGGACATAGTCGCACGTATTCGCCATCGAGAGGGGAATGCTGTGTGCGGTATAGACAATCTGAACGCCCTGCCGCGCAATCGCCGGAACTTCGGCCAGCGCATCCTGCAGGCGTTCCGCGGTAGCCTCGATGAAACCCGGATGGTTGAAAAACGGGCGCAACTTGTTAATCTCCGGCGCGCCCGGTCCAACCTCGTTCTGCGCGCGAGTGATGTCTTCCCGGTACTGCCGGCAGCCGGAATACGAACTGTAGGCTGAAGTCACAAAAGCCAGTGCGTGCCGGATGCCGTCCTGCTTCATCTGGCGCAGGGTGTCTGCCAGCATGGGATGCCAGTTGCGATTTCCCCAATAGACCGGCAGTTTCGGTCCGTGCCGCGCCAGTTCGTTCTCCAGCGCTGAGATCAGCTCACGGGTTTGCTGGTTGATCGGACTCTTGCCGCCAAAGTGATAGTAGTGCTCGGCCACGGCCAACATCCGCTCCAAGGGGACGTTTCTCCCACGCAACACATTTTCGAGAAACGGGATCACGTCTTCGCGGGATTCCGGACCACCGAAAGAAACAATAAGGATTGCGTCGTAGTTCATCCGCTGGTCAACCGGAACGAGGCTTGCATATGGGAGGAAAACTGGTGCGCCCGGGGTGATTCGAACTTGAGGCGCTTAGGAGGCGTGAGCGTAGCGGGAGCCTCCTGCCGAAATCCTGAACGAAGTGAAGGAACTCTTCCACCAAATAGCCTAGGAGTCATGGTGCGCCCGGGGTGATTCGAACACCCGACCTATTGCTCCGGAGGCAATCGCTCTATCCAGCTGAGCTACGGGCGCGACAACCAACACCTACAGTTTACATGGGCAGCGGAAGTGCCTTCAATGCTGCCATCGCCGCATCGTTGGGGCAAAATGGGGCCGGAGATCAATCGATTGCTCATCCGGCCATTTGCTCATCCGACTTGTCCCGGATGCGCCGACTAGCAGGCGACGAAGACACCTCGCGCGGGTAAAAGCCGGAGTGTGATGGATGCGGTCTGGTCCGATTTTGCTGAGACAGTATTTCTACCAGCGATCGCGCTGCCCACCGCCGCGGCCGCCGCGATCTCCGCGGTCTCGTCCACCGCCGCCACCACCGCCAGCGCTGCGTTCGGTCTTGGGCCGAGCCTCATTGACGTTGATGGTGCGTCCTCCGAGCTGCGAACCATTCAGCGCCGCAATCGCCTTCTCGCCCTCTTCATTGTTGGCCATCTCGACGAAGCCAAAACCCCGGGACCGTCCGGTGTCGCGGTCGGTCAGAATGCTGACCCGGTCCACCTGGCCGTAAGTTCCGAAAGCCTGGCGCAGCTCATCTTCGTTGGTATTGAAGCTGAGGTTCCCCACAAAAATGTTTTTCACGCGTCTTCCCCTGCATTGAACTGTCACGAGTGCGAGCTCAGTTTGGCGGACTGGCAGGTCGGGAGGGCCGTTCCTGAAAATCGAAACTGGAGCTGCGAACAGTCAATTGCGGCGAGCAGTATAGCAGGTTTTCCGATACCTGCCTGTCAAATCAATTTCAGGAAGGTGGCTCAGTCGGGGCGTCTCGCTGGTGCGCGCCAGATCCCTCGGCCCGCTGGTGAAAGCGCGGGCCTTCGGGATGACGCCTCACAGGAGGATAGAACTCAAACTGAGCCAACGCCCAATTTCAGAAGGAGAGAGGAAACGGGCCGGGGCTGCATCTGCGGTTAGCACTCGTCCACCTTCCAGTATCCCTCGGGGTGGAATCCCATCTGCAGCAGCCGGTTTTTGGGATCGTGCCGCTTCCCGCAGCCGGGGCAGACGAGATACCGGCACCAGGCTGTCCCTTGATGGTCATAATCCTCGGCCACGGCAAATGTTGTTCCGCAGCTGCACGGGACCAGGAACATGCGAAAGCTCGTCTTAAGCTTGGCGCTCCGGGCAGAGCGCACTGCTTCCTCGGACTTGTGGCGGGACTTCACGATTCTTCTACTGTGGCCAGGGCACTCTTCTTGCGCTTGTTCGCCTGCAGTATCTTCTTTCGCAGCCGCAGCGACTGGGGTGTGACCTCCACGTACTCGTCGTCGGCGATGAACTCGATGGCCTGTTCCAGGTTCAATGCCCGGAACGGGACCAGACGTATCGCCTCATCGGCCGTCGAGGCGCGCATGTTGGTCAACTTTTTTTCGCGCACGGCGTTCACGTCGAGATCGGTATCCTTGGCATTCTCCCCGATGATCATTCCCTCGTAGAGTTCGATGCCGGGCCCCACGAAAAGTTCTCCGCGCTCCTGCAGACCCCACAAGGCATATGCCGTCGAAACGCCGGGACGGTCGGCGATCAGCGCGCCCGTGAGGCGGTGCGGAATCTCGCCCTGCCAATCTGTATATCCGTCGAAGAGCGAATTCATGACGATGGTCCCGCGCGTGTCGGTCAGCAACTGGCTGCGCAACCCGATCAGGCCGCGACTGGGCACACGGAACTCAATGCGCACCCGCCCGTAGCCGTGATTGTGCATGTTGGTGACTTCGCCCTTGCGGGAGCCAAGTTGTTCCATCGCCACGCCCACAAATTCTTCGGGAACGTCTATGGTGAGATGCTCGACTGGCTCCATCAGCTTGCCGGTTTCCTTGTTGCGCCGGGTGACGATCTCCGGCTTCCCCACCATCAGTTCGTAGCCTTCGCGCCGCATCATTTCGATCAGGATGGAAAGCTGGAGCTCACCGCGGCCCAAAACCTTGAACGAATCGGTCGTGCCCGTCTCCTCGACCCGCAACGAGACATTGGTCAGCAACTCCTTTTCCAGGCGTTCCCGCAAGTTGCGCGAGGTGACGTAGGTGCCGTCTTTACCGGCAGACGGTGAAGTGTTGACCGTAAACAGCATGGCGATCGTCGGTTCATCAATGGCGATGTGCGGCAAGGGGGCGGGATTCTCCACGTTCGTAATCGTCTCGCCAATCGTGATTCCTTCCACGCCCGCCACCGCGACAATGTCTCCCAATTCCGTTTCGCTGATATCGGTCCGCTTCAGTCCGGAGAAAGAAAAAAGCTTTGTGATTTTCGTTTTGTGGAAAGACCCGTCGAGTTTGGCGATGGCAACTTCCTCGCCGGTGTACATCTTGCCGTTGAAGACGCGGGCAATCGCCAGCCGTCCCAGGTAGTCGCTGTAATCCAGGTTGGCCACCAGAATCTGCAGCGGGCCCGCCGGATCGCCCTTGGGTGGCGGAATGGTTTTCAGAATCGCATCAAACAGCGGGCGCAAGTTCTCGCCTCTGCCGTTGACGTCGGCCGTCGCCGTGCCCGTCTTGGCATTGGTGTAAAGCACGGGAAAGTCGAGCTGTTCTTCTTTAGCGTCGAGATCAATAAAGAGGTCATAGATCTCGTTGAGCACTTCCTGCGGCCGCGCATCGGAGCGATCAATCTTGTTGATCACCACGATCGGCGGCAAGTGCGCTTCCAGAGCCTTGCCCAGGACATAACGCGTCTGCGGCAGCGGTCCTTCGCTGGCATCCACCAGCAGCATGACGCCATCCACCATCTTCAGCGCTCGTTCGACTTCGCCGCCAAAATCGCTGTGGCCGGGCGTATCCACGATGTTGATCTTCACATCGTGATAGAAGATCGCCGTGTTCTTGGCCAGAATGGTGATGCCGCGCTCGCGTTCCAGTTCGTTCGAATCCATCACACGATCGACGTGGTGCTCGTTGGCGCGGAACGTGCCGCTCTGTTGCAGCATGGCGTCGACCAGCGTGGTCTTGCCGTGGTCCACGTGCGCGATGATGGCGATATTGCGAATGCCTGAACTCAAAAAAGGACCTTCCTGATTTTCTTGTGTAACTATCACTTTACTATGCGGGCGACGGAATCCACGAACATATCTATGTGAGGACAGCCGCCTCAGCCTGCCCTGAGCGTAGTCGAAGGGCTGTTCGCCCGAGCGGAGTTCGACCTCCCTGATCCGTCAAAGCCAAAAGGGGAGACAAAGAGGCTGCGGCACAAAGGGCGCATGAAAGGAATCCTGAACCCGACTGAAGCGACGGAATCGACGGTACTACCCCAGCACTGCAGTCTGTTTCGCCGCCGGTTTTCCCGCCAGCCGCGCCTCAGCCTGCCGCACTGCTCGTCGCGCCGCGACAATGGCTTCGTTGGTGGTTGACTCCGGCCCTTCCGAGTCGGTGTTGGCGAAGAAGACGCGATCCATCGGCTGCCGGAGCAGCGGCTGCACCTGCGTAAACAGCCCCGGCGTAGACATGTACATGGGATGCCCACGGCGGTAGATGTGCACCTCCACCGGGTCCACGTTGGGTTCCGGTGTCAGCTTCTGAAAGTCGCGCAGCACGTTGGCGGCGATCTTGCGCGCGCCAATCTCGTTCAACAAATAACCGCGGTCTTCTTCCTTCATCGGGGTGTAGCAGCTCAGAATGTTGTACTTCTGCTTGTACCCGGACTTCTTGCGGATCACCCAGTCTGCGACGATAAAATCGGTGAACGTGTTGCCCGGACACCACGTGTCGTATCCCTGGTTGAACACAGGCTTGTCGAAGATCAGATTCACCACGCAATAAGGCGCATAGCGAATCTGCCGCATAGCCTTACTCTGCTTGTCGGGAATCCCTTCCACAATCCGCCGCGTGATGAACTTCGGCGTGGCCATAATGACCGCCCCGGCAGACACGGTCTTCAACTCTCCGCCCAACATGTAAGTGACTTGAACGTCTTCCTTGCCCGGGACCACGGCCACGGTTGCAGCGCCTGTCTGCATGCGATCGCCGTACTTGGGCTGCAGGCTTTCAGCAAGCTTCTTCGTGATCGCGCCCAGTCCGCCCGGCCAGGTATAGCGAACGTCCGAGCTGCCCATTTCCACCATCTCCTGGAATTCAGTAATGGCCAGCGCCGCAGCGGTGTCGTCGCTGGTTGCGCCCCAGTTGGAGGGGCCGAATGCGTCCCACCACAGCTTGATCTCAGGCGCATACAGCTTCATGAAAGTGGAAAAGGAAACGTTGTAGAGCTCCGTGCCCCGCTTCTCCACATCAATGGCCATCATCTCTTTCTTGAACTTCTTGAAGCTCTCGCGGGTGATCGGAGGATACGGAAGCTTGTTCAGCCCACCACCCCATGTGTCGGGCACGAACTCGCCGTTGATGATGCTTCCGTCAGGACAGTTCACTGGCAGCGGGTCCAGGCCGATTTCCTTGGCAAAAGTGAACGCATCGGAATTTGACCAGATAAAGGCGGAGCCGGTTCCATACGTGTTGCCTGCATACTCCATGGCGTAGGCATTGCCGCCCCAGTGCGGTTCCTTTTCCAGCAGCAATACATCGCGATGTTGCAGGCGGTAGGCTGCGGTGAGCCCGCTGACGCCGCCGCCCACAATGACTACGTCGTGCTTTGCCGAGGCCGGAGGACGTGAGAAGACCTTTCCGTCGCGCACCTGATGGCAGATGCGATTGTCCTCGCCGTCCACGGCTGCGGCTCCCGGATGCGCCTCTGCGTTTTGTGCCGCCACCAAAGAGAGATCCACGGGACATCCCGCCGTCACCGCGCCAGCAACCACAAATTTGATGAACTCCCTGCGATTCGCGCTCATTTGGACCCTCCCTCGGCCGCTTCTATCAGTTCCATGCCCACATCTGTGCCGTTCTCGCTGCGGACCCGCAAGCGATACCAGAAGACGATTGTCACCAGCGAGAAAACAAAGATTATGGTTGATACGGCGTTGATCTCCGGCGTGATGCCGCGCCGCAGCCGCCCCCAGATTTCCAGCGGCAGCGTGTTGTCGCGGCCGATCAGGAAAAAGCTGACCGCGATTTCGTCCATCGAAAGAGTAAAGATCAGCAGGGCCGCTCCGATGATCGGCAACTTCAGGTTCGGCACCGTCACCCTCCAGAACGTCTGCCAGTAGTTCGCTCCCAGGTCGAGCGACGCTTCCTCCTGCGCCCGGTCCAATTTCTGCAAGCCGGCAAAAACCTCCGTCGTCGCCACCGAAATCAGCGCCGTTCCGTGGCCGAGCGTAATGGTCAGCAGACTGAGCTGTTGTCCGGTCACCAGCTTGAGAGCAGCAGCTACGAAGCCCAAGTTGAAGAGCATCAGCAGCGAGAGTCCGGTGATAATTCCCGGCAGAATCAGCGGCAACAGCACCAGCCGGCGAAACAGCGCCTTGCCGGGAAACTGCGCGCGGTCGAGCGCCAGCGCAGCAGGCACGCCGAACATCAGGGAAATCGCCATGGCGGCAAATGCCACCTGCAGACTGTTGAACACCGAATCCCAGATAGGCCCGTCGCTGAACAATGTGCGATACCAGTCGAGCGTGAGGTTACGGGGCGGGAATCCTCCCACTCCTTGTCCGTTGAAGGAATACAGAATGAGCACAACAATCGGAAGGTACAGAAACGCGAACACCGCCGCAGCATGCGCCAGCAGCCAGCGCGAGCGTGAAGCGTTGGCCGGGCCGCTCACGAGAAGCTCCATTTCTTTTCCAGCCGCTCCGAGAAAAACAGCAGGCTGACCACCAGCACGAGCATGCCCAGCGAAATCGCGGCACCCAGGGGCCAGTTGTAGGCCGCGCCGAACAAGCTCACCACAATATTCGAAATCATGATGCCGCTGGGCCCGCCCAGTAACAATGGGGCAAGAAAATCGCCCAGGCTCAGCACGAAGGCAAAAGTCGCTCCGGCGAGAACGCCCGGAATCGATAAGGGGAAGATCACCTTCCAGAACGTCTGCGCCGGAGTCGCGCCCAAGTCATGCGAGGCTTCCACCAGATTTCGCGGGATATGCTCGAGCGCCGCGTAGATGGGCAGGAAGGTGAACGGCGTGTAGATGTGGGTGAGCGTCAAGACGACGGCAAACGGGCTGTACAGCAGAAAGTCGAGGGGATGGGTGATCAAATGAGCGTACTGGAGCGAAGTGTTGAGCACACCGTCCGCGCCGAGGATCGTCTTCCAGGCATAGGCCCGCACCAGGTAGCTGACCCACAGGGGAATGATCACCATCTGATACAGCAGATCTTTCCGCTTGCCGGCATAGAACGAAAGAAAGTAGGCCAGCGGATAACCGAGGAGCAGCGAAAACAGCATGACCCGCGCCGCAATCCACATTGATCGCAGCAACGTTTGCCAGTAAACCGGCTTCCGCAGAAGTTCCTTGTAGTTGTCGAGATTCCACGCGTGGACAATCGTCTGTACCGGCGAAACCGACCAGAAGCTGTAGCCGAACATCAGCAGATACGGAACCAGCAGAAACACCGCTACCCACGCCAGTGGAGGCACGGTCACAGCCGTCTTGTAGGCCCGGGAAAACATCAAATCCTTTCGGGAGATTCGCGGACCAGCACTGCGTCCAAGGCAGAGAACTCAAGCTCAACTTCGTTCTGCAGCGCGCCCCCGCTCGCGGTACTCACTACCAGAATCAGTCCATCGGGGCACTGCACACGAATCAGCTCCGTTGCGCCATGAAACGCCTGATGCAGAACCCGGCCGCGAGTCCTGACTGCGTCACTCGCGCCGCTTCCCACTCGAACCTGCTCCGGCCGCAGCGAAAACAGCGCCGGCCCATCCGGCAACGACGCCGGCCACACCAGCGCTCCGCAGCGCACCACTCCACCTTGCACTTCTCCTCGGAGCAGATTCGTGTGTCCGATGAACTGGGCCACATAAGCCGTGGCCGGACGGCTGTAGATTTCGCGCGGCGTGGCCACCTGCTCCAGTTCGCCCGACCGCAGAAGCGCGATCCGGTCCGACATCACCATCGCTTCTTCCTGGTCATGGGTGACGAACACGAAAGCGATGCCTACCTCCCGCTGCAGGGATTTCAATTCCACCTGCATCTGCCGGCGCAAGTTGGCGTCCAGCGCCGAAAGGGGCTCGTCGAGCAAGAGCAGCCGCGGCCGGTTCACCAGCGCGCGCGCCAGCGCTACGCGCTGCTGCTGGCCTCCGCTGATTTTCGACGGCTTTGCCTTTGCGTGCGCCGTCATTTGTACTTTGTCGAGCGCCTCCACGACGCGCTGCGTAATTTCTGCTTCGGGCCGCTTCGCCACGCGCAGGCCGTAGCCGACGTTCTGCTCGACCGTCAGGTGGGGGAATAGCGCGTAATGCTGAAACACAGTATTCACGCGACGCCGGTACGGAGGCTGGCCGTCCAGCCGCTCTGTCCCCATCCACAGTTCGCCCGAACTGGCGCTCTCAAAACCGGCAACGATCCGCAGCAGCGTCGTTTTCCCCGAGCCGCTTTCCCCAAGAATCGTGAGAAATTCTCCCTCGGCAACCTCCAGCGAAACATTCCGCAGCACCGAATTGCGGCCGAAGGCCTTGGCCACATTTCGAATGCTCAGCAACGAAGATTTCGCGGCGGACTGCGTGTTCGCCGTAGCCGCGCTGTTAAGAATGGTTGTGGAAGTCATTGCGCCGCTTTCACGTCGTTCCAAATCTCGTTGTACTTCGCGCGCCGCGGCACATTCTGCCAGAAATAGATTCGCTTCTGGTAGGTGTCCACATCATCCAGGTGAAGGGTCTTAACCTCATCCGGCGTCATAAACTGCCCGGCCTGCGGATTCGCCGGAACATAATGCGTCTTGTCAGTGACCAATTTCTGCGTCCTGGCCTCCACCATGTACTCCAGAAACTTGGTCGCTAGTTCCTTGTTGTCGCTGCCCGCCGTAATCATCAGGTGATCAATCCAGCCCGTGGTGTTCTCCTTGGGAATCGTCTCACCCGCGGGGAATCCAGCTTTCTTCAGGTCCGCCGTATTGAGCGGCCAGCCCATGGCGATGACGATTTCGTGATTTTCAAACAGATTTGTGAGTTCGCCGCCGGTTGACCACATCTTGCGGATGTTCGGCTTCAACTCCAACAGCTTCTTCTTGACTGCCTCAAGCTGCTCGTCGCTCAAGTTGTAGAGTTGCGACGGGTCGGGTTTGTCATAGCCAAGGACCTGGGCCGCCATGTAGACGGTGGACAGGTCGTCCCACACAGAAATCTTTCCCTTATATTTCGGATCCCACATTACGCGCCACGAATCCGGGGGCTGAGCGAAGGCGGTCGTATCGTAAATGATCGGGTCCGGCCCCCACATGAAGGGCACGCCGTACACCTGGCCTCTGACCCGCACCAGCGGCAGGGAAGTGAGTTGGACAGAAAGCTGGTTGTAGCTTGGAATCTCCGCGAGGTCGAGCGGCGCAGCCAATCCGGCTGCGGCAATCGAGGTTGCCACATCGCTCGAGGGCGAGATCACGTCGTAGTTGCCGGCGCTGCCGCCGCGCAGCTTCGCGACCAGTTCATCGCTCGAGCCCATGTACGCCGCCGAAACCTTGCAGTGATTCTGCTCCTCGAACGCCTGGACGAACGACGGATCGGCATACCCTTCCCACACCAGAAGGTTGAGCGTAGGAGTCTTCTTCGAGCACGACCCGATGAACAATACCGCTGCCAGCACAGGCAGGGACTTCACGATTCGTCGCCGGTTCATTTTCCCTCCAAGACGCTGTTCTGCTGCATGGCCCTGGGCCAATTTTTGTTTACCTGATTCAAAATGTCGGGGGAGTGTTGACCCATAACACCCACGTTTCCCGGCGGCCCGGATTCCTCCAGCGATGCGCAATCGCGCTCTCGAAATAGAAGCTGTCGCCAGGCCTCAGCCGGTACTCTTCGCCGTCAAGCGTGATGGCCAAATCTCCACGCAACACGTGAATGAATTCTTCTCCTTCGTGGGTGTAGGGGTCTCCGCTGCCTGCGTCGGGCGCGATGCGAAAGAGATGAGGCTCCATCGCGGTGTTGCCCCACGCCAGCAATTCCATGCGGACACCAGTGCCTGCTTCGAGTACCTTGCGCTCCGCCGGGCGCACGTGCCGGGTGCTGGCTCCGCTGGCGTCAAAGAAATCCAGAATATTGGTCTTGTAGAAGCGGGCGAGTTTGCGCAGCGTTCCGACGGAGCCGCTCATTTGGGAGCGCTCGAGCGCGCTCAGAAATCCAACGGAAATCCCAACGGATCGGGCCACCACTGCCAATGAAAGCTTCCGCCGGGCCCGCAGTCGCCGCAGATGCACGCCGATCACCCCGGCGTTGCCATTGTCCGCCGGCCGCATCCCGCCCTCACGCCTCAGCAGTTGCACAATCGCGGCCGCATTCAGGCCCCGCACCTTCCGCAGGAACCGGGCCCGCTTCAGCCGCTTCACGTCCTCGCGGGTGTACATCCGATACTTGCTCTCGGTTCGCTGCGGGGTCGCCAACCCCAGGTTTTCCCAGGAGCGGATGACGGAAGGGGAGACTCCCACCAATTTCGCCACCTCTCCGATCTTCAAGTAGGGTTTCGCGCCTCGCGGTTTCATGGTCCTGTAAGCTCGGGAGATCGAGGATTTTTCGATGGCAGGGATATACTTTTTCTGCTTGACAGCCCCCACCCCACTTCTCTAACCTTTCTAAACCTTGCGGGATTATAGCAAGGTTGTGGGTGAACACAAGCAGTCGCTTGCAAGAAAAAATCAAAGACTCCCAAGGATGTGTGGAGGTTCCATGTCGCTGCGAGCCCGCTGGATAGTGCTGTGTCCGCTGGTTGTAGTTTGCCTTCTGTTTCCGACATTGCTGGCCGCTCAGGGCGCTACCGGCCGGATCATTGGCCGTGTCTCGGATCCCTCTGGCGCCGTCCTCGCCGGCGTGAAGGTCACGCTCACCAATCAGGCCACCGGAGTCAGCCGGGAAGCTCAAACCAATGACAGCGGCGACTATTCCTTCGTGAACGTCGTACCCGGAACCTACCAGGCAAGCTTCGAGCTCACGGGTTTCAAGAAGAACCTTCAGAAAGATCTGATCCTCGATGTGAACCAGGTGTTAACTCTGAACTCGGTCCTGCAGATCGGCGGCACGCAGGAGGTTGTGGACGTTACTTCGGAAGCGCCGCAGGTGGACACTACCAGCACACAGTTGGGCGCGGTCATCAACGATCGCTCCGTGAATGAACTGCCTTTGAACACGCGGGATACTTACCAGTTCCTGCAACTTCAGCCCGGCGTGCAATCGCAGTTGGGATCGAGCGGCAGCTTGTTCTTTGGTTCCACCGATGCAGGTTCGGTTTCTGTCAACGGCGGCCGCGCCCGGGCCAACAACTTCAGTGTTAACGGCGGCGACGCCAACGATCAGTTCGTCAACACGCCCACGGTTCAGCCCACGCCTGACGCCGTCGAGGAGTTTCGCGTCATCACCAATACCTTCGACGCGGAATATGGGCGCAACTCTGGTTCCGTGGTCAACGTGGTCACGAAATCGGGTACCAACCAGTTTCACGGCAATATCTACGAATATTTCCGCAATACGATTCTGGACGCGAAAGGCTACCGCGATCCTTTCACGCCGCAGCTCAACCAAAACCAGTTTGGAGGAACTTTCGGCGGTCCCATCAAGAAAGACCGGACTTTCTTCTTTCTCTCTTATGAAGGGCGCCGCATCCGAGCCGGCGATCCGGGAAACCTGGTGAATGTTCCCACCAGTCAGCAAAGACCGTCTGCTACCCCTGCGCTGGGCGGAGATTTTTCGGGAGTGGGAAGTTTCAACACCGCGTTACGCTCCGTGTTCAACCCCGTCACCCAAACAGAAGTGCAAGCCCCGTACGGCATTACAAGCCCCTTTGTCGCTCAGGTCCTGGATGGGCGGACTGGGTGCGATACCGCCCTCGGGTTGGGGGCGAACGGACTTGCCAACCTATTCAACACTGCACCGGACCTGGTTTCGGGAACGGCAACGCTTGATTGGCAGACAGTACCAAACGTAAGCACTCCCGGCGCCCTGGGTGTGTTTCCCAACGGCCAGATTCCGACGGCCTGCATGGATCCAGTAGCTGCCAATCTCCTTCAGCAGTTTGTTCCCGCAGCCAATGTCGGCGGCAATCAATACGAAGCCGTTCCCGTGGGAACCGACAACGCGAATCAAGTCACCTTCCGCCTTGACCACAGGATCAACGATCACCAGAATCTGACCGCTTACTACTATTTCAACGATGGCATGCAGCTCGCGCCCTACAATACTTTTGAGGAATCTGGCGCAAACCTGCCGGGCTTCGGGAACTACAACGACCTCCGCTACCAGCAGTGGAACTTCACCCACACCTGGACCATCAGCAACTCGCTGGTCAACGAAGCGCATTTCACCTATATGCGCGAGGGCCAGCTCGGCTTCCTGAAATCGCAAACCACCAATGCGGTGAAGGACTCCTGCTCGGGAACAATCGCTCCCACTTACTGCTTTACCGGAACGTCCGACTCCTCCGCCATAAGGAATCAGTTCGGAACCGCCCCCAGCCTTGGCATCACGCCCGGATTGCCCTCCACATTGACCGGCGTTCCCTACATCAACATTCAGGGCGGCGCGGAGTTTGGCAACAACTGGGAAGGCACGCTTCCCCAGGTGGGCAACAGCTTTCAGTGGTCCGACGGACTGACCTGGGTCAAGGGCAACCACACGTGGAAGTTTGGCGTTGATGCCCGCCGCGCCCGCTTCGACCAGTATTATTACTTCGACATCAACGGCCAACTGCAGATGAACAGCAGCGGGCCGAACGCGATTGTGCCGGGCGACGGCGATAACTACGCCGCATACCTGCTCGGCCTGGTCGACTACTACATCCAGGGTTCCGGCCAGCGTGAGGACATTCGCAGCACCGCCGTCTATCCTTTCGTGCAGGACAGTTGGAAGATCAAGCCCAACTTTACCCTCAACTACGGACTGCGCTGGGAGTTCAATCCCCCTATGGTCGATATCGCCCAGCACGTCGAGACCTTCCGTCCCGGACAGAATTCGACCGTCTACCCTTGCGGCATCAACAACCAAGGGCAAGGTGCGTCGCTCACCTATTGGCAGGGCGTATTCAGCAGCGCGGGTCTAACTGGCCCCATCAATTGCGCTACTACCGGCGCTGAACCGACGGGCTTGGTTGTCCCCGGTGATCCGGGCGTCCCTGCCGGCCTCACCTCGACCTATTACAAGGCGTTTGCGCCACGCATTGGCGTGGCCTACAGTCCTGATTTCAAGAGCGGTCCCCTGGCGGCTGTGTTCGGAAGCAACGGCAAGACGAGCATCCGTGCCGGCTTCGGCCTCTTCTACAATCCGATCGAGGAGCTGGTTGCGGCGCAGTTCGGGGCTGAGCCTCCTTTTGGCGGAAGCTCCGCCGTGTACGACGAGTTTTTCAATACTCCCTTCGTGGCCCAGGCCGGTTATACGAATCCCAATCCCTTCGGCGGGATCATCACTCCGGTCAAGGGCCAGTCGACCGATTTGTCGCTGTTCCGCCCCATTCTTCTGTACGGCGACTTCCAACCCCACCTGCGAACGCAGTACACCAGTCAATACAATCTGACCATCCAGCGTGAACTGAGCAACAGCACGATGTTGCAGATCGGCTATGTCGGTTCGCAGGGACATCGCCTGCTGGCTTCGCACGACATCAATCCGTCCAATCCGCAGAGCTGCCTTGACATCATGAGCATTGCGTTGGCCAATTCGGCCAGCGTGACCTCGTATGGCCTCCCAGCCACTTGCTCCCCCACCTTCGAAGACTCGCAGTGGAGCGTGAACGTTCCCCCGGGCTTCGTGTTTCATCTCCCCAATGGCTCTACCGTCACCGGTGCTGCCGGGGGCACTCCGGTGCAGTTGGTCGGCTTGCGGCCTTACTCATCGCCGAATTGTGTGACGAACGGTCCGAATATCGGCACCAGTTGTCCGGTCGACGGCATTCCCGTATTCACCGACATTTTCGCCGAGGACACCATCGCCAGCTCGGTCTACAACGCGTTGGAAATGATGGTGCAGAAACGATTCTCCCACGGCCTCCAGTTTCAGGCGGCTTACACGTACAGCAAATCCATTGACGATGGTTCCACTTTCGAGGAAACGCTCGACCCGTCTAATTACCGCGCCAGTCGTGCTCTTTCGATCTACAACTCGAAACAGCGCTTCGTCATCAGCTATGACTGGGAACTTCCCATCCGAAGGTATTCCGGATTTAAGGGCAAACTGTTAGACGATTGGGAGGTTTCCGGCATTACTCAATTCCAGAGTGGGTTTCCCATCCGCCTGGACACGGCAGACGATACTGAACTGATCAACAGTTTCTTTTTCCTTGGCACCGAGGCGCCAAGTCTGGTCGCGCCTTTTCAGAAGCTGAATCCCAAGAACACTTACAGTTCGCTCGGGCTCTCGACGCCCGGGTACTGGTTCAATCCGAATGATTTTGCCACGGCTGCGACCAATCCAAACAATGCTCCAGTTCCTCCGCTCGGCCAGTTCAACAACGGCACTCAGCGCACCATTTGCTGCGGGCCGGGGCTCGAAGACTGGGATTTTTCGGTGCACAAGAAAATATCTCTCAGTGAAAGCAAGTACCTGCAGTTCCGAGCAGAGATATTTAACATTTTTAACCGTACTAACTATTCGAATCCCGACGGCCACTTTTCCGACGGCCCGACGGAGTTTGGCAAGATAACCTCGGCCGGCGATCCACGCCTGTTTCAATTCGCCTTGAAGCTCTTTTTCTAGGCGGGAGTAGACCTAAATGCATTCCTCCCGGGACCGCTTCGCCGGTCCCGGGCATTCTAACGGCCCGCGATGCCGGGCCTGAGCATCTCCGGAGAACCCGATGTATCCCGATCTGCAGAAAGAGCTCTCGATTTTCGAGCGCCGCACTCCTAAATCCGCCGAAGCCCACAAAAAGAATCTCAAACGCATTCCCCTGGGCGTGGCCAGCAACTATCGCGCCTATGATCCCTGGCCGATCTTCGTGAAAGAGGCCAGCGGCAGCAAGTTCCGCGACCTGGATGGCAACGAATACATTGACCACAACCTGACTTTCGGCGCGCTCATGGCCGGGCACTGCCATCCCGCAGTGATGAAGGCCGTCGAGAAACGCCTCTCCACCGGCACCATGTTCGGCATGCCGCACGACATGGAGTGGGAACTGGCCGAAGAAATCTGTAACCGCTTTCCGGTCGAGATGTGCCGCTTCGGCAGCAGCGGCACGGAAGCCACCATGCACGCGATCCGCCTCGCGCGGGCCGCAACCGGACGCGACAAGATCGTCAAGTTCGAAGGCGCCTATCACGGCCTGCATGACAGCGCCCTGGTCAGTGTGAAGCCACACGCTCCGGATTTTGGAGACGTGCATAATCCGACGGCGGTGCCCGGCGGTCTGGGCGTGCCAAAGGCCGCGATCGACAACGTGAAGATCGCCACCTTCAACGACCTCGGCACAGTTGAACGCCGCTTCAAAGAGAATCCCGGCGAAATTGCCGCGATTATTCTTGAACCGATCCTGATGAACGTTGGCCTCTGCATGCCGCAACCCGGCTTCCTGCAAGGCTTACGCGACATCGCCACGAAAAACGGCGCGCTGCTGATCTTCGACGAGGTCAAGACCGGCGCCAAACTCTGCTGGGGTGGGGCCAGCGAATATTTCGGCGTCATGCCAGACATGATCTGTCTGGCCAAGTCCATCGGCGGCGGCCTGCCGCTGGCCGCATTCGGCACCAGCAAGTCGGTGATGGACCTTATTACCCAGCACAAGGTCTTTCATGGTGGCACTTACAACACCAACCCGGTCTCGATGGCCGCGGGACTGGCCACGTTCCGCGAAGTTCTGACCCGCCAGAATTACGCTCAGGTTGACACGCTGAGCCAGAAGCTGGCCGATGGCTACCGCAAGACCATCGCGAAAGTCGGCCTGCAGGCTTACATCGCGCAAGCCGGAGCCAATGGCGCTCTGATGCTCTATCCGAAAGAAATCCTTAACTACCGGGACTGGACCGTGATTGACGTGGATCTGTGGCGCCATTACTGGTTCGGCATGGTCAACCGCGGCGTGATGCCTCAGCCCTACTGGTGGGATGAGCAGTGGACGATCTCGGTGCAGCACACCGACGCCGATATTGACAAGCATCTGGCCGCGTTCGACGACATCGCCGCCTCGCTGGCCGAAGCGCAGCAGGAACGCAACGAGCGCGTCCCAGCCGAGGTCGCGCACTAGGAACGAGTGGTCAGTGGCCGTTGTCAGGGTTCAGTACGCTCGAACGTACTGAGGCTGAAGAAACCGAGCACTGATCACTGGTCACTGATCTTGTCCACGACGACACAACCCGCCGCTCAGCCTCACCTGATCCGCGCCCTCGGGCGCCGCGATCTGGTGTTGCTTTTCGTCGTCGCCGTATTCAATCTCAACGTCGTTCCGTCGATCGCCGCCAACGGCGGCGTCACCGTCTGGCTCTGGATCATCTCCCTGCTGCTTTTCTTCTGGCCGCAGGGCATCGCGGTCATCGAACTCGCCCACCGTTACCCGGGCGAGGGCGGAGTATATCTTTGGGCTAAGGAAGTCTTCGGCGATTTCCACGGATTCCTCTCCGGCTGGTGCTACTGGACCAACAACATGCTCTACGTGCCGACGGTCATGCTGTATTTCGTGGGCGTGTCGGTTTACGTGCTCGGCCCCGGCCATCTGGGACTGGCCGATAGCAGAGCCTTTGCTTCGACGGCATCCATCGCGCTGCTCGTTTTTCTCACCGTGCTCAACATTCTTGGTCTCGGCGTGGGCAAGTGGATCAACAACCTCGGCGCCATCGGAACCTTCATCGCCGCGGCGGTCCTGATTGGTCTCGGCGTCATTGTCTGCTCGCGGTTCGGAACCACGATCACCGCCGCCGACTTCAAGATTCCCGCGGACCCAAGATTCGTGCTGAATTCTTTCGGCGTGATCTGTTTCGGCCTGGTCGGCCTGGAACTCGCCTCCGTCATGGGCGACGAAATCCAGGATCCGCGCCGCACTCTGCCCGGTGCCGTTGCCTGGGGCGGCGTAATTTCGGGCGCGCTCTATGTCGGCGCGACGCTCACCCTGCTAATCGCCGTCGGAAAAAACATCAACGTGCTTCAGGGAATCGTGCAAGCCGTCACCCATATGGCGGGCCGCGTCGGCGTCGCCTGGATTTCCGTGCCCTTCGCCCTGATGCTCAGCCTCTCCATCGCTGGCATCGGATCGGCATGGATGGGCGGGTCGGCACGCATTCCCTTCGTCGCCGGACTCGACTCCTACATGCCCTCGTGGCTCGGCCACGTGCACCCGCGTTACGCCACGCCCTATGCCGCGTTGATCGTGCAGGGAATCGTTTCTGGCTTGCTGGTTCTCGGAAACTTCTTTGGGTGGTGGTTTTGGGACAAGCTCATGGGAGTTTTCGGTTTGCTGCCGCGTTTGTATCTGAGCCCCGCCGGCGCCGGAGAAGTCTTTCAAAAGCTTTTGTCGCTCGCCGTCGTTCTTCAACTCGTCCCATTCGTTTACATGTTCGGTGCGCTGGTGAAGTTCGCGGTGACGGAATCGAAACCGCAAGGCCAGTACGGCCGGGCCACCTTGTTCGTGGCTGGCCTGAGCGGCTTGGTGACCACGATTCTCGGCATCGCCTTAGTGTTTTTCCCGGCCCAGCAGATCACCTCGCTGTGGTCCTATGAATTGTGGATGTTTGGCGGCACGCTGTTTTTCATCGGCCTCGCCGCATTCTTCTTTTTCGTGTACGGCCGCCGCAAAGCGCCGCAACCAGTTCTTGTCGTAGCGGGCGAAGCGCCCGTCGGCGCCGGACGCAGTTCGGCGCAGTGAAGATCATGGAGGATGTTATGCCCGCCGGAGTCACAACCGACGTGAAGACTTACCAGATGTTCATCAACGGTGAATGGGTCGCGAGCAAGTCCGCGAAAACCTTTCCCGTCTACGATCCCTCGACCGAAGAGGTCATCGCTCAGGTCCCCGACGCCTCTGGCGACGATGTCAACCGCGCCGTCGCTGCCGCTAAGTCTGCATTTGAGGAGGGCCCGTGGGCGACCACCACAGCGCAAGAACGGGGCCGCGTCCTTTTCCGCCTCGCGGATAAAGTTCGTCAGAATCTGCCCGCGCTTGCCGAACTCGAATGCCGCAACACGGGCAAGCCCATCGTCGAAGCTGAGTACGATGTCACCGACGTCGCGACCTGCTTCGAATACTACGGGGGCCTCGCCACCAAAGTGACTGGCCACGTGAACCCTGTCCCTGACAACGCGATGTCCCTGTCGCTGAAAGAACCGGTCGGCGTCGCCGGACAGATTATCCCCTGGAACTATCCGTTGCTCATGGCCGCGTGGAAACTCGCACCTGCTATAGCTGCAGGCTGTACCTGCGTCCTCAAGCCCGCCGAGCAGACGCCGCTCACGGCGCTCGAACTCGCGAAACATTTCGCTGATTGCGGCCTGCCGCCCGGCGTGATCAACGTCGTCACCGGCTTCGGCGAGACTTGCGGTGCGCCCATTGTGCAGCATCCCGACGTGAACAAGATCGCCTTCACCGGCAGCGCCGCCGTGGGCAAGATCATCGTCAAGCAGGCTGCGGACACGGTGAAGCGCGTTACGCTGGAACTCGGCGGGAAATCACCCAACATTTTCTTCGCCGATGCCGATTTCGAAGCTGCCATTGACGGCGCGCTCTTCGGCGTTTTCATCAATCAAGGCGAAGTCTGTTCGGCGGGCAGTCGCATCCTGGTGCAGAAGTCCATCTACAAGAATTTCGTCGATGCCATGGCCGAGAAGGCGAAGAAGATCAAACTCGGCCCGCCTCTCGAACGTGAAACCAAGATGGGCCCGCTCGTCAGTAAAGAGCAGTACGATCGAGTCAATTCGTATCTCGACATCGGCAAGAAAGAGGCCAAGCTCGCGTCCGGTGGCGGACGCCCGGAGAAATTCGCCAAGGGCTACTACGTCCAGCCGACAATTTTCTACGACGTGTCGAACAGCGCCCGCATCGCCCGCGAAGAGATTTTCGGTCCGGTCGCCGCCGTGATCCCGTTCGAAGACGAAAAAGATGCGCTGAAGATCGCCAACGATTCGCCTTACGGTTTAGCCGCCGCCGTCTGGACGCGCGACATTTTCAAAGCCATGCGCGCCGTGAAAGCTTTGCGCGCCGGGATCGTTTGGGTCAACCACATGCAGCCCACGTACGTCGAGGCTCCATGGGGAGGCTTCAAGCAATCCGGTTTCGGCCGCGAGCTCGGTCCCTGGGGTATCGAAGAATATTTGGAAACCAAGCAGGTTCACATCAATCTGAACGAAGCGCCGATCGGCTGGTACTGAAGAGCAGTGGCCAGTGGCCAGTTGCCAGTGCGGCCCTGTCATCCTGAGCGAAGCGAAGGACTTTTGCAACTGGGGCGACGATGAAACCGGTTGCCTGGACGAACGACGAACGACCAGCGACGAACCGCCAACGACCAACGACCAACGACCAACGACGAGAACTTCGATGGCTACTATTCAACTCCACACTCCGATTCCGGGCCCGAAGTCGAAGGCCCTTTCCGAGCGCCGCGCAAAAGCGGTGCCCCGCGGCCTTTCTCATGGCACGCCCATCTATGTGGCCAAGGCCGAAGACGCCTGGCTCGAAGATGTGGACGGCAACCGCTACCTCGACTTCGCCGGCGGCATCGGATGCCTCAACGTCGGACATCGCCGTGACGAAGTCGTCGATGCCATCAAAGAGCAGCTCGATCGCTTCCTGCACACTTGCGTGCAGGTCACGCCTTACGAGAGCTACGTCCGCCTCGCCGAGCGCATGAACGAAGTGACTCCGGGCAAATTTGCGAAGAAGACGATCTTCGTGAACAGCGGTGCCGAGGCCGTGGAAAACGCGGTGAAGATTGCCCGCGCTTACACCAAGCGCCCCGGCATCATCGCTTTTGAAGACGCGTTCCATGGCCGTACCATGATGACGCTGGCGCTCACCAGCAAGACGCACCCGTATAAGGCCGGATTTGCTCCGTTTCCCGGCGAGGTGTACCGGGTTCCGTTCGCCTACTGCTACCGCTGCTCCTACTCGATGAAGTATCCGTCATGCGATCTCTACTGCGCGCGTCATCTCGAAGACACGTTCAAACGCGTGGTGGCGAACGAGGAAGTAGCCGCGGTGATCGCCGAGCCGGTTCTGGGAGAAGGCGGATTCGTCGCGCCTCCGCCCGATTACTTTAAGGTCCTCATTGATCTTTGCCACAAGCATGGCATCCTCTTCATCGCCGACGAAGTCCAGTCCGGGTTCGGGCGAACGGGCGGGCTTTTCGCGAGCGAGCATTACGGCATCGAGCCGGATCTTCTCGTGGCCGCGAAATCTCTCGGCGGAGGATTGCCGCTTGCCGCCGTCACCGGCCGCGCCGAAATCATGGATGCCCCCGCCGTCGGCGGTCTCGGTGGAACCTTCGCCGGGAATCCGCTTTCCTGCGCAGCGGCTTTGGCTGTGCTCGACTTGTTTGAACGGGAGAACCTGCTGGCTCGCGCCAACGAACTCGGTGACCGCTTTCAGCGCCGCGCCCGCGAATGGCAGGGCCGCTGGTCTATCGTCGGCGACGTGCGCGGCCTCGGAGGCATGCAGGCCATCGAACTGGTGCGGTCCCAAGAGACCAAGGCGCCGGCAGCCGATGAGACCAAGAAGATCACGCAGTACTGCTATGAGCACGGCCTGATCACGATCACGGCCGGCTCTTACTCCAACGTCATCCGTGTGCTGGTCCCGCTGGTCATCACCAACGAGCAGATGGACGAAGCGCTCGACGTGCTGGAAGCGGCGCTGGCCGCCGTCGCTGAGAAAACGGTCATTAGTTGTCAGTCATCAGTTGTCAGTTCATAATCGAATGTCTGAATGCTGACGACTGGGGACTGAGGACTGACCCCTGACAACTCACTCTTCGCAACAGCAGAGGCATCACCATGAGCATAGCTGCACCTCCCATCACCCGGCTCACCAACTACATCAACGGCGAATGGATCGAGTCGACTGCTTCGGAATGGCGTGATGTCGTCAATCCCGCGACCGGTGAAATCCTGGCCAGTGTTCCGCTCGCCGATGGGGCTGACGTGAATGCCGCCGTCGAAGCCGCTGCCACCGCATTCCCCGAGTGGCGCCGCACCCCGCCGGAAGACCGCATTCAGCCGCTGTTTAAGCTCAAGATGCTGCTCGAAGAGCACATCGACGACGTTGCGCGCATCATCACCATGGAAAACGGCAAGACCTTCACCGAAGCGAAGGCCGAGATGCGCCGCGCTATCGAAAATGTCGAAGTGGCCTGCGGCATTCCGATGATGATGCAGGGTTACAACCTGGAAGACGTTGCCCGCGGCATTGACGAAATGATGATCCGCCAGCCGCTCGGCGTAGTCGCGGCCATCGTGCCCTTCAATTTTCCCGGCATGATCTCGTTCTGGTATCTGCCCTATGCCATCGCCACCGGCAATACGTTCATTCTGAAACCCAGCGAGCGCGTGCCGCTGACCATGCGCTACATCTATGAACTGCTCGAAAAGACGGGCCTGCCGAACGGCGTCGTCAACCTTGTCAACGGCAGCAAGGCCGTGGTCGATGCGCTCATTGATCACGCGAAAGTCCGCGCCATCAGCTTCGTGGGCTCGACTCCGGTAGCGCGCTACATCTACGCACGCTCGGCGGAGAATGGGAAACGCTGCCAGTGCCAGGGAGGAGCCAAGAATCACGTGATCGTCCTGCCTGACGCGGACATGCCGATGGCGACACAGATCATCAGCGACAGCGCCTTCGGCTGCGCCGGGCAGCGCTGTCTCGCGGTTTCGGTTGCGGTAACCGTCGGCGAGGTGCAGAAGACTTTCCGCGACTCGATCGGCGACGCTGCCGCGAAACTCCGCGTGGGCAACGGCCTGGAAGACGGAGTGCAAATGGGCCCGGTGATTACTCCACAGAGCAAAGAGCGCATCGAATCGCTGATCGGCGTGGGCGAGAGGCAGGGCGCGAAGGTCCTGCTCGACGGCCGCAAGGCGAAGATACCGAAGTGTGAGTCCGGCAACTTCGTGAAGCCGACGATCCTTGACGACGTCCCTGCAACGAGCGAGATCACCGACACGGAGATCTTCGGCCCCGTGCTGAGTCTAGTCCACGCCGACAATCTGGACCAGGCGCTGACCTTTCTCGAGCACAGCGCCTACGGCAACCAGGCCTCGCTGTTCACGTCAAGTGGATCGGCGGCGCGCCGGTTCCGCTACGAAGCGCCCGCGGGCAACATCGGGATTAACATCGGAGTCGCGGCGCCCATGGCCTACTTCCCGTTCAGCGGGTGGAAGAACAGTTTCTTCGGCGATCTCCACGGGCAGGGCCGTGACGCCATCGAGTTTTACACCGACAAGAAAGTTGTTGTTGAGCGCTGGGCCAAGGAGCACTCAAGGAAGTTCTGACCCGAGAAGAGCCGTGAAAAGCCTCACCACAGAGTCACAGAGACACAGAGAAGACGAAGAACAGAAAGATCCCCGAACCAGCCCGATTATCGGAGCGGCGATTGAAGTTCACCGCCAGCTTGGTCCAGGACTGCTGGAATCGGTGTACGAAGAGTGCTTGTGCCACGAACTGTATCTCCGCGGGCTGGCGTTCGAACGGCAGGTTGCTCTTCCCGTTTCCTACAAAGGCTTACAACTTGACTGCGGATACAAGATCGACCTGATTGTCGAGCGGGAGGTCGTCGTCGAGCTGAAGGCAGTCGAAAAGATCCTCCCGATCCACGAGGCCCAGCTTCTTACGTATTTAAAAATATCTGGTAAGCGCGTCGGCCTGATAATCAACTTCGACGTGCCGTTGTTGACACGAGGAATCATCCGAAGAATCTTGTAGGTTTTTCTCCGTGTCTCTGTGACTCTGTGGTGAAAAGATTTGAGATTCGTGAAAATGAGGACTGAATGACTACTACTCTTGCCACCCCCGCCATGACCGGCCAGGAAATGGTCGATCTCGCCAGGAAGCACACGCTCTACGAATGGTCGGCGCAATCGAAGGTCGACCCGATCCCGGTCGCCAGGGCCAAGGGCATTTATTTCTGGACGCCCGAGGGCAAACGCTTTATTGACTTTAACAGTCAGCTGATGTCGGTCAACATCGGCCACGGCGATGAGCGCGTCATCGGCGCGATCAAAGAACAGGCGGAGACGCTGTGCTACGCCAATCCGTTCATGGCGCACGAGCCGCGCGCGCGGCTGGGCGCAAAGTTGGCGGAAATCACGCCGGGCGATATTGACACATTCTTCTTCACCAACGGCGGCTCTGAGGCCAACGAAAACGCAATCAAGATCGCACGCTTTTTCACGGGGCGGCACAAGATCATGGCGCGCTACCGCTCCTATCACGGGGCGACGGCGGGCAGCATCTCGCTCACGGGCGACCCGCGGCGCTGGCCTGCGGAGCCGGGCATTCCGGGCGTGGTGCGCGTGCTCGATCCCTATCATGGCATCGAGCGCGGATGGGAACCGGCGGAGACCTCGCTCGCCATGATCGAAGAGACCATGCAACTGGAAGGTCCGCAGACGATCGCCGCCTTCATTCTCGAACCGGTCACGGGCACGAACGGCATACTGATTCCGCCGGAGGGATACCTGGCAGGCCTGCGCAAACTTTGCGACAAGTACGGCATTCTGATGATCGCCGACGAAGTCATGGCGGGCTTCGGCCGCACCGGAGAGTGGTTCGCGGTCGATCACTGGAAGGTCGTGCCCGATCTCATCTGCATGGCCAAGGGATTGACGTCGAGCTACCTGCCACTGGGAGCGGTGGGAATGCGGCATCACATTGCGCAGCACTTCCAGGACAAAGTGTTCTATGGCGGGCTGACGTACAACTCACATCCCATGGGATGCGCCGCCGCGCTGGCGACGATTCGGGTGTATGAAGAGGACAACTTGATCGAGAACGCGAAGAAGATGGGCGCAGTGATGGAGAAGCTCGGCGCTGAGCTGCAGGCCAGGCATCCGTCGGTGGGAGCGGTGCGCTCGATCGGGTTGTTCGGCATTGTGGAGCTGGTGCGCAGCCGCAAGACGCGGCAGCCGATGGCGCCATTCAACGGGACTTCTGATGAGATGGCTGCGCTTGGCCGATTCTTCCGCGAACAGGGTCTGTACACGCTGGTGCGGTGGAACACTTTCTTCACCAACCCGCCCCTGTGCATTCACGAGCAACAGTTGAGAGAGGCATTTGCCATCATTGACAAGGGGTTGGAGATTACCGACAGAGTCGTAAAGGACTAGCCGGACCGCAAGGCCAAAATCCTCTCCTTTTCGCAAGGGGACGCGCCCAAAAATGGCGCCGGACGTCCTTTTTCGGCGTTTTGTGGCCTTGTCCGGTTTTCGTAACAAAGCGGACGGACTGTGATTACGGTCACTGACTAGAGTGTCTTGCGGGGTAATGCTTTACGCGGCCTGCCACCTCCCCTGCGGCCAAGATCAACCTGAGATCAGTACGAGTTCCGTTCGCGCGACAAGAAGTTGATCGGCGACGGCGTTAGCTGGCCTCAGCGCACGTTATTGAATCCGGGAATCCCGAGAAGTAGAGGTTGGCTATGAGTTCTGCCGATCGCAGGGAACCCATCGGAACGTCGCCACACTGGCTGCGCACCTGGCCTCGGCGCTACGCGTTTGCGCTGATCACGGTGGCCGTGGCAACTCTGTTGCGCGTCGCCTTGGGCAAGTTGCTTGGCCCGAACCTTCCCTTCATCGTCTTCTATCCCGTGATCTGGCTGGTCGCTTGGATGGCGGGGCTGGGGCCCGGCGTCTTCGCCGTCTCTCTCTCCGCAGTGTCAGCCCAGTATTTGTTCTTCGCGCCGGCAAATCCCTTAGTGTTGGGCCTTCCGCAGAATGCGAATGGGTTGATCCCGTTTTCGACCGCGGGTATAGCCCTTGGCGGACTGGCCGACATGTACCGGCGGCGCGCGAAACGGTTGCAGGAATTCGAAAAGGCCGTAGAAGGTCTAGAAGAGATGGTCGCCGTGGTGGACCGCAACTACCGCTACGTGATGGCGAATCGTGTGTTTCTGAAGTATCGGGGGATGAAAAAAGAGGATCTGATTGGACGCGGTCGAGGAAGTATTGAGCCCGGGAGTCTTTGAGACGACGGTTAAGGAAAAGCTGGATGAGTGCTTCCAAGGCAAGATCGTGCAATACGAAATGCGCTACAAATACCCGACGCAGGGCGAGAGGAATCTTTTCGTCTCCTACTTGCCGATCTGGGGCGCTGGCGGTGTCGACCGGGTCGCGGTCATCGCGCGGGATATCACCGAACGCAAACGGGCGGAAGAGGCGGTGCGGGAAAGCGAGGAGTGCTTCCGTACCCTATGCGACAATTCTGCATTCGGTCTCTACCGCACGACGCCGGACGGAAAAGTACTGGTGGCAAATCCATCCCTGGCCAAGATGTTGGGCTTCCCTTCGTTCGCAGAGTTATCTCAGCGCAACCTTGAAGAAGAAGGTTTTGAGCCCGGTTATGAGCGTGCTGAGTTCCAGCGCCGGCTTGCAGATGAGGGGGAAGTAAAAGGACTCGAAGCGTCGTGGACGAAGCGAGACGGCACGGCGATTGTTGTCCGCGAGAGCGCCAAAGCGATCCGCGATGCGGAAGGCAAGATCATCTTCTACGAGGGAACGGTTGAAGATGTCACTGACCGCAAGCGCGCCGAGGGGGCGCTGCGGGAGAGCGAAGAGCGCTTTCGGGTGGCCCTGAAGGACTCCGCCGTCACCGTCTTCACTCTGGACCGCGACCTGCGTTGCACGTGGGCCTATAACCCGCGTTTCAACCTGCGACCCGAGGATGTCGTGGGCAAAACTGACGACGAAATCATCGGACCGGAGGCGGCAGCGCCACTGAATGAACTGAAGCGCCGGGTGCTGGAGACTGGAGAAGTGGTGCGCACCGATATCGTGCTTTCGCGCGGCGGAGTCAAACATGCCTACGACGTGACGCTGGAGCCCCTGTCGGATGCCCATGGAAAGATCGTCGGGATCACGGGCGCCTACATGGATGTAGCCCGGCTGCGGGAACTTGCCGACCGGCTGGAAGAGCAAAGAGATAAACTCGTCCAGGAAAAGTCATATCTGAAAGGTGAAATTGAGGGGGAACTGGGGTTTGAGGACATTATTGGCCACAGTCCCGCCCTGCGGGAGGTGCTGAAAAGTGCGCGGGTGGTGGCGTCGACCGATTCCATGGTCTTGCTGCTGGGAGAGACGGGTACGGGGAAGGAACTGGTGGCGCGCGCGATCCATTCGCTCAGCGCGCGGCATGACAAGAATTTCATCAAGCTCAATTGCGCGGCGGTGCCCACGGGGTTGCTGGAAAGCGAGCTCTTCGGACATGAGAAAGGGGCGTATACCAGCGCGGTGAACCAGAAGATCGGCAGGCTTGAACTGGCGGACAAGGGCACCCTGTTCTTGGACGAAATCGGTGAGTTGCCGCTGGAGCTGCAGCCCAAGCTCCTGCGGGTTTTGCAGGACCGGGAATTTGAACGACTGGGCGGCATCCGGACCCTGCGGGTTGATGTGCGTATCGTTTCTGCTACCAACCGCGACTTGAGAAAAGACGTAGCCGAGAAGAGATTTCGTGAAGACCTATTCTATCGGCTCAACGTCTTTCCCATTTCGATGCCGGCGCTGCGCGAACGGCGATCCGACATTCCCGCCTTGGTTCATCACTTTGTGCACAAGCATGCAGTACGCATGGGCAAGCGCATCGAAAGCATTCCTGACGAAACCATGAAAGTGCTGAAGAACTGGAGCTGGCCGGGGAATATCCGCGAACTCGAAAACATGGTTGAACGCATGGTGATTCTGACCAAAGACGAGGTGCTGGCGGCACCACCTCTGGAACTGGATGCGCCGCCGGACGTGTCGTGCGACGACCTTACGGAAGTGGAACGCGAGCACATTATTCGCATTCTGCAGGAAACCAGGGGCGTGCTGTCGGGAGCGGATGGGGCCGCGAGCCGGCTGGGCATCAAGAGGACCACTCTGCAATCCATGCTGAAGCGGTTCGGGATCGAGCCGGAGGAGTTCCGGCGTGGGAACGGGACGTTTGGGCCGGAGTGAGGCGTCTTGGTGCAAATGACAATGGTCACCACAGAGACACGTCGATACTATTGTTGATTCTTGATTGTTGATTGAACAGCACCGCGATGTGTGCGTCCAATCATCAATCAACGATCAAGAATTTCCTCGTTGTCCGCGGGCCTCCGTGGTAAGCAAACAGATCGCCAAATCCCTATTTCATAAGCCGGTTGTACTTCTTCAGCACCTCGCGCAGGCGATCGTGGGGCAGGGCAACTACCGTGTGATTGTCGATGCCGGTCATGGTTTCGGCAGCGACCATGGCGTTGATTACAGCTTCTTCTGTGGCCTGGACGGTTGCCAGGAAAATGGGGTTGATCGAGTCGTTGGGCAGCATGGTGAGCTGGCGCAATCCCTTGGAATCGGCGGCACCGGCGTTTGCGGTGGAAAAGGCGATGAAGATGTCGCCGGAGCCATCGCCGGAGTAGCTGCCATCGCGGCCCAATCCTAGAGAGACTTTTCGTGCCACTCGTTTTAGCTGAGTAGGGATGAGAGGCGCATCCGTAGCCACTACAACGATGATCGAGCCGACATCGTCATCCCACACCTTCTCTCCAGCGATCTCGCGGCCGACGGGAATGCCCGCGACGCGCAACTGGTCTCGCTGCCCATAATTGCACTGCACTAGAACGCCAACCGTGTAGCCACCATACTTGGCATCGAGTACACGCGAGGAGGTGCCGATGCCGCCCTTGAATTCGTTGCAGATCATGCCAGTGCCCCCGCCGACGTTACCCTCCTCGACGGGGCCGGAGTGGGCGGAGTCGAGGGCATGGAAAGCGTCTTCGGGCCGGACGTGAAATCCGTTGATGTCGTTGAGATAGCCGTCCCAGGTCTCGGCGACAACGGGAAGCGACCACCAGTAGCCTTCCGTGTCGGGCGAACCGTGTTTGACCTTCCAGGCGATGACGGCATCGCGGACGGTGCCCACGCTATGCGTGTTGGTGATCATAACCGGGCCATCGAGAAAGCCGGAGTCTTCCAGCCAGGTGGTGCCAGTCATCTCCCCGTTGCCGTTGAGCGTAAACCAGGCGCCGAAGACAGGGTCGCTGGAATTCTTGCCACGCGGCAGAACTGCCGTCACTCCGGTGCGGATGGGACCCTTGCCGACTTCGAGTTTGCCTTCGCCGGAAATGAGGGTTGTGTGGCCGACCTCGACGCTCTTGACGTCGGTGATGG
>Ga0181530_10000109_pt1 | contig 98543 bp, 72 predicted proteins | sample PEATcosm2014_Bin_42_FD_119769 | JGI IMG/M metagenome (GOLD analysis project Ga0181530, IMG submission 119769) | Peatland microbial communities from MTU Mesocosm Facility, Houghton, MI, USA - PEATcosm2014_Bin10_60_metaG | ecosystem: Environmental > Terrestrial > Soil > Wetlands > Peat | place... | reverse complement strand
GCAGCAAGGGTTCGATCCGAGCCCATTCGGCATCATTCAGTTCATGTCTGTGCATTCCCAGACAAAAGCCACCGGACGCCCGCTTGCGCAAATTTTCGGTCAGAATTTAGGGACAGGCCCTAGTCGGCCAGCTCGCAGCCTATCGGCACGCCGTTCGACGGACTTGAGGGCGCTCATATCCACGAGAACGTTCGTGACATTCTCGCAACGATTCTTGCGCCACCCAAATACCAGGATGCCGGCGACGAACCGGCAGCGAGTGTACAATGCGAGGAGAACCATGACAAAACGCGCCTCATCGCTCACATTGGTAATCTGTGCAGTTGCTCTGCTAGGCTCTCGTTCCAACGCAGCAGAGGCTGACAGGGCCGCTCCCAAACAGGAGCCCACGGTCTCCGAACTCGAGGCGCAAGCCGATGCCGCAGAGAAGAAGAGGCAGAAGTCCATCAAACGGCACTTCCCTGAGAAAAAGAATGCGTTCATGGGCTGCATCGAAGAGAAGGGTGGTGCGCACATCCGCAGCGGGTTCCGCTTCGTGGGAGAGGTCAGCATTGCTTATCAGATCGAACTTGGCCCGGCCCTTGCGCAGCGATTCCTCGCATACATCGACCGAGCATCATCGTGTTCGGCATTCACGGAATCTGCCATGGAGCGTGCCCTAGTCCCGGCGCTTCCGCATCTGCAGAATGCAAGGCAGCTGGTCACCCTCATCGCGACTGCGGCAGATCTGGCGGCAAGGGATGGAGACAATTCAAGCCGGAGCTTCGCCGCGAAAGTGCAGACGCTCGTGAATCTATTTGACTGAATGGTGCTGCGCACATGCCGTAGAACGTCCAAGACGAGTCACGGGCTCGGCCCTCAATGCCATGTGTGCTATCGCGCGAATCGAGCCGAGGGAACCATCCAGCAGCACCGAAGGCGTCCTTGCAATTACTGAGTTGGTACGCGCGGCATGGCGCTGCACTGCCGCCATAAAGGCGTTGAACCCCTCGTAGGCAGTGCAAGTAAGAAGAACAGGGACTGACGGTCGGCCGCAGACGGCCGCCCGCAGGTGAACGCCACGGCGGACATGCAATAGCGACGAACAGAACGTGGAGGGCCGATGCGACGAAGCGTTGCCTTGGGTGTCTTTGCGATGTATGGTGAATGTATGGCGCGTCTCACTTCAACCACGGTTCGACTGGGGGAGGATGATATCCGAGCTTTGAAGAAGGCTCGTGCTGCAGGGCATTCGGCTTCGGAGCTTGTCCGAAAGGGGTTGCGCGTTGTGGCCTCACGGTACTACTCGGGACGCCGGCCGCCCACGACCGGTTTATTCGAGTCGACCGACAGCAAACTCGGCGACGAGTCTCTGCTTTTCAAGGATCTCAAGGATTGAAACCAGCGATTGTCGCCGATACCGGTGGACTCCTCCGCGCGCTCGCCTGCGACCGAGATGGCGTGCCAAGCTTTCCGGAATACGAGGAGGCACTAACGTCAGCGAGTTCGGTGATCGTGCCCGGGCTCGTTCTCGCCGAAGTTGACTACTTTCTCAGGGACAACCGTGCAGCCATGAGAAGGTTGGTGGCGGACATCTTCGATCAGGGAACTCGATACGAATATGAACCACCGCTGCCGTCCGACATCGCGAGATCAATGGAACTGGATGCAAGATTTGCGGGGCTCAACCTAGGCTTGGTTGATGGCACCGTGGCTGCGGCGGCTGAGCGACGGCGCGTCTACCGAGTCTTGACAACCGATCGGCGCGACCTTAGTGCTATACGAATCGGTCTTCGCCTTTCTCAGGCTCTTGAATTGGTTCCATGAAGGTGAGAGCCGCCGGGCAAGCCGTTGCAGCGGCTGAACGGCTGGTAGGCCGAGAAGCGATCTAATCGATTTCGCCCGCGCCCGCGATGGCTTCGGCCACGCGAACCACGTCGCGCATGGCCGCGACGTCGTGAACCCGCACCGCGTCCGCGCCGTTCACGATCGCCACGGCCACAGCCGCGGCGGTACCCAAGACCCGTTCAGTCGCTGACTTTCCCGTCACATCTCCGATGAATCGTTTGCGCGACACACCCACCATGATGGGCACGCCCAGACCCGACCGCAGGCGCGCAAGGTGCTTGAGCAGGCACAGGTTGTGATCAAGGTGCTTGCCAAAGCCAATGCCGGGGTCGGCCCATACCTCGCCGCAGCCTGCGGCCAGTGCCGCAGCCACGCGGCTGCCCAGTTCGCCCGACACCTCCTCGACCACGTTGTCGAAACGGACGTTGGCCTGCATGTCGGCCGGCTTGCCGCGTAGATGCCCCAGCACCATGGCAGCCCGGCCCGCCGCAGCCACGCGCAAAATTTCCGGATCGAGCAAGCCGCCGGACACGTCGTTGATTGCGGTGGCACCTTCGGCCAGGGCAGCGCGCGCCGTTGCGGACTTGTAAGTGTCGATCGACAGACGAACCGTCGCTGGCAAACGCCTGGACAACTCGCGGAGCACCGGGACCACGCGCGCGATCTCCTCGGCCTTGGGCACCGGCACCGAGCCCGGCCGCGTGGATTCTCCACCCACATCAATCCAGTCCGTGCCCTGCCCCACCATGGCCAGACCCGCCGCCACCGCATCCTTCACCGAAGAAAATCGTCCCCCGTCCGAAAACGAGTCAGGGGTCACATTGAGAACACCGACAATCCGCGTGGCCATCGGAGAGCCGGGGTCTTCTGCTAGGCCTTTTCGGGGTCGGGCAAGGGTCGTGGAAACAGGCCAGGGCGTTGTCCAGGCCGCACTTCTCTCTGCTCGCCACCGTCCTTGCCAGCCGTGGGAAGCGGAGGAGTCGCGGGGGCCCGGTCCAGCTTGCCGCCCGCAAACAAGACGTCGATCTCGGCGCCATCCAAAGTTTCGTACTCGAGCAAGGCCTCGGCCAGCACGTTCAGCTTGTCCATGTTGCCGGTGATGACCTGCTTCGCGCGTTCGTGGTTCTCGGTGACGATGCGGCGCACTTCAGCGTCGATGTCCACCGCGGTGTGCTCGCTGTATTCCTTGTGCTCGGCGAAGTCACGGCCCAGGAACACCATCTCCTCGTTGCGCCCGAAGTGCAGCGGCCCTATCTTCTCCGACATGCCCCACTCGCACACCATCTTGTGCGCCAGATCGGTGGCCATGAGAATGTCGTTGGAGGCGCCGGTGGTGATCTGCCCGAAGACCAGTTCCTCGACCACCCGGCCGCCCATGGCCACCGCGATCTGATCGTTGGCCGCCTCGCGCGACAGGTTGAGCCGATCTTCCAGCGGCAACTGCTGGGTGAGCCCCAGGGCTCGGCCGCGCGGAATGATGGTCACCTTGTGAACCGGGTCGGAGCCCTTCATCATCTTGCCCACCAGCGCATGGCCCGCCTCGTGAAAGGCAGTGATGCGCTTGTCCTGGTCGCTGATGATCATCGAGCGCCGTTCGGGGCCCATCAAGACCTTGTCCTTGGCCATCTCGAAGTCGTGGCGGTCGAGTTGATCCTTGTCCTCGCGCGCGGCCAGCAAGGCCGCCTCGTTGACCAGATTCTCCAGGTCGGCGCCCGAGAAGCCGGGCGTGCCACGCGCCACCACGTCGAGATCTACGTTGGATCCCAGCGGCATCTTCTTGGTGTGGACCTTCAGGATGCCCAGCCGGCCCTTCACGTCGGGCCGAGGAACCACGATGCGCCGATCGAAGCGCCCCGGCCGCAACAGCGCCGGGTCCAGTACGTCGGGCCGGTTGGTGGCGGCGATGAGAATCACGCCGTCGTTGGACTCGAAGCCATCCATCTCGACCAGCAACTGGTTGAGGGTCTGCTCGCGCTCGTCGTGGCCGCCGCCCAGGCCCGCCCCGCGGTGTCGTCCCACGGCATCGATCTCATCGATGAACACGATGCAGGGCGCGTTCTTCTTTCCCTGCTCGAACAGGTCGCGCACGCGGCTGGCGCCCACGCCCACGAACATCTCTACGAAGTCCGAACCGGAAATCGAGAAGAACGGCACCCCCGCCTCGCCCGCGATGGCGCGCGCGAGCAGGGTCTTGCCGGTGCCGGGCGGTCCCATCATCAGCACGCCCTTGGGAATGCGGCCGCCCAGGCGGGTGAACTTCTTGGGGTCCTTGAGGAAGGCGATGATCTCCTCGACCTCGTCCTTGGCCTCTTCGATGCCCGCCACGTCGGCGAAGGTGATCTTCTTCTGGTTCTCGGACAGCAGACGCGCCTTGGACTTGCCGAAACTCATGGCCTTGCCGCCGCCCATCTGGAGCTGGCGCATGAAGAGCAGGAAGACCACCGCCACCACGATGATGGGCAGCCAGGTGATCAACATCTGCTGCCAGAACCCGCCCTCGGCCTCGCGCGAGATCTCGTAGGGAATGTTGGCCTTGTTGAGCTTCTCCAGGGTTTGCTCGCCGATGAAGCCGGTGGTGATGAAGGCTTCGTCACCTTTCTTGAGCACCCCGCGAAACTCCGCGTTGTTGCCGTTCATCCGGATCTGCAACGGCGTCGCCTTGAAGTCGCCGGGGGACTTCTCGACCTTCTGGATGAATTCCGAAAAGGCCAGCTTCTGATCAGTTGCCCGCGGGTTGATCAGCTGCCACACCAGAAAAAAGGTGAAGAGCAGCATGGCCCATACCAGGATGGTCTTGTGGCTATTGCGCACGCGCGATCCTCTAAGTCTGTCGACTCTCTGATTAGAATATTGACAGCAAATGGCGCGGCGTCAACGAGAGTTCCCGTCGGCAACGCTATCAGACAGAGCGTACGGCTAGCCAGTGCTCGCTGGCGACCTGCGGACGCCCGACCTCGGACGGACGCAGACCTGCGACAAACAGGATGGTTCCGTCGGCAGTCACCAGCGCGGGCAGGTCGCGCCGCAGGTCACGCGGAATCTTGGCGTCGACCAGAAGGTCCGAAACCTTGCGACTGCCGCGGCCGCCGCGCGGCCGCATGCGCTCGCCTGGACGCCAGGCGCGCACCTCAAGCGGCCGCGCGATCCGTGTGGCGTCAAAGATGGCGGCGCCGGTTGGCGGAAGCGCGGGGTGGTGCCCTTCTTGCAAATCGAGCGCCGAGCCGTCGCTTCGCCCTGGCAGACGATAGATCCCCGGGCCCTTCACCCGGATCGACCCGGATGAAGCAGGGCAAACGTCTTGCCGCCCGCTCGTCCGCGGTCGGAAGCGAACGTTTCCGTAGCTCACCACCACCTCACCATCAGGAACCGAAACCCGCCGTGTCCCTTGCCCTTGCATCGCCATCCGCTGGATCAGCGCAGCCGCTCGCCGCGGGACGGATGCGGGTGCGAGCGCCGGCGTCCCAGCCGCGATCGCGCGTGCCTCTTGTGCCAGGGACAGCAGCGCCTCGACCACGCGCGGGTTCTCGCGCGCAAGCAGGGGCAGAAGGTCGAGACGGATGCGCACCCGGGCGTAGTGACGGTCGGCGTTCGACGGATCCTCGATGAAGGAAATGCGTCGCTTGGCCAAAAACGACATGATTCCCTTGCGGCGAATGTCGAGCAGCGGCCGGATAAAGATCCCGCGCTGATAGGGAATTCCCGCAAGACCGCCGATGCCCGTGCCGCGCACGATGCGAAAAAGCACCGTCTCGGCCTGATCGTCGGCCGTGTGGCCGAGGGCGACGCGCGCGCAGCCCAGCCGGGTCGCGGCTTCTTGCAAGGCAGAGAGGCGCACATTGCGAGCGGCTTCCTGCCACGAGACATGGGCGTGGCGTGCAGCCTTGACGTCGACCACGAGCATCTCGCAGCGAATGCCCAAGGCACGGCAACGCTCGGCCACCAGGGCAGCCTCGCTTCCCGATTCCGGCCGCAGCCCGTGATCGACTGTCGCCGCGACCAACTCGATGTGCAGGCGGGGCGCGAGGTGCACCAGCGCGTGCAGCAGAGCCGTCGAGTCGGGACCGCCCGACACGGCCAGCAGCACCCTTTCGCCGCCAACCAGCAGCGCCTGCTCGCGAATGGTATGCAGAACCTGGGACAGCACCGGGAGAGGCGACGCTTGATTAGATCACCAGTGGCCCGGCGGTGTTGCCGGTATGCCCGCCCTTGTAGATTCGGCCGGCGTTCAGGTGGCCGTGACGGTGCCAGCGCAGATAGAGTTGGGAAAGCTTGCCCATGATGTCGTCGCGAGACGCGCCGGCCATGAGCGAGTCGTCGACCAGATTAAGGATCTCGGTGCGCGCGTCACGCGGGTGAAAGAGAAAGGTCTTGGTGAAGAGCGGATCGGTGCCGTCCCAGACCACGCGCGCTTCCACGATGGCGCCGACTTCAAAACCGATGGTGCTGCGCCGCTCGACCACCGAGAACCGCGCACCACCAAGAATGTCTTCCAACTCCACGCGATTGCCTTTCACTTCTGCAATGTCGAACAGGCTGCGGTGGCTGGTCGCGATGCGCGCCAGAGCCAAGCGTCGGTCGGCGTTGGCCGCATCGGCGGGTGTGCGTTCCAGCGCCACCAGCACCGGCGGCCGGCCCTCGGGCAGCGACCGCTCCACCACATACCATTCCAAAAACGCCACCGTGCGCGCCTCGTACACCTCGGCATCGTCCTCGAAAACCTTGCCGGCCCGGCCGAAGTACTCTTCGCGTGCGGCCGCAATCTGCTCGCGGAACGGCGGCGCCGCAAAGTCGCTGGCCAACTGGTCGAGCAGTAGGTGGATGAGGCCGGCATCTGGGCGCGGCTTCCGTGTCTCGTCGTCGCTCACCGCGCCTGCTCGTCCATCATCTTGACGAAACGCCCGAACAGGTAGCTGGGATCGTTGGGCCCCGGCGACGCTTCGGGATGGTACTGCACGCTGAAGATGGGCAGCCGGTCGTGGCGCATGCCCTCGACGGTCTGGTCGTTCAGGTTGATGTGCGACAGCACAGCCTTGCCCTGCAGCGAGCCCACGTCCACCGCGAACCCATGGTTCTGTGACGTGATCTCCACCTTGCGCGTGGAAAGATCCATCACCGGGTGATTGGCGCCGTGGTGCCCGAACTTCAGCTTGTAGGTCTTGCCGCCCAGGGCGAGCCCCAGGATCTGGTGGCCCAGGCAAATGCCGAAAATGGGCTTGCCGCTCTGGCAAAGCTCCGCCGCAGCCTCCACCGCATAGGACACCGCCGCAGGATCGCCCGGACCGTTGGACAGGAAGATTCCGTCGGGCTTCATGTCCAGGACATCGCGCGCGCGCGTGGCCGCCGGCACCACCGTGACCGCACAGGCGCTCTGGCGCAGGCGGCGCAGGATCCCGCGCTTGATCCCGAAGTCGTAGGCCACCACGCGGTGGCGAACGGGCGGAACCGGCGTGCTGTTGGACGGAGCCTGCCACAAGCCTTCGTCCCACTGGTAGGGCTGGACGCAGGTCACGTCCTTGGCCAGATCCTGGCCTTCCATCGAAGGCGAGCGCCGGGCCGCGGCCACGGCCGCGTTGGCGTCGTCGATCTTGCGCGTGATCACCGCGCGCTGGGCACCGCCGATGCGCAAGCGCCGGGTGATGGCGCGGGTGTCGATGCCGGTAATGCCAGCCACGCCCGACTTCTCCATCAGATCGGCCAGCGTGCCCTGGGCGCGCCAGTTGGACGCGAGTGGCGACAGGTCGCGCACCACGAAGCCGGCGCAGTAGGGCCGGTCGGACTCGAAGTCCTCGGGGTTCACGCCCACGTTGCCGATTTCGGGCGCGGTCATCATCACGATCTGACCGCGGTAGGATGGATCGGTCAGCACTTCCTGATAGCCGCTCATGGCAGTGTTGAAGACCAGCTCGCCGGTCATGTCGGCGGCCGAACCGAAGCCCAGGCCTCGATAGACGGTGCCATCCTCCAGAGCGAGCAAGGCGGGTATCAATGCACTCTTGGTCTCAGGCAACGAGCTTCTCCTCGGAAAACACAATCCGTCCACCTACCACAGTCAGCACGGCCCGGCCACGCATTGCGCGCCCGCCAAACGGCGTGTTGCGCGCCTTGGAACGAAACCGCGTGGGATCACAAATCCAGGCCGCCTTGGGATCGATGACGGTCACGTCGGCCGGCCCGCCCGGCGCGAGGCTGCCGCCCGGCAGGCCCAGCACCTTGGCCGGACCTGCGGACATGCGCATGACCAGCTTGGCCGGCGTCAACACGCCGGCATCAACCAACTCCACGGCCAGGGCCAGCGCGGTCTCCAGGCCGATGACTCCATTCGATGCCTGCTCGAACTCGACTTCCTTCTCGACCGACGAATGGGGCGCGTGGTCCGTGGCAATGGCGTCGATGGTGCCGTCGGCCAGGGCCTCGCGTAGCGCCGCCTGATCGCTCGCCGAGCGCAGCGGCGGGTTCATCTTGAAAAAGGTGTGGTAGCCGGCGCAGGCTTCGTCGGTCAGCATCAGGTTGTGTGGTGTCACCTCGCAGGTGACCGGTAGCCCACGCTGCTTGGCCTCGCGGATCAGGCGCACCGATTCAGCGCAACTGATGTGGGCCATGTGGTAGCGGCCGCCGGTCAGCGCGACCAGTTCCAGATCGCGGGCCAGCATGGCGGATTCCGCGGCAGCTGGTTGTGCGCGAATCCCGAAGCGCGTGGAGGCCAAGCCCTCGTGCATGGCCCCGCCGGCCGAGAGCGCGCTGTCCTCGCAGTGCTGCACAAGCGGCATGCGGAAGCTGCGCGCGTATTCCAAGGCTCGGCGCATGACCTCGCTGTTCATCACGCCGCGACCGTCGTCGGAAACCGCTACGCAGCCCGCCTCTTGCAGCTCGCCCATGTCAGCCATGGTCTCGCCCTTCTGGCCTTGCGTGATGCACCCGATGGGATAGACGCGCACGGCGCCCTTGTCGCGCGCCCGCTGCACGATCAGGTCGGTCACGGCGCGCGTGTCGTTGGGCGGGCTGGTGTTGGGCATGCAGCAAACGGCAGTAAAGCCGCCCGCAGCCGCCGCTGCCGTCCCGGTCTCGATGTTCTCTTTGTATTCCTGGCCTGGCTCGCGCAGGTGCACGTGCAGGTCGATGAGGCCCGACACCACCCAGCAGCCCGTGACCTCGATGGCCCTGGCGCCTGGTGCGGCCAGACCGCGCTCGATCGCCGCAATCTTCCCGTCCTTCAACAAGACGTCTGCCTGGGCGTCGAACTCTCGTGCGGGATCGAGCACCCGACCGCCGCGCAGAAGAATGTCAGGCATAGGACTGGCTCCTCAGATAAGGGTTGCGCTTGCAGATCATCAAGACTTGCTCCATTCCTCGCCGCTGCCGCCGCCGAGCAGGTACAGGACGGCCATGCGGATGGCCACACCCCGGCTGACCTGCTCCAGAATCACGGAACGCGGACCGTCGGCCACGCCGGGATCGATCTCCACGCCCCGGTTCATGGGCCCGGGGTGCATGACGATGGCGTCGGGCTTGGCCAGGGCCAGGCGCCGCGCGTTCAGGCCGAAGTAGCGTGCGTACTCGCGCGTGTTGGGGAAACGGCTGCCCGCTTTCCGTTCGAGCTGGATCCGCAACATCATGACCACGTCGGCCCCTTCCAGCGCCGGCTCGATGCGATCAAAGGCCTCGCAGCCCAGGTTTTCCACCCCGATGGGCAGCAGCGAGCGCGGGCCTGCCACGCGCACGCGCGCACCGAGCGTGCGCAGGGCGAAAATGTTGGAGCGGGCCACGCGGCTGTGGTCGATGTCACCGCAGATCACCACGGTCAGGCCCTCGATCTTCTTCTTGTGCGCGCGGATGGTCGAGGCGTCAAGCAGTGCCTGGGTCGGGTGCTCGTGCGCACCATCCCCCGCATTCACGATGCCGGCGCGGATGCGCTGGCTGAGCAGTAGGGCCGAGCCAGCCTGGGCGTGGCGAATGACCACGATGTCGGGATTCATGGCGTCCAGGTTCATCGCCGTGTCGATGAGCGTCTCGCCCTTGACCGTGGACGACGAGGAGGCGGTGAAGTTGACCCCGTCGGCGGACAGGCGCTTGGCCGCAATCTCGAAGGACGTGCGGGTGCGCGTCGACGGTTCTAGAAACAGGTTGATGACCGTCTTGCCGCGCAAGGTGGGCACCTTCTTGATGGGCCGATCCGCGATTTCCAGAAAGCGCTCGCCCAAATCGAGGATGGTGGTGATCTCCTCGCGGGTGAGATTCTCCATGCCCAGCAAGTGTCGCTGCGTGAATCCCTTGGTCATTTGGTGATCCTCTCTCGCAGAACGACCCGGTCGGTCTCCCCACGATCGGCCAGCATCACGCGCACCGACTGGTCAGCCGTGGTCTGCAAGCGCACGCCCACGTAGTCAGGTTGGATGGGTAGCTCGCGCCGGCCGCGGTCGGCCAGCACGGCCAACTGCACAGCGCGGGGTCGGCCATAGTCGGCCAGCACGTCCATGGCGGCGCGCACCGTGCGGCCGGTGAACAGGACGTCGTCAACCAGCACCACGGTGCGGCCTTCGATGCTTTCGGGCAGCTCGGTGGCCCCGATCTCGGGTTTGGGCAGGCCGAGAAAGACGTCGTCGCGATACAGCGTGATGTCGATGGCGCCCAGCACCGGCCGGCTTTCGCCGCTTGCGGCCAACATCTCGACCATGCGCTCGGCCAGCACCGCGCCGCCGGTGCGGATGCCGACCAGATAGGGCGCCGGGCCGTTGCGCTCGATGATCTCGAAGGCGATCCGGCGCAACACCCGGGAAATGCCCACGGCGTCGAGAATCTCCCCTCGTTCGACCAGGTTCTTGTCCGGAGGTGCTGGGCGAAGCTTCATGTCCAATTCCCCTGCTTGGGTGGCAGGCCAGGCGCGGCCTTGACCGCCGATAACGCCCGACCCGCGGCCAACTGTCAAGCACACAAGTGAGATCTGGTTGAGCCTCCCTGGGTTGCCATGGAAATCAGCGCACCAGCCCAAACAGTTCCCGACGGGCGGCCTCGTATGCCTGCACCGAGGTGGCCCATGCAGGTGAGCGTCCTGATCGTGCCTGATCGAGAGTTCCGGGCACCAGCGTCCGAATGAGGCGCTCGACGCGCTCGCGGTCGATGGCGCGGCCAAGTTCCAGGTAGCCGGCGTCGCTCACGCCTCGCCGCCACTGTTTGAGCCGGATGGACGGGAACACCCCGTCGAAATCCGCCGAATGGGTGGGGAAGCCGGGCTGCCTGCCCGGATACACCAGCACACCATCGCCATTGCAGAAGTCGCCCTCGCGATTATGGAAGGTTTCGGCGCCGGCGAACACGTCGTGCGGCCCCAACCCTCCCCGGTTGTCATCATCCCAGAAGGTCGACTCCCAGTAGAACCAGCGCTCGATCTGGAAGGCCGACTGGATCCAGGCATTGGCTCGCAGTCCCACGCGCCACCCGTCGCTGAGGAATTGCCCGGTCTGAGGAAGCTGACCGTTGTAGATCCACACGTGTTTTCCGCGTACCGCCGCCTGGTCAGTCAGCCGGGGCGAGTACCTGGACGCCGCCACCATGACCAAGTCGACTGCTTGCGCGGCCGGCGGTTCCGAGCAGGTGTGGCCGACGCGCAGACGCCGCAGCGCCGGCACTTGGGAATTGGCCAGCGCATGCTTCCAGAGCTGTCCGCGAGGACTCTCGCACTGCTCGTCGACGGCGTAGAGGAAGACGTCGAGCACCCCGGGCTGATCGCGGATTCCCAATCTTTCTAGAGCGGCGAGAATGTCGGCCACGGCTGCTATGCTGGCGGGGCTCGGATCCCCGAGCGAACCATACGCGCCCAGGGCCACGACGCTGGAACCCTCCCCCGAGCCGGCGCCCCGGTAGCCGTCGCCGGCCGCGAACAGCTCTCCGGTCAGCGCAGCCGCATTGGCCTCCACGTCCGCGGCCCGATTGATGGGGAAGATCGTGCTCAGATGATGCGCGTGCATGAGCTGCTGGAACTGGCGCACGGCGGTCTTCGAACCGACGGTGGCCTCGATCCTGCCCGGGTCGAAGAACACCATCGTGCGCAACGATGCATAGGGGAGCCTGGCGCGACCCACCTCGATCGCGAGCGGGATCTCGGCCAGCACGCCGGTGCCGCCATCAGACCGGCGATGACGAACCACGACCCGGCTGCGATAGCTTCCGGGATCGATTCTGTCCGATGGAACAGTGACATCGATCCAGATAGCGCGATGCTGCCCGGAGGCGAGCTGCATTGGATAGCTGGCCCACGACGGCGCCACCTGCACCGGTATCAAGGGATCGTCGAGCGTGCCACCAGGAGGCGGACCGGGAGGAGCAGCGCCCGCCTCCCAGCCCAGTGACTCCCCGGAAACCTTGCCCCCGGAGCGCCTGGCCATCGGCAATTCGAACACCACGAAGCGATCGACCTGCACCGACGGCTCCGCATCGTCCCGCCCCTGGCCCGCTCTCGCGCGCGTGAACCGCTCGACCTCGACCGTGACGTCCCGAAGCGCATTCTGGCCGGCCTGCGCGCCGATCTGGAAGGCGACGGTTTCTCCGCGCAAGGCGAACAGCTCGACGGGTTCGCGGGAAAGTTCAGCGCTCCCGTCACGGTCTTGTCTCGACCTCAGTTGCGCGGCCGCAAGCGACTCGCCGTCACTTGCGACCCAGATTCGGGGATCGGACCCACCTGGTGGCAAGGCGATCTCGACCGGCAACTTGACTGTGTGCTGGTCTCTGCAGCGACACGCCTGCCCGAAGACTAGCAGCAGCGTCAGGAGCGCGATCGGGGAGGCCCCGATGCGCGCACCGTCGCGATTGCATCCGCTGTCTACCGGACACGTGATGGCCACGCCCGATCCCTCACTTGTGCTGGGTGGGCATCCGGCCATGCAGCACCACGGTGGCGATCGAGCGTCCTGGCAACGGCACGATGGAGCTGGCAGGCAATTCACCGAGGGCAGTCCACGTCTCGGAGCTGGGAGGGGAGCTCGGGCGCCCGGCCGGCGCGCTCGCCATGGACAGATAGACAGTCCGGTAGACGGCTGAACTCGATACGGCAAAACCACCAAAATCCACGCGAACCTCGACGGGGACCTTGCCCGTGTTGAGCGCGATCAGGGTCAGCCTGTCGGTCTCCGGCGAAAGAAAGGCCGAGGCGCGCACCTCGGGCTTGTCGCACTTGGTACCCACGCGAACATCGCCCGAGTCCGTGTAGCGCGCGTAGTGGCGCAAGGAGTAGTACTGGTCGCGCGGGCGCGGGCCCTTGCGCTCCATGGAAACCAGGCCGCCGCCATCGCCCCAGATCAGATCCCAGTAGAGAAAGGCTGCCACGCCCTCTTCGACCAGCGAATTGTGGATCAGCCAGGCGGTTTCAAAACCACCCAGATAGCCGTGATCCTCATCGGTCTGGAACTCGGTCTGGAAGAGCGGCTTGTCGGTCGTCTGGGCCGCGGCCTGCATGACGCCGAGGAAGCTGTCAGGGCCCGGATCCTTCCAATCCCAGATGTTGTCGCTGCCCTTCTCGTAAAGATGATGGGCAATGCCGTCAACGAGATCGACGTTCATGGCCTTGACGTACCTCTGAAGCAGCCCGTTGTGAATGCCGAGCACCTCGGGGCCGAGCATCTTTGGCGGATTGGGCAAGCTGGCCAGCCTGGCATGAACCGCGGCCAGGGCCTTGTCGTAGCCTGGATAGTCGCTGGTTTCGCTCGCCTCGAATTTGCAACCTTCCCAGGATGGCGGAATGAAGGACGGCTCGTTCTCGATGCTCACCCAGTCGGGGACGATGCCAAGCTGGGCGTAGTGCACGAGCGAATCGCGCCAGAAGTCCGCGAACTTCTCGTAGACGAAACGGCCGTTCTCCTTGGCCAGCGTGCAGTCACGATCGCCCGCGCAATCTTCCTTGCCGTTGGCTTTCAAGGATGCCGGCGGGGACCAGGCCGAGAGCATGATCTTGGGCCGATGGCCCAGCGCCTGAGTGGCCTTCTGCACGATCTCCACGTCCTGCGCCAGATTGCCGTCCTCGGGCTTGGTCATGCGCTGGTAGCGGTTGCGCAAGCGCAGGATGTCCAGCCCCAGGTCAGGGAAAAGCGTCTGGTAGATCCCAGGCGGCGGGTTGGGGACCAGCCTGTCCTGGTACCAGGCCAGCGACGCACCGAAACCCTCGATACTCTGGTGGCGCTCGAACGGCAAGACCGTCAGCGCAGCGGACGACGTCTGCGCGACAGGGTTCGGTCCCGCCACCGGGGCGGGTCGCCGAATACAGCTGCCACCCAGCAGGACGGCGCTGGCAAACAGGAAAGGCATCGCAGTGATACGCATATGGCGCATGCTATACGAACCCCGGCTCCCTCGTGCTTGCTCTGTAACCAAGGGATGCCAACCGCCGCCGCCAACCATCACAGATCGTTGTAGGTGATGAGTTGCGCGTTCGGCGCCAAGGTCGATAGCCAGGGTGTTTCGAGCAGGCTTGTCTCCTCCTCGAATCTCGGGTGTCCGGGATGGCACATTAGTTCGTACGTCCCGCGGACGGGCACGCCGGCTGCGAGACGCGCGTGGAAGGCTGCGAAGTCGGTGAATCCATCCGTGGTGCGTGTCCGGTAGACGCGGCCTAGCGCCAGGTTCCACGCTGCCTTCGCCTGGGGCTTGCCAAGAGGAAGTCGTTCGCCCAAGCGGTACACGTTGCGTGCGAGCCGGACGCGCCGGATGCCAAACCGGATCTGCAGGCGCTTGAGGGCAAGGAACAACGCCGGGATGGTGTGGGCATGGTGATGAGAGTCGAGGTGGCTCACCGGGATCTCCAGCGCCAACGCCCGCTCCACTTGTGCGCACCATTCGCGGTACACCGCTTCGCACGCGGCCCAATTGAGGTGCACCTTCAAGACGTTGTTAGCCAGCGCCCCATCGGGCCCGCGCAAGATGGCGAGCCCGGGATGATTGCTGAGGGGAACGAACTCGGTCACGTTGAGATGGATGCCGAAGGACGCCCGCGGAAATCGGCGAAGTCCTTGCACCGCCTCCTCAATAGCCGGCGCGTTCATGAGAAGCGTGGCCGAGGTCACCTGGCCGCGTTCCAGCAAGCTAAAGATCCTTTGGTTGACGGTGCTGTTCAACCCGAGATCGTCGGCGTTGATTATGATGCGCAACACGCTAGACGCTCTCCCGGTCGCAGAGCGAAAGCTGCACGACCTCCCGGAACGTGATATTCGGCTGTGGCCAGTCGAGATGAACCATGTTTCGTCCTTGGGCGCGGATCGATTGGCTGACTAGCCCGGCAAAGCGGTGCGGAACGTAAGGAGGAATCACCAGCAGGTCGCCCGGCGCGAAGCTCTGCACGGAACACTCGGTCAAGAACTCCCCTTCACCCCGAAGCACGAGCACGATCTCGTAATCGAAGATCACGCGCTCCGGGAGGACAAGCGGATAGGTCACCCGGTGGGCCAGATGGATCACCGGCCGAATGCTTCGCAGATCGATCCGCTGTGGTCGCCGCTGCGGCCCACTGCTGAGCGGCCATTCGAGCCGTTCCAGCATGCAGGGCGGCGGGTTGCGCCGAAGAAAACCGTAAACCCTTGGGCTGGGCCGCCGCATGTCAACACGAAGTTTCGCACGTGACCCTACCGCCCGCCAGGTCCGCAAGACCTACTTCCCCGTACCGTTGTCGCGAAAACGACATTCGAACGCACGAATAGTCATCCGTGCGACACAACCGTTTGGAGCATGTGACCGCCCTACGAGAAGGCGATCTCGGGGACAAGAACAGCTCAACCCAAACGTGCCTGCTGCGCTTCCCCATGGCTCAACGACTGCTTTGCATCATTGATCGACGAGTACACCGGCTGCTGATGCATCGTCAATTTTCCGACAGGCCGACAGCATGACCACGGCGCTCGGCGGCTATGCCGGGCGCACCCTGGTCGGCGAGTGGGGCGCGCCGATGACCACCGGCATCGACTACAGCCTGAACGCGGACGGTAATGTCTACCGCTCGTACGTGCGAGCCGTGGCAGACGTCATGCGCAGCGATGGCATGGGCAGCTGCTATTGGCCGGGCCTGCGCAACGGCGACAGCTATTCCATGACCACGCTGAGCACCGGCAGCAGCCCGCTCACCCTGACCGTCACCAATGTTTCCGGGCTCGACCGCATGCACTGGGCCTGGCAGCTCTAGCAAGAATCGGGGCACGCGCAACGCACGGCTCATCGCCATTACGTCGTTCGCCCGCTTCGTCGAGTACCGAGTGCCTTCATACCGTTATCTCCGGTCCGCAGCCCTAGCCAATAGCAGCTTCCCATCCTTCTCTTGTGGATCGCGTTGGCCATGCCGAACAAGACGGATACTTTGAGTTTGTGCCGCATCGGGAATGGACCAGAAACACCCTTTCCTGCTACTGAAAGAGGTAGACGGCGCGAAGACGCACGTGAACCACCGGCTCTGGTCTGAGAGGAGTCACCATGGAACGACACTGGACATCACGACGGCGACGAACTTGGTTGCAGAATCATCTGGATCTGCGCGGACTCGGCTCGGGTCTGCTGGTTGCACTCCTGGCTGGTTGCTCTTCTTCGAATTCACCAGGCGCAACAGGCGGCAGCGGGGGTGGTGCAAGCAGCGTCACGCCAGTGGGCGGCGCCACCAGTAGCAACGGCGGACAGACTCTTGTCGCTGGTGCAACGTCGACCGCCGCGGGCGGCAACTCAGGGGCCGGGACCACGGTAGGGACTGTCGCGCCGGGCGGAAGCACTCAGCCTGCGGGCGGCTCAACCACAGCGAGCGTCACCAGTGGCTCAGGGGGCCGGACCACGAACGGCGGCTCCACCGCCGCCACGGTCATAGGTGGTTCCACAGCGTCCGGCGGATTGACCGCAGCGGGCGGCGCCACGGCGTCCGCAGGAACGAGAGCGACGGGCGGGACCACGGCGTCCGCGGGCGGTTCCACCGGTACCGGCGGAGCAACAGCATCGGCCGGTGCGACAGCCTCGGGCGGCGCCTCGCCAAGAGGTGGGTCCACGGCAACGGGTGGTGTTAGGGCGGGTGGCGGGAGTGGCTCAGGAGGCGCAGGGGGATCGGGAGGTTCGACAGGCGCGGGTGGCGCCGGCGGCGCGGCTGGTTCTCCCACCGACGGGGGAACGCCATCCACCTGCGGAACAGGCACAACGCCGGCAGCGAATCCATTCGGCTGCACGTTCGCCTGGGGAGTCAACGGCGGGAATCCAAGTTCATTGAGTTACCTCCAGTTCATTTCCAACTGGGCTGGCTACAACATCCAAGCCGATGGCACTTTCGGTTCTAACGGCTTCGACGAGAGCGGCTGGATCAAGTCCTTTGCGTCCTCGACGGTCGTTCCCGCCTATTACGCCTACCTCATCGGCTACTACGGACACATCAATGGTCTCCCCGACGGGAACCAGTCCAGCGGGCCCAATTTGACCACCGGGATGGGAGCGTTGCTTCTCGGGGTTGACAATGCCGCGTGTCCGCAGGGTCCTCCGGCCACGATTTGCGCCGACAATGTGATGGTCAAGGCGTACGCGTGGTACGCGGCACAGACCTACGCCGCCTTCAAGAAGCCAATCATTTGGCTGCTCGAAGGAGACTTCATTCAATACTCGGTGGAGGGGTCGCAGACGGTTCCCCTCTCGTACGCGCAACTCGGCCAGCTTGCCGCGCAGATCACCCTGGCGATCAAGTGCAACGATCCCCCTGCCGTCGTCGCCATCGACTACTCGACCTGGATCAGCTCCTCGCAATTGACCTCCTATATTGACGGGATCAATACCGCCATGGCCGCCCTGGGCACCAGCTACGACATGATATGGACGACGGGACAAGGCAGCAGCGCGAACGCCGGAAACTCGTCCTATGCCAACTTGCACACCGTGACTGGCAAACCCATCCTGGTCGACGAAAGCTTCGGCCTTTCCGCCCAGGGCGATACTTGGGCGAACCAGACCGCGGCGACCATCAATGCACGCATTGCAGGAGGCGTCGTGGCGGCGAACATCACCACGGCCACTCCGTCGTACCTGCAAACCAACGTGACGACCACGCTGGCACCGTCCGCACTCAACTCGACCTGCCCTTGAGCGGACGGGCTACTGCCCCTGTCGCAACTCCGCCAGCGCGGTCCGCGCGGCCTCGACCATGCGCGGTTCTTTTTCGTGACTGGCTGACCATTTGAGCGCCAGCAGCGCGCGCGCCCCGCCCAAGCGGGCCAGGGCGTGTGCGGCGGCCACGCGCACGGGCACGTATTCGTCAGATTTCAACCGCTCTAGCAGCGCGGGCTCGGCCGAGGCGTCCCTGATCTCTCCCAAAGCCCGCACGACTTCCACGCGTGTCAACACGTCGGGCAGGTGCGCGATCAGCGCCGGAACCGCACGTGCGTCGCGCAGCTTGCCCAGGGCCACGATGATCGACTTGCACAGCGCCTCATTGGCAGAGCACGCATCCAGTGCCTCACCCAACACCATCACGCCAGCGCCGTCTCCGGCTTGCGCCAGAGCCAGCGCCGCCTGGAGTCGCAACGCCCGGTACGTCTCGCCGTCCGGCCGCGCGACGATGGCCAGCAGGCGTGCTCGACCGACCGCCTCGCCCAGGCGCACCGCCGCGACGGCGGCCCAGTCGCGTACCTCTTCGTCGTCGGCCGCCTGCATGGCCGCGATGACCGTCGACCGCGCGTCTTGTCGGGCAGGCAACGCCTCGACCAGCAGACGGGCCGCCTCGCGCCGCAGTTCCATCGGCGCCCGTGACTGCAGCATGGCCGCCAGCGCGGGCGCCGCATCCGCATCGCCCATGCGGCCGCGCTCGATGGCCTGGGGCGCGGCCGGCGTGTCTGCGCCGGCGAGGCGTTTCGACTCGAAGCGCGCCTGCTCGTCGAGCCACGTATCCAGCAACTGGCGCAGCGCCGCCACTCGCTCCGGTCGCGCCTCGGCCTGATCGCGCGCCTCGCGCGGATCGGCCCGCAGATCGTGATACGCGCAGTAGTCCCGGGCCAGGTCGCAGATGAGCTTCTCCTGACCCTTGACCACCATGCGCTTGTCTTCCACCTCGGCGAACACCGGCGGCAAGCGCTCGTCAGACGCAGGCGGCACCACCAGCCACGGCCCCAGATCGGTGCCGCGCATGCGCGCCGGCGCGAGCAGGTCGAGCAACCCCAGGATGGTGGGCGCGATGTCGATGAGCTGCACCGGACCGGCCACCACGTGCGGGGTCACGCCGGGCACGTGTATAACGAGCGGCACGCGCACCTGCTCGTCATACAACGTGGTTCCGTGGTAGCGCCCGCCGTGCTCGTCGAATTCCTCGCCGTGATCCGCCGCCACCACGATGATGGCGTTGGGGCGCTCTTTCTGCAGATACGCGATCACCCGTCCCACCACCGCGTCGCTGTACGCGATCTCGCTATCGTAGCGATCGATGTCGCGGCTGCCGAACTCGTAGCCTTTGTGCGCCTGATACGGTTCGTGTGGCTCGAACAGGTGCAGCCAGAGAAAGACCTTGCGCGGATTCTCCTTGCGGAAGAAGTCGTCGATCTGCTCGACCCGCTGCTCGGCGTCCAGATACTCGTATTTCACGTACTCGAAGTCGAAATTGCTCGCCTCGAACGTCTTCATCTTCTGCGCGTCGATGAAGAACACCGCGGGTGGAAAGAATGCGGCGGTCTTCCATCCGTAGCGGCGCAGGGTCAGAGGCAGTGTCTCGTGCTGGCTCTGCGGAGCCAGCCGCGCCAACGTCGGGTAATACTTGCCGGTCATCAGCGACGCGATCGAGAACGACGTGTGCGGGGCCTGGGCATAGGCGCGCTCGAAGCGCACCCCGCGCCGGGCCAGCGCATCGATGTTGGGCGTGGTGGAGCGGGCGTAGCCATAGGCGCCCACGTGATCGGCGCGCGTGGCGTCCACCGTGATGAGAACCACGTCGGCGTCAGGCCGGTGCGGCCCCTCGGGCAAAGGGCTTGCCGCTGCCAGGGGAGCGCCCGGTCGGGCCGTGCCTGGACGCCGCGTGTGTCGGGCCGGCAACAGGCGCAGCGCCAGGCTGGTCACCTGGGTCTTCTCGTAGGCAAAAAAGCGCAGGTTCTGGCTGGCGCCCATGACCGAGAGTTCGCGCGCTCCCAGTCCAGTCACAACCAGTGCCACGGCCGCCAGCAACGTCGCACCCTTGCGCCGCCACACCCGGCCGCGAAGCACCACCCGCGCCGCCAGCACGCAGGCCGCCACGGAGAGCAACCCCAGTGACAGATGAAACCACGGATAGAGCCGGGGCAGTACCACGCGATTGACCTGCTCTGCCCCGGCCGCGAGCGCCAGGCCCAGTCCCGCGGTCACGGCCAAGAGGCCGTGGCCATGCGCGCTCTCGAAATAGACCAGGAGTCGGTGCCACACCTCGCCTGCCAGCGTCCCCAGCACGAGCATCAGCAGGACCAGCGCCATGGAGATCGCCTGATGGCCAGCCACATGCGAGGCCTTGGCCCCGGCGAACAGGGCAAAGGCATCGTAGACCAGCAGCGGCGCAGCCATGGTCATCGCGACCAGGGCCGTCGGCGAGATCCGCCGCACGCGCGCAGCCAGCGGCACCGCGACTGCATGAAGGAGCGCGGCAACCAGGGCGAGGCCCAACCCCAGCGTGGCTCCGGCGGCGCCGCCCAGCGCGAGTGCGTCCAGGGCTGACGGCCGGGTCAGCGCGGCCGCAAACGTGACCAGCGCATCCCCGCTTCCAGCCAACGCGCCGCCCAGCAATCCCGCCCACAGGGTCCGTTGCCACCGACCACTCATCCCGCCTCCTCGGCGATGGGCCGCCGGCGCAGCCAGCGTGTGTCGACTGCTTGGCGCAACGCCGCGTGCGCAGGCGAGACAAGGTTGGGATCTTCGGCCAGCAGCGCCTCGGCTTGCTGGCGCGCCCGTTCGACCAGACCCACGACGCCGGCCGGATCGCGCATCCACAAACCCACGACGCCGGTCTGGCGGTCGCCGTAGATCTCGCCCGGGCCGCGCCGTCGCAGATCCTCCTCGGCGATGCGAAAACCGTCGCTGGTTGCCGCCACGAAGGCCAGCCGGTCCAGGCTTTCGGGATCCTGCGCGCCGGTGAGCAAGTAGCAACTGGACGCCTGCCCTGCACGTCCCACGCGGCCGCGCAACTGGTGCAATTGCGCCAGGCCGAAACGCTCGGCATCCTCGATGACGATGATCGAGGCACGCGGCACGTCCACGCCGACCTCCAGCACGGTCGTGGCGACCAGCACATCGAGCTTGCCGGCGCGAAATGCCGCGACCACCTCCTGCTGGTCCTCACTCGGCATCTGTCCGTGCAGGAGGCCAACCCGCGCCGGTGCCAGCAGCGGCCGCAGCTCGCGAAAACGGGACAGCACCGAGGCGCGCCGGCCCTGCTTCTGCTCGACGATGGCCGGGCAAACCACGAAGCCCTGCCCACCGGCGGCAACCGACGCCTTGACCCCGACCAGAGCCTCGTGGCGAGCAGCCTCGCCCACGCCCAAGTGGGTCGCCACGGTCTGGCGGCCCGGCGGACATTCGTCGAGGGTGACAAGGTCGAGATCGCCGTAGGCGGTCAGGGCCAGGGAGCGGGGGATGGGCGTGGCTGACAACACCAGCAGGTGGGGAACCATGCCGGTTTCCTCGTCGGGAATCCAGCCCCCGGCCCGGCGCAAGGCGGCCCGCTGGCGCACCCCGAAGCGATGCTGTTCGTCCACGATGGCCAGCGCAAGTCGCTTGACTTTCAGACTCTCGTCCAGCAGCGCATGCGTGCCCACCAGCAGATCAGTCGCACCGCTCGCAATCGCAGCAAGCACTCGGCGCCGCTGCTGCGCCTCCAGTCCCGCGTGCAACACCTCGACCTTCAGGCCTGCCTTGCTGCCCCAGACAGCGAGGGTGCGTCCGTGCTGCTCGGCCAGCACCTCGGTGGGCGCCATGAGCAAACTCTGTCCGCCGGCACGTGCGATGAGCAAGGCCGCGGCAAAAACCACCGCGGTCTTGCCACTGCCCACATCACCCTGAAGCAGTCGCTGCATGGGCGTCGCCCGGGTCAGGTCCGCCAACAGAATCCGCATCGCGCGTTCCTGGGCTGACGTGGGCACAAACGGCAACGCAGCTCGCGCCGACGCCAACACTGCCTCGCCATCGACGTCACAACGCCAGCCCGCAGCGCGACGAGTGCGGTCGCGTTCCATGGCCAGCCCGACCTGCACGACGAACAGATCCTCGAAGGCCAGACGCCGCTGCGCCGGTGCTTGGCCAGCCAGCAATTCGGCAAGCTTGTCGTCGGAGAGCGAGGCCTCGGGTTGATGGACCTGACGAAGCGACTCGGCGACCGGAGGAAAGCCGAAGCCCTTGGCCACGCTTTCGGGCAAGACGTCTGGAACCAGCCCGGCCGCCTGCGTGACAGCCGCGCAGACCAGTTTCTCCACGACCCGTCCGGGAACCTTTTCCACCTCCGGGTAGCGCGGTCGCAGCCCCAACCCGGATTGGTTGCCCGTCCCCCCTTGCGCGGCCACCAGCGCCGTGACGTTGCGGGGATGAACGATCTCGACGGTACCGTCCTTGGCCCGCCGCAAGTTTCCGGCCAGCGCCACGAGATTCCCCTTGGCGTAGGTCTTGACCATGCCGGCATTGGGCCGGAACCAACGCGCCCGCAGCTTGACCCCGTCCTGCTCCAGGTACACATCAAGCAAGCGCCGGAAGAACGGGCGCACCTGTTGCACCCGAGCCCGCACCACCACGCTCTGGCCCTCGGGTAGGCTGGCGAGTGCCGACAACGGGTGGACCGCGCGGAAGTCCTGGTACCCGAGCGGCAAGAGGGCCAGCAGGTCGCGGACGCTGTGCAGGCCCCGCTCGGCCATGCGCGCCGCCGTCACCGGCCCGGCTCCTGCCAGTGCGGTCACCGGCTGGTCGAGCAATGACGGGTCAATCGCGCCGGCCATTTTCCGCGCAGCGGTCGACTCCTACCGGTACGTGAACTTCAACTGGTACTCGCAAATCGAGAACACGTCCCCTTCTTCGATCTTCTTGCCCTCGATGCGCTCGCCCCGGTAGTCGATGCCGTTGGTGGAGCCCAGATCCTTGATGAAGTACTCACCGTTGCGTCGGATCACCGCTGCATGCTTGCGCGATATGTTGCCGTCGCGAATGGGCAGATCAGACGACTTGGTGCCGCGGCCGATGATGAACTGGTCCTTGTTGATGACGTATCTTTGGTTTCCGAAGACCAGATACAAAGGCGGCGAGGCTCCGGCTTCAGCCTGCGCCGGGGCCGAGTAGCTAGCTGCCGAGGGCGGAGGCGGTGGACGATTCCCTGACTGCTCGGCGCGCGCCGTCGGCAACGGCGGGGGCACGACCCGACGACCGGTCCGCGACAGCCCGCTGCCGGACTGTGCATCGGGCCGCGACAACCCGCTCCCCGTGCGCGCATCGGGACGGGGCAGCCCTCGCTCGGGCTGCGAAGACAGTCCGCTGCCCGGAGACATGACGAAGTCCGACGGGAGGAAACCCTGCTGCTGGGCAAGCACCCGCATCGCCTCGTTCACCAGTTCGTCGACGCCCCGGTCCAGCGTCTCGGACATTCGCTCGAAGCTCTGCCAGAGCACGTCGCGGCAGTAGAAGTGCCGCAAAGTCTTCCTGGTGGGATCATTCGCCATGATTGCTTTCTACCTCGTCTCGCTGCTAGCTACCCCTTTTCTGCAACACCGCCGCCACGCGCTTGGCCTCTCCCCCTACCGTCATGCCGGCCGGAAACCCCTTGGGACTGGCCTTGTCGTCCGCAAGCTTGAGCAGCGCGGCTGTATCGTTCGCCGCGCCCAGCGACTGCCTGGGGTTGGCCAGCGGCGCCTCCAGCGCCCAGACCGCGGTGATGCGCGCCAAGGCCGACGGCGACAACAGGGCGCTCAGCACCGCGGGCTTGGCCACGACGCCGAGCTTGGTGATGTCCTTGACCAAGAAGTCCATCACGTCTTCCTTGTTGAAACTGAGCTTGTCGGAGAACGCCTGCAGCGCAGGGAGCACCGCCTCAACCTTGCCTGCCTCCAAAGCGGCCTCATACGCCCGATAGCGCACCATGTCCTTCTTGTCATTGGCTATGATTTCCACAAGGCCTTTCTGCGCCGCCGGACCACCGATTTTCTCTACCACGCCGAATGCCTCATCTCGCACCAAGTTGTCGGCCTTCGGGTCGGCCGCAATCTTGAGCGCCACCGGGAGCACGCTGGGGTAGCGCGACTGTTGCAGGGCCTTGGCAGCCAAAGCCGCTTCCGCCGGTGCGCTCTTGAGAAATTTCTGGGTCAGAAACTCCGTCACGCTTTGCCCTCCCAGGGTACCCATGGCTATCCACAGGTCGTTGGGAATCTCCTTTTCTGTCGCCGCCCGCCGCACCAAGGCCTCACCACCCTTGTCGCGCGCCGACTCGTCGCCCACTTTCAGCAGAAGTTCGGCAAGTCCCTTGTAGGGCGCCTTGGGGTCCGCCAGCAGCTTGACCAGCATCGGTCCCGACGGTGTACCGATGGCCACCAACATCTTGTCGAGCGAGTGCCGCCCTCCCGCAAACCGCCCATCTTTCAGATCCTTCTCCACTGACGTGAGGATCGCTGCGTCGATCTGCTTCTGCTGCTCGGGCTGGGCGTACGGACGCACGCTGAACAACCCGTCGCGGGCATCGCGTGCCTTGGGCACGGACGCGCTCTCCATGGCCTTGACGTGGATGGGGACAAGCGACTTGAGGATCTCCCAGCGCTCGTTCGCCGGCAAAGCCGCCATCACCTCGTCGACCTTCTCAGGCATGCCCAGGTCGACGAGGGCGGCCGCTGCCTCGGCGCGCAGCCCCGGCGCCACGCCCGAGTTGCTCAGGGCTTCCGCGATCTTTGGCGGCCCCTTCTCCGTGCCCTTCCACTGCTCGATCTTCTCCGAGCTGACGCTCTCGCAGGCCGCCAAGAGCGCGAGCCCTATCACCAAAATGGAAACCCTGAGAGGGTTTCCATTCCTTCCCGCGATGGTTCGCCGCCGGCAAAGCCGGCGAGCTTCCCACGCGCCTAGCAGATGTCGCATGGCGAGGGATGTTAGACACCCGCCGATCTTCGGGTCAAGCGGCCTGCGCAGTAGGATCTAGCGTTTGTGGCCGAGTGCCCCAGTCGCGGGCTAAACTGCCGGCATGAACAAAGTCTGGTGGCCCAAGCCCGCATGTGCCGTTTTGGGTCTTGCGGCGGTGACGTCCGGTTGCGCCTCTCGGGGCGCGGCCGGGGCCGGCAGGCCGAGCGAAGCGGCAGAGCGTATGGCCAACGAAGCCGCTTCCCTGGCCCCGATCGCAAACGAAGAGGATTTCCTTGAAGCAAAGTTCATCTATCAGGCGCTCGCCCAGGGCTCCGACGAACAGGCGCGTCTTCGCATCAAGATGGTCGAGTACCTGCTTGGCCCGCTGGCGGCTCTCGACGCGCAGCACTTGCGGCGTGATCCCAGTATCCTCGGCAGCGACGATGATTTCGAAAGACTCCAGGACTCCCTCCGCGACGCCATGGACCTCTTCCCGGCGCCTCTCCTCTGGCGGCCCGAAGGCCTGGCTGTGTCCGATCGCGAGCGGAGATTGCTGAGCTGGGCGGCCCGTCTGATCGTTGGCGCCTACTCGCCGCGCGGCAATGAACTGCCCGTGGCGACCGGCCTGTTCGTGCTCGAGGCACTCGATCCGCAAAACCCGGAATGGGCGACGCGGGTCGATCAAGTCTTCACCTGGCTGGACACCGAGACGCAGCTTTCCGTTGGCACGCCGGGCCCTCGCACCCAGCCGACCACAGCCGACATCCTGGACGGTGTCGCCGCAAACTGGCCTAGCCCAACCGTGGTCGAACGCGTGGCCCGACTCGCCTCTGAGCGCCAGCAGCGGCTCACCAGCATGTTGCGCCGGTCGCCCGGTACGGGAGTCGGCGGACGAGGCATGCTGAGCGAGCTGTTGCTCGATACCGAGTCCCTCTCGGCCATGGCGATCAACACCGCCGCTCTTTACCTTCGTTGTGGCCAGATGAGCCGCGCGAACGAAGCCGCCGCGCGCTTTGCCGACAAACCGGGCGACGATCCCGAGTTCCGACAACTCCTCGCAGCGGCCAATCGCTCCGCAGCCGGGCCTGCCGACTACCTGGCGCTGGCCCGTCGCTTTCTGCCCCGCGGTGAGTTGCTGCTCGGGACCTCCACCGACCGGATCGATCCCGCCGCCGCGGCCGAGATCCTGCGCCGTGGACTCCTGCTCGCCCCCGGCGACGTCGAAATGTTGGTCCTTGCCTCACGCGTGGCGCGCTTTGTCCCGGCACCCTTCTTGGCCTTGCGCTACCTCGACGAGGCGCTTGCCGCGCTGGAGCGCCAGAAGGCCGGCGCGGACAAGCTCGCCGATCTGGTGGCCGAGCGGATGGAACTGGCCTTCTTGCGCCTCAAGTCGCGCATCGACCCCGACCGCATGCAGCCGGTCTTGCCCGAGGCCGAACACCTGCGCAGCCAACTGGCGCAAAGCCAGCAGCGATTCGGCAGCAAGCATTTCAAGCTGTCAGAGGCCGATGTGGACCTCGCAGTGGCACGCGGTCTGGTGGACGCCGGGAGGCTCGATGAGGCCGAGCCCCTGCTTCTGCGAGCGCAAAGTTCTGGCGACTATGAGGTCACTTTGCAGATTTCCAACCTGGCGGTGAAGCGAGGACGTCCGGAGCAAGCGGCGACCTTGCTGCAAAAAGCCCTCGACCTGCGACAGCGCGAGGCGCCCCCCGAGGAAACCGTCTCGTTCGTCGAAGGGCAGTCACGTTTGGCCTACACCCTGGGCGTGGCCTACGAAATGGTCGGCAACATGGACGACGCGCGCAAGGCCTGGCGTTTTGCTGTGCGCGGCTGGGAGCGGTTGATGATCGAGCAGTTGCGCCGCAAGAACCTTGGCTCGTCAGCAGGGTCCACCTTCGAGGTGGGCCGCCTCTACTACCTGCTGGGCCGGCGCGATGATGGTCTGCGCAAATTTGACGAAGCCATCGAGCAGGACGAAGGCCGCGACCAAAGCTACATCGACGCCATCGCCTTCCTGGTGGAGCGGGGCGACGCCGAGCCTGCGCTCGACATATACCGGCGCGCGATCTCCAAGTCGAGCCGGGTGGTTTCGGAATACGTCAAGGTCTACGCCTCGCTTTGGATCCTGGACATCACCCGGCGCCGCAGCGATTCGCCCGACGCCGCCGCCTTGGCCTACCTGCGCTCCCTGGATGCGCGCCAGATCGAGCTGCGCCCGCCGCGAGCCTCGGCCTGGTACCGGCAGTTGGTGAGCTACTCGCTCGGTCGCATCAGCTATGACCGCTTGCTGGCCATGGCGGACACGCCAGGCAAACGCGCCGAGATCTTCTTCTACGAGGCCATGCGTCGGCTCGCCGAGGGCAAGAGTAACGATGCCCACGCCCTGTGGTCCAAGGTCATCGACACCAAGATGGCCTCGTTCTTCGAATATGAGATGGCATCGCGCTACCTGCGCAACGGCGCGCCCACCCAGCCTGGGCCGGTCGAGGGTGGCGAAACCATCTAGCGCTGCAAGGCCTGGCGGACTACGGCTCCTCGTCTTCCTCCGGGAGCCGCTCCATGGGCGGGGCGTCTCCCGCTTGAACCGGCATCTTGCCGCCAAAAGCGAGTTGCAGCGAGGCGTAGCCCTCTAGCAGAAGCCCGAGGTGCGGCCCGGCCCCCAAAAAACGCAACTCGAAGTTGGCGGCGATGTGGCGGGTGAAGTGATAGATGAAACCAGCGCTGGCGCCGTAGACGATCGGCCCGCTGCGAACCGTGTCCGTGAGCAGCGTGGGAGCCAGTATGCAGTTTCCGGATCCGTCTTTGATGCAATTTCCATCGGCGGTGGTCCCGAGAATCCTGGTGTGGTTGGGATTGGTCGGCGGGAAGGCGAAGCGATATCCATCGCCCCCGCCGAAATCAGCCGAGAACTGGATCTGCGCATTGCCTGTGCCCAAGTCCAGGTAGTACAGACCCCTCCCAATCACCGAGATCGCCCCGTTGGCCGGCCGGCCTGGGTTGGCGTCGCCGGATCCCTGTATCGGAATGTACTCCCAGCGGGCCTGGACCGCGGTCCCAATGTGATCGGTTATGAGATACCCGACCTCCCAATAGGAGTTGTACCAGCCTGCCTGGTGCCAGCCCGCGCTGACGGGAGGGGCATCGCGCCGCCATTCCAACAGGGAGGCCAGGTGATAGCCCACTCCGGTTCCCCACCCTCCGCCCAGCCAGAAAGCGCCTTGACGGCGACGATGGATTCCTCTTTCCAAAACCTCGGTGTCCTGTTCGCGCTTGATCCCCTTCAGAGGATCTTCTCCGTCGCCCTTACCGCCGGTCGCCACGCGCGGGTTCGTCGAACTGGAATCCGGCGCCGCAGGCGTCAGGATGATGGGGTTGGGGATATCCTGCTGCCCGCTGGTGGCCACCACGTCGTCGGCGCTGTTTCTGGCCTCGCAGTAGTACTGCATGCTTTCGCCGGTTGCGGCCTCGGCTGGGATGCTGGCCTCCAGCCAGCCCTTGGGCGAGTTCTGCATGGCCGCCACGGCGTACGTGGGAGCGCCCGAAGCTCGATAGTAGAGCAAGATGCTCTCGACCTTCAGCGCGGGTTTGGCCGCACAACGGATGATGATCTCGTGACCTTCCGGCGCCTCTTCCACCGCGGGGCAGTAGAGGCCGGAGGGCAAGACCGCGGGCAGGTCCGGCTCGCCGAGCGCGACCGGCGGAGACGCGGGTGGTGGCGGAGGAGTCGGCGGCGGGGGAGTCGGCGACGGCTTGACGGGCCCAGAAGGGGGAGATACCGATGGAAGCGGATGAGGGCCGGACGCAGCGGCCTCTCCCCACGGATCGCTCTCGCCTGCACCGGCCGTGGCCTTGTCAAACAGAGCAGTCAAGGTCGGGGTTGCCAGTGACGGCGTCATCGGGATGTCGGGACGAATATTCTTGGCCAGGCCAAAACACCGCACTGCATTCTTGCGATCGTTGTAACCCAAGAAATAGACCGCACCCAGATGCACATAGGTCCGAGCCAGCATCTTGTGCGTGAGCAGGTTCGCCTGCTTGGCTACCGACTCCGCCTGCAGGAGTCCATCGCGGGCCACATCGAACTTCTTAGCGTCGATCGCCGCCAATGCCTTCTTGTTCAAATCGACGATCTTCTTCACTGCCTTCTCATCGTCTTGTCCCAACGCCGGTGTGACCGACGCTGCCAGGATGGCGCCGATCAGCCCGACCCGTAGGGCCAGCGCGGTCCATCGGACCGCGCGCGATGCGACCGCCCGCCGTGGTGTAGTCGTGTTTCCCATCTTGGGGTTCTCCTCCACTACTGCTGGGTTATCATGAATTCGACCCGCCGGTTTCGCTCACGTCCGGCCGCCGTCTTGTTGGTTTCGATCGGCTGATCGGGTCCGAACCCTACCGATACCATCCGACTGGCGTCGACGTTATGGCCGACGAGGTAGGCCTTGACGGAATCGGCCCGCGCCTGCGAGAGACGCATGTTGCTCGCTCGGCTGCCGCGGCTGTCCGTGTGTCCTTCCACCCTGACCTGCATGGTGGACCGCGTCCTGAGCACGTCTGCGACCTCATCCAGCAGGGGAAAGCTCTGCGGCATGATGGTCGCCCTGCCCGTGGCAAAGAAGACCGCCTGGTGAAGCTCGATCTTCTCCTGGGTGACCGAAACCAGCGTGTGTTTCTTGGGACAGCCGTTTTCCTCGGGTGGCCCTGGCTCGTTGGGGCACTTGTCAATTACGTCGGGAATACCGTCCTGGTCGTTGTCGGGGTCAGGGCAGCCATCCTCGTCCTCAAATCCGTCCTTGTCCTCGGGTTCGTTGGGGCACTTGTCGAGCGCATCGGGGATACCGTCCTGGTCGTTGTCGAGGTCGGGGCAACCGTCCTCGTCCTCAAATCCGTCCTTGTCCTCAGGTTCGTTGGGACACTTGTCGAGCGCGTCGGGGATGCCGTCACCATCCGTGTCCAAGGTGCTCGGCGGGGCAGGAGTCACCACCACTGGTTTTCCGCAACCGCCCGCCGGCGACAAGCGCAGGGCCTCGCGGGCGTTGGCCTCTGCAGTCTCGATGTGATCCAGCGCTCGAAAGTAGTCGCCTCGGTCAAGCTCGCGCTCGGCGAATTCCACGTTGGCCTCGGAAAGCGCCAGGGAACGGGGAGCGCACTGGTAGGCCCCGTTCTCGCGCGCCCTGTGCAAACTACTGCGAACGCCGCTCGCCCGTACCGCCAGATCCTGACCGGCACAGCCAAGCAGCAACAGCCCCGCGGTGCTGCCGATTACTGCTCGCTGGCGGCGATTCATGGCTCCCCGCATGTTGTGTGCTCACGGGGTAGCGTCGCACCCGCGGGCTGGTGCTGCTTGACACGCGCCATCGCCCGCCGCGAACAGTCCTCGCTGCGGCGGCCCCAATCGATGGCAGTCTGGTAGTAGGAGTGGGCCGCGTCCGCGCGCGCCTGGTGATAGTACTCGACCGCCTTCGCATACTCGTAGGGCGCCTTCTGCTCCGCCCCTTCTCGTTGGGCTTGCGCCAAGGCGGAGGCAGCTCGCGAGCTGACCCGACTCAGGTATTCGACCGGTCCGCAGCCCAGCGGAACGACAATACCCAGCGCGAACGCCCAAAGGCAGCGACGGGACGGCACCGTGCGACCGTAGACAAATACCGCGAGTCAGTCAAGACCTGGCGCGCCTTGGCGCACGGTCACTCGCCCGTCCGCATCCGAGCAGCCCGCAGACTCGCAGCGTTCGCCCTCCACCAGCAACCCCCACCGCACCTGAACAAGCCAGGCGGGCTCCCATGGCGGCGCAGGATGATGACATCCGTCGGCGCCCGGTCGGTCGAAAGAAAAGCATCAACGGACATCCGATTCGCGCTTGATTTTCATAGCGTTTTCGGGGTATTAGCAGAACTTCGTAGAACTCGATCGTCACCACCCGCCGGAGGCCACTGTGAACCAACTCATCGCCTTTCTCCTTGACCACGCGATGCTCGACTTTTCCGGCGGGCTCACGATCGAAATGGTCAAGGACTTCATCCGCGATGACGACAGCCGGGAGGCCCGCGCCTTGCTGGCCAAGGTCATGCAAGACGGCGGCGTCGAGGAGATGCAGCTCACTCTGGCCGACTGCCTGCAGGAACAGCTTCGCACCGGACTGAATGAGGACGTCGTTCGCGAGCAGCTCAAGCTTTACGTGGAAAGCTAAGATCTAGTTGAGCTTCTTGAGCGCCGCGTCCAGGCGCGCTAGTGCCGTTTCGATCTCGGCCAATCGGGCTCGGTCCTTCTCCAGCACAGCCGTCGGCGCACGTTCGAGGAATTGCGGGTTGGCTAGCTTGCCGGCCAGGTGCTCACGATCCTTGTCCAGCTTGGCGCGCTCCTTGCCCAGCTTGGCGCGCTCGGCGCCCGAGTCGGCCGGAGCCTCCAGTTCGAGAATGACTTCCACGTCGCCGGCCAGAGCAGTGACCACGGTTCCGCCCGGCGCCTCGCCGATTCGGCGTACCACCAGATCGCCCAGCTTGGCCTGCTCGATCGCGATCCGGCGGTAGCCATCGAGAATGGTCTTCTTGTAGTCGTCAGCGGCGTTCAGGATCACACGAGGCCGCTGGATCGACGGAACGTTCTTCTCAGTACGCAGCATACGGATGGTAGTGACCACCTTCTGCACCAACGCCATCGACGCCTCACTGGCGTCGTCGACGTAGCGCGGATCCGGGATGGGGAAGAGCGTGATCATGATGCTCTGGGGCGCACCCTGTGGCTTGGGCAACTGCTGCCAGAGTTCCTCGCTAAGAAAAGGCATGAACGGGTGCAGGAGGCGCATAGCCACGTCCAGCGCCGTGACCAAGGCTCCCTGGATCTTCCAGCGCTCCGCCGCCTTGCTCGGGTCTTGCAAACGCGCCTTGGCCAGCTCGATGTACCAATCGCAAACATCGCTCCAGATGAAGTGGTAGAGCCCTTGCGCCGCCTCGGCGATCTTGAAGTCCTCAAGCGCGCGATTGGTTTCCTCGCTGGCGCGCTGGACCCGTGACAGGATCCAGCGTTCGGGCAGCTCGAATTCGACGCTGTCAGGGCCTTCTGTGGTCCGGTCGGCGAACTGGTCGGGGTTGTAGTCGGAGAGATTCATCAGCACGAACCGCGTGGCGTTCCAGATCTTGTTGGCGAACCGGCGCGCATCCTCAACCTGTGAAAGGGAGAACTTGATGTTCTTGCCCTGCGTGGCCTGGTTGGTCATCCAGGCCAGCGCCCAGCGCAGGGAATCCGCGCCGTGCTTGTGCGCCACGTCCAGCGGGTCGATGGTGTTGCCCTTCACCTTCGACATCTTGTCGCCCTTCTCGTCGGTCACCATGGTGTGCAGGTACACCGTACGGAAGGGCACCTTCTTCATGAAGTGCAGCCCAGCCATCATCATGCGAGCCACCCAGAAGAAGAGGATGTCGTAGCCGGTCTCCATCACCGTGGTGGGATAGAAGGTTCGCAGCTCGCGGGTCTCGTCGGGCCAGCCCAGGGTCGCAAAGGGCCATAGCCACGACGAGAACCAGGTATCGAGCACGTCCTCGTCTTGCGCGAGGCTCACGCCCCCGCAATGGTTGCACGCCTGGGGAGTCGTGCGTGCCACCGTGATTCCGGCGCAGCTTGCGCAATACCAGGCCGGGATACGATGTCCCCACCAGAGCTGGCGCGAAATGCACCAGTCGCGGATGTTGTTCATCCAGTGGAAGTAGGTCTTGCTCCAGCTCTCGGGCACGAAGCGGGTTTTGCCCTGCTCCACCGCCTCGATGGCTGGCCTGGCCAGCGGCTCCATCTTGACGAACCACTGGGTGGAGAGCATCGGCTCCACGATGGTGTGACAGCGTTGGCAGTGTCCGATGGCGTGAACGTGGGTCTTGCCGCCGCGATCGAGCCCCAGTTCCTTGATCCTGGCCTTGACCTGTTTGCGCGCCTCGAAGCGATCCAGTCCGGCAAACGGTCCGCCCTCGGCGGTCACCACACCCTTCTCGTCGAAGATCGAGATGAAGCCCAGCTTGTGGCGCTGGCCACATTCAAAGTCGTTGGGGTCGTGCGCGGGTGTGACTTTCACCGCGCCGGTGCCGAACTTGGGATCGACCAAGATGGAGTCGGCAACGATGGGAAACGTGCGATCGATAAACGGGTGCCGGATCATCTTCCCGATCTTTGCCTTGTGGCGCGGGTCATCGGGGTGAACCGCCACCGCCGTGTCGCCCAGCATGGTCTCGGGCCGCGTGGTCGCGACCACGACCTCACCGGTGCCGTCGGCCAGCGGGTAGGCGAACTCCCAAAGCTCGCCCTGCGCGCCCTCGTCGTGTTCGACTTCAAGATCAGACAGTGCCGTTCGGCAGGAGACACACCAGTTGATGAGTCGCCGATCGCGATAAATCAGCCCTTCTTCGTGCAGACGCACGAAGGCCTCGATGACCGCCCGGGAGTAGGCGGGGTCCATGGTGAATTTCAGGCGCTCCCAGTCCAGCGAGCAGCCCATCACCTTGAGCTGTTCGAGGATGCGGTTGCCGTAGCGCTCGCGCCAGGCCCAGATGCGCTTGACGAACTCCTCGCGTCCGATGTCGTGGCGGGATTTCCCCTCGCTGGCGCGCAGCTCGCGTTCCACCACCATCTGGGTGGCGATGCCGGCGTGATCGGTGCCCGGAAGCCACATCGCGTTGTACGCGGCCATGCGCCGCCAGCGCACCAGGATGTCCTGGATGGCGCAGGTGAGCGCGTGGCCCATGTGCAGTGAACCAGTCACATTGGGCGGCGGGATGGCAATGCAGAAGGGCGCCTTGGGCGTAGCCGCATCGGCATGGAAGTAGCGGCAGTTCAACCACTCTTGATACCAGCGGGACTCGATAGCGGCGGGGTCGTAGGTCTTCGCAAGATCGGCCATGGGGTGCTACTTAGGATAGAAGAAACAGAGAGTAGTACCGCCCACCGAAAATTCCTAGCTGGTTTCCGGTGGACGCCTGCTGTGGCCGGTTCCGTTTCCGGCCCGTTTCCGGCCGTCGGCGTCCGGGGGCCCGCCTACCGCTTGCCAGCGGCGAGGCGATCGACTTCCTGCTTGATGATCACCTCGGCTAATTCGGGTACGACTTCCCATACCACCTGTTCGATGATCTCGCGCGAAAGCTTGGCGATCGCCTCGTACTCGCGACCGCGGGCCGCGATGGCCGCGACCTTCTGATCGATGGCCGAGGACACGGCTGCCACCATCGGTGCCGGCGCGGCCGCGGCCATGCTTGCCGATCGCCGAACTGGTGCTTGCGGAGTTGCGACGGCTTGCGGCGGCGCAGGCGGCGCGAGCGGAACAGGCGGTGCGGCCCGAGGCACAGCAGGCGGAGGGACGCTCGGCCGGGGCGCTGGCGGCCGCGCTGCCGCCGGAGGAGCGGCCGGGGCTGCAGGGGCTTGAGCAGGGACGGGGACGCTCGGAAAGCCCATGATGGTTGGGCGAGGGCCGGAGCGCTGGGGGCTTGCCGGCGCATGCACGGGCGCCGCACCGGGAAGAGGAGGCGCGGGCCGCGGGGCAGGGGCCGGCGGTGACACACCGGGAATCAACGAGGGCCGGCTCGCGGGTACCGCGCTGGACGGCGCCGAAGCGGCAGGCGCTGGCCGTGCCCCTGACCAACTCGGGGGCCGAGCCGCCCACGCGGCCGGGCCCGGCGCGGAGCCACGCTCGATGGTGAACTCTCCGTAGCTCTCGTCCTCTTCCGGGGCGAGAACCTCTTCCACGACGTTGCCCCGCTCCACCGGCGGCCACGGCGAGGCAGGCGCGGGGCGAGTGGGCGCCTCGGTAACCGGCGCGGGCCTGACTGGAGCCAGCAAAGCCGCGCTCACGCTGTCGAGCAACGTCTGGCTGTCGAAGGGCTTGAGCAGATGACCATCGGCGCCAGCGCGACGGGCGCGCGCCTCGTCGAAGGGGTTCTGGTTGGAAGCCAGAATATGCACGGGCACGCCGCGCAGGACGGGATCGGCCTTTAGGGAGGTACACAGGTCGTAGCCACTACCGTTGCCCAGCACCGCGTCCGCGATGATGAGGTCTGGCCGTCCCCCCTTGGCAGCAACCAGCGCCTCGTCGACGGACCGGGCGGTCAAAAGAGTGTAGTCCTGGCCGCCCAGAACCATAGCGAATGCCTTTTGGATCGTCAGGCTGTCGTCGGCGACGAGTATGCGCTTGCCCATCGAGTACCCAAGCAGTCTTCCTTCGATAACACGGGGACAAGGGAGGGTCAATTAACCGAAGGGAACGGTGTACTTTTCCGGCAGACAGCTATGATGGGTTCCGGCGTGCCAAGCCGTGCGCTTGCCTCCCTGATGGCCCGACTTTGCCAGTCCCCGTTGTCGTGCGCTTTCCCCATAGGCGGCGGCGCGATGTTTCGTGCGTCGCTGGCCGTCGCGCTCGGGCTGACGGCCTTCCTCGCGGGCGAGCCTGACCCCTGGTTCGGCCGCGACAAAATCATGCACTTGAGCGTCAGCTTCGTCCTCGCCGGCAATGGCTACGCTGACACGACGGCCTTCTCCAAGCGTGCCAGCGTCCGGGCGCTGTCGGGCGCCGGCATCGCGCTGTCGGCAGGAATTGGCAAGGAGTTGTACGACCAGTACGAAGGCAGAGGTTTGTCCTGACGCGACCTGACCTGGGACGCCATCGGTACGGCGACGGGAACATTAGTTGCGTGGCTGGTCGACCGATATCTCTTTTGATGATACGGAGAGACTCATGAAGGAACCCTCACCGCCCCCCACGGCCCACAACCCCCTTGCCTACAAGAACGAGGAGTTCATCGCCTCCGACGACGCGCGCCCCCTGCGCATCCTGGCCGAGTACCTCGAACCCATGCAACGCTTTGCGCGCCAGGGGATTGGCGGCACCATTGTCTTCTTCGGCTCGGCCCGGCTCGACCCCAAGGGGCCGCTCGGCCGCTACTACGAAGACGCCCGCACCCTGGCGCGCCTGCTGACCTCCTGGTCCGCCAGCCAGCCCGCCGGCGGGGGACGCTTGGTGGTGTGCTCGGGCGGCGGCGGCGGCATCATGGAGGCCGCCAACCGCGGTGCGGTCGAGGCGGGCGGTCGCACGGTCGGCTTCAACATCAGTTTGCCCGAGGAACAGCACACCAACCCCTACGTGACACCCGAGTTGTCCTTCGAGTTCCGCTACTTCTTCATGCGCAAGCTTTGGTTTGCCCACATGGCGCGCGCCATTGCCGTGTTTCCCGGGGGCTTCGGCACGCTGGACGAGATGTCCGAGATTCTGACCCTGGCGCAAACCCACAAGCTGGACCGCCGGATCATGGTTCTCCTGTTCGGCGAGAGCTACTGGAAGGAGATCATCAACTTCGATGCCCTGGTCCGCTACGGGATGATCAACCAGAGCGATCTGGATCTCTTCCGCTTCGCCGACGATCCGCAGACCGCGCTCCGGCTGCTCACCGAAGGCCTGGCCTCTGAACCGCAAGCGCCCGCGTTCGCGCGATCGCTCACCTCTCGTAACGCAAGCACTTGGCTGTATCAAAGGAGTGGCGATTGATCGAGATCCAATGCGTCGGGGCCGCCCGCCAGGTGACGGGCTCAAAGCACGTGGTGCGAACCTCGCGGGCGACCATCCTGCTCGACTGCGGGCTGTACCAGGGCCGCCGCAAGGAATCCGCCGAACAGAACCGATCCATTGCCCATCACGTCCCTATCGACGATCTGGACGCTGTCGTGCTCTCCCACGCCCACATCGACCATGCGGGCGCCTTGCCCTTGCTCGCCAAGCGGGGCTACCGCGGGCCCATCTACGCCACGCCGGCCACGCGTGACCTGTGTGGGCCCATGCTGCTCGACGCAGCCATGATTCAGGAAGCCGATGCCCGCCACATCCAGAAACTGATCGAGCGCGAACATCTCGACATGGAGCCGGCGGTACCGCTCTACAATCACGACGACGTCACTGCCCTTCTGGGCCAGATGGTGGCTCTGCCATACCGGCGCGGCCAGGAGATCGCGCCCGGGGTGGTGCTCAAATTCTTGGACGCCGGCCACGTGCTGGGCAGCGCGGTCGTGGTCCTTGACATCGAGGAGGACGGTACGCGCATCGCCTTCGCGGTGGATCTAGGCCGCAAGGGCCTGCCCATCCTGCGCGAGCCGGAAATTCCAGGCGGGATCAACTGTCTCATCATGGAGAGCACCTACGGCGACCGCCTGCACTCGCCCATCGAGGAGGTCGACGGTGCCCTGGCCGCAGCGATCAACCGCACCGCCAAGCGCGGGGGCAAGATCATCATCCCGTCCTTCGCCCTCGAGCGGGCGCAAGAAGTCGTCTACGCCCTGAAGCGCCTGCGCAAAGCCAATCAGGTGCCGGCCATGCCCGTGTACGTGGACTCGCCGCTTACCGTGAAGCTCACCGACGTCTTCAAGATGCACCCCGAGTGCTACGACAAGGATACCTACGCTTTGCTGGTGAGCGGCGATTCGCCCTTCGACTTCGAGGGCCTGCACTACGTGTCCGACAAGGAAGAATCGAAAGCCCTGGCCGCCAGCGCCGGGCCGTACATCGTGATCTCGGCCAGCGGCATGTGCGAAGCGGGCCGCATCCTGCACCACCTGCGCGAGGGCATCGAGGATGCGCGCAACACCATTCTCATCGTCGGCTATCAAGCGCAGAGCACGCTCGGCCGCCGCATCGTCGAGCGCCAGCGCGAGGTGAAGGTCTTCGGGGTCATGCGACGCCTGGCCGCCGAGGTGGTTGTGCTCAATGGCTTTTCTGCGCACGCCGACCAGAAGGATCTCATCGAGTTTGCCGAGGGCGTGCGCAGCCAGGGCAAGCTGCGACAGGTGCTGCTGGTCCACGGCGAGCCCCCGGCCCAGACGGCGTTGATCGCCAAGTTGACCGAACGCGGATTCTCCACGGTGCACGCGCCCGGACCGGACGAGAAGATCCGGGTGTAGATCACCGTTTACGGTTGCCTCTCGCCCGCGGGGATGGGAGACGCTATGCTTGGCGCTGCCATGGACGAGCGACAGTGTCTGTTGGTCATCTTCGGTGCCTCGGGCGATCTGGCACGGCGCAAGCTCATCCCGGGATTGTTCGAGTTGCACGTCGCGGGGCTGCTGTCCTCGCACGTGGGCGTACTCGGCATCAGCCGCACGCCACTTACCGACGACCAGTTTCGCGAGCGCATGAAAGGCACATGCCAGGAACGGCACGGTTTCGACGAAGGACTCTGGCGCGACTTTGCCGGACGCCTGCACTACCTGGCGGCCGATGCCACGCACGCCGAGGAATGGCCGCGCATCACCGGGGTTCTTTGTCAGTTGCAGACGGTTCACGGCACCGGCGGCGAGACCCTGTTCTACCTCTCCGTCGCACCGGAGCTGTACCAACGTATCATTCAGAATATCGGGGCCGCCGGGCTGAACAAGGGCATCCGGCGCTGGTGCTCGGCCGAGACCAACCCGGCGGCCCGGCAGCGAATCATCGTCGAGAAGCCTTTTGGCCGCGATCTGCAGAGCGCGGAGCACCTGAACCGCGTGCTGGGCCGTGTATTCGACGACGAAGATGTGTTCCGCATCGACCATTACCTGGGCAAGGAGACGGTGCAGAACCTGCTGGTCTTCCGCTTCGCCAACCTGCTGTTCGAGCCGCTGTGGAACCGGATGTACATCGATCACGTTCAGATCACGGCAGCCGAGACCGTGGGCGTGGGCAGCCGCGCGGCCTACTACGATTCCGCCGGGGCCATGCGTGACATGATCCAGAGTCACCTCTTGCAGCTGATGGCAGTGGTCGCCATGGAGCCACCCAACTCGTTCCGCGCCTCTGACCTGCGCAGCGAGCAGCGCCATGTGCTGGAAGCGGTGCGACCGATTGCCCCGGAAGATGTGCCCCGTTTCGCTGTGCGTGCCCAGTACGACCGCGCCGCCGTCGACGGCGCGGTCGTGCCCGGCTATCGCGAGGAGCCGGGCGTGCCGGCCGACAGTTCGTGCGACACCTTCGCCGCACTCAAGCTGTTCATCGACAACTGGCGCTGGGAGGGCGTGCCCTTTTTCCTGCGTACGGGCAAGCGCATGCGGCGCAAGCTCACCCAGTTCGTCATCAACTTCAAGCCCGCGCCCCACCTGTTCCGCAACGTCGACGGCGCCGAGATCCGGCCGAGCCCCAACCGCCTGGTCGTCAATGTACAGCCCGACGAAGGCATCAGCCTGCGCTTCGAAGGCAAGGTTCCCGGCCTGGGCCTGCACATCCAGTCGGCCGTGCTCGACTTCGATTATCGCCAGCAGTTCAGTGCCGAGCCGTTCGAGGCCTACGCGACACTCTTGCTGGAAGCGATCCGCGGCAACCAGTCGCACTACAAGGATCGCCATGAGATTGAGGCCGCGTGGCGGATTGTCATGCCGGTGCTCGACCACTGGCGCAACCATCCGGGCGAGGGTCTTGTCACCTATCCGGCGGGAAGCTGGGGACCTGCGGCGGCCGACGAGTTGATCACGCCGCACGGGCCGTGGCGCAACCCGGAGACCACGGTGTCGCGTACCGAGCCGGCGGCCCCGCCCGATTTCGACTGGCCGCCATGAGCGCGCAGGACGATCTTCGCGGGCTGCGCGGCAGGCTGGTGGTCGAGGCCTCGGCCGAAGCCGTAGCGCGACGGTTGGCCGATGATCTCGTCGGCTCGCTCCAACAGCGAATTCGGGAGGCAGGCACCGCGCATCTGGCTCTCTCGGGCGGTGCCAGCCCACAAGGACTCTACCAACTCTTGGCAACCGATGCGCGCTACACCGCGAACGACTGGGCGCACACGCACCTGTGGCTGGTCGACGAGCGCTGCGTGCCTGATGGCGATCCCAGATTGAACTTCGCCATGATCCGATCCGCGCTGGTCGACCACGTGCCCATTCCCTCTGCCGGGGTTCATCCCATGCCGGTCGACCTAGCCGACGGCGATCGTCGCTACCAGGACGATCTGTGCCGGGCTCTTGCCGGCGGCCGTCTCGATGCCGTCGTGCTGGGCATGGGTTCTGATGGCCACACCGCCAGCCTATTTCCGTATTCGTCGGCGCTCGACGAGCACCAGCGCTGGGTGCGCTTCAACGACGGCGAGCGCGTGCTGGCTCCCCGCCCGCGCATGACCCTGACCTATCCCATTCTCTGCGCCGCCCGTTTCCTGGGCGTGCTGGTCACCGGGGCCAGCAAGCACGCGGCGCTACTCGCTGCCGCGCGAGTGCCCGACGACCTGCACGCGCATCCCGTCGTGGGCATCAGGCCCGTGCAGGACGGCAAGCTGGTTTGGTACCTGGACCGTTCCGCCGCCGCCGGATTAGACTGATCTTAGCTAGGCGCGCTCATCAATTCGCGCTCGGCCTCGCGCAAGGTGCGCCGCCATTCCACGTCGTTGGGACAGGCCGCCACGGCCTTGCGATACATGCGGACGGCGTCCCCGATGCGGCCGACCCGGCGGAGAAGATCGCCGTAGTCGATCAGAGTCTGATGACAGCCATCGCGGTCGAAGCGCAGGGCCTGCTCGAACAGTTCGGCCGCCCGATCATCGTGGCCCGCCCGGCTGTGCTCCCGCGCCGCCTGGTGCAGCACCCAGTGGTCCTCGGGTTCCATGTGCATGGCTTGGTCGTAGGCTTCGGCTGCCTCGTGATGGCGCTCCATCTCGGCCAGGATGTCACCCTTGACCGCGGCCACGAAAAACGAATCGCCCCCGCGTTCCTGGGCGCCTAGGATGGCATCGAGCGCTTCACGGGTTCGCCCCTGTTCAAGCAGAGCCTGCGCCAGCTTGGCAAAGCCTGTGGCGAAGCTGGCGTCCCGCTTGATCGCCTCGCGAAATGCCCCTTCAGCCTGGATGGCCTGGCGCGCTTCCAGATGCGCGTCTCCCAGTTCGCGCCAGCCGTCGATCAACGCTGGGTTGATCTCACTGGCGCGGCGGGCGGCATCCAGCGCGCCGCGGTCGCGACACGCATTCAGACCCTCGGCCAGAACCGCATGGCAAATCGCCAGGTCCGGCCGCTGGTTGACCGCAGCCCGCGCGTGTCGCACAGCCTGCTCCGACTCGCCTTGGTCCAGCGAATCGCGCGCGGCCGCGAGCGCCCGCAGCGCCGTGTCCAGATTGGCGCTGGATTCGCGCATGCGCGCGATGTCCGTGTCACCGGGGACCAACGCCTCCACCACCTTGCTGGCCAGGGCCGCCCGCACCCGATCGCCACCCGCGTAGGCCCGCATGGCTTCACCACGCCAGTAGGCGCCTGTCGATGCCGCCGCAGCGCCCAGCAGGTCTTTGGCCCGGGCCGCGCCTGCCTGGTCACCACGCTCCGCCGCCAGCACGACTGAAAGTGCCGCCGCGTCCAAGCGCGCGTCATCATCGCGCGCGGTCATCGGGTCTGACCCGATGGCATCATCCAGAGCCGCCAGCGCGCGCAGGTTGTCGCCTTGGTCGAGCGCACGCAATGCAAGCTCGGTCAGCAAGGCAGGCCCGGGTGGACTCGCGCAAGCAAGTGCCTCGGCCAGCGCCTTGTCGACCTCGATATTGTTGCCTTGGTCCTCCAGGTGGTCGACCAGACGGACCCAATGCTCGGCAAGACCTGGATCGCGCCGACAGAGCTCGCGCGCCACCACTGCGGGCTCAGCGCCCTCGCCGGCCCAAAGCTCGCCCAGACAGGCGTAGAGGAAACGCAGGAAACTCGATCCGACGCGGTCGACGCTGCGGCCTGCCAACTCGACGACCGGGCACTCGCCCTCTTCTGCCGCATCGAGGTCCAGGGCGAACACCTGCGGACCCCGTTCTGCCACCGGCCAGAGTCCCTTGAGCTCCGCCGGGCGTTCTGGATCGCGGGCCCGGAGCAGACTCTCGTCGAGAGACAACAGCCGCAGGCCGGGATCGCCCGGCAGTTCCCTCTCTCCTCCCATCTCCTGCCCAAGCTGAGGCGGGCTCGCGGGAAGCCAACCTCCATCGTAACGCAAGGCAAACGCGGCGTAACCCGCGGGCGCATTCCGGCCCAGCAACTCCCTGAGCCGGCCCAGACGCGCCTCGCCCCCTGCGGCCTTGGCCAGCACGACGCCCGGGAGGCGCGCACATTCGTTTTCGATCTCAAGCAAGAGCGTGTTGACGGGGTCGGCCATTACCGGGGGATATACGCACGCGATCGGCACCGATCAAGCGCAAAGACCGGCTTGCCTGTCTTGACCGGAGCGCCGGAAGGCGCAACACTCAGGAAATCCTCGTGTTGATGGATTCTGGAAAACGACTTTTGGACGACGCGCCACGCGGGCGTGCGGCCAAGCGAGGACTGCGATGACGGCGAAGGTTCTGATCTGCGACGACGAGGAACCCTTGTGCCGTAGCCTGGCACGGCTGCTCCGCTCGGCGGCCTACGACGTGGTGACTGCGGACGGCCCGGGCGGCCTGGCCCAGATCGAACACTACACCTTCGATGCGGTGGTCACAGACCTGCGCATGCCGGGTGCCGATGGGTTTGCCATCCTCGACGCCGTGCGCGCCAAGAGCCCGCGGACGCCAGTGATCGTGATGAGCGGCAGCGCGCAGATCCCGGATGCGGTTCGCGCTATGCGTCTGGGAGCGCGCGATTTCCTGGTCAAGCCGGTCGCGGTCGACAGTCTAGAGGAAGCTCTCGGCAGCGCCGTCGGCATTTCCAAGACCCCGCCGCCTGATTCTGGCCCCGACCCTCTGGCGTGGCGCGATCGAACTGCGCCCTGGCTGTTGGGCGAGGATCCGGCCATGCTGGCGGTGCTGGGCTTGCTGGCCCAGGTGTCGGACACGAGTTGCACGGTGCTGCTCACCGGCGAGTCTGGCACGGGCAAGGAACTGGTGGCTCGATCCATCGTGGCCGGTTCATCGCGCGCCAAGAAGCCATTAGTGGCGGTGAACTGTGCCGCCATCCCCACCAATCTGGTCGAGTCCGAGCTGTTCGGTCACGCCAAGGGCGCGTTCACCGGTGCGAACTCCGCGCGTATGGGCCGCTTTGCCGAGGCCAGCGGCGGAACCATCTTGCTCGACGAGATCGGCGACATGGAACTGGGTGTGCAAGCCAAGCTACTGCGCCTGATCCAAGACGGCGTCCTGCGGCCGGTTGGCGACGAAACCGACCAACGGATCGACGTGCGAATTCTAGCCGCGACCAACCGCAAGCTGGAGGACGACGTGGCGGCCGGCCGCTTCCGCGCTGATCTCTTCTGGCGCCTCAACGTCATCCCCATCGAGTTGCCCGCCCTGCGCGAACGCTCGTCTGACATCCCGCTTCTGGCCGAGCATTTCGTCCTGCGCTTCAACGAGAAGAATCGGCGCAAGGTTACCGGCATCCACCCTGACGCGATGTTTGCCCTGAAGCACTACTACTGGCCGGGCAACATCCGCGAGTTGGAAAACCTGATCGAACGCACGGTGATTCTCAAAGGCTCGGGCGAAATCCTTTTGACCGATCTGCCCTTCAAGCTGCGCGGTGGTCAAGACGAACCGTCCACCGCGGTGCCCACGCCGCTGCCGCCGGAACGGACCGACCTGCGCGCCATCCTCGAATCGGTAGAGGACCGCATGATCGCCGAGGCTCTGGTGCGCACAGGCGGCAACAAGAATCGCGCTGCCGAGCTGCTCGGGCTCAACCGCACGACCCTGGTCGAAAAGCTACGCCGCAAGCGTTCCGTCAATACCGCGTCGTAGCCAGTCCTCCTACTTCAGCTTGGCCAGCGCTTCGCCGATGCGGTGCAGGCCCTTCTCGATGTTGGCTTGCGAGGTGGCGTACGACAGACGCACGTAGCCAGGGGCGTAGAATGCCGATCCCGGCACCACCGCCACCTTGGCCTCCTCGATGAAGTACTCACACAGGGCCGGATCTCCATCGATGACCTTGCCCGCGGGCGTGCTGCGCCCGACGAACGCGTTCATGTCAGGGAAGGCATAGAAAGCGCCCTTGGGCTCCACGCACTTGACCCCGGGCATGGCCCGCAGGGTCTTCACCATGAACTGCCGCCGCTTGTCGAACTCCAGCCGCATGCGCTCCAGTTCGTCGGTCGGGCCCTCCAGGGCCGCAACCGCTGCCGCCTGGCTGACCGCGGCCGCGTTGGTCGTGGACTGGCTTTGCAGGGTCGACATGCCCTCGATGACGGGCAGAGGCGCCACGCAGAAACCGATACGCCACCCAGTCATGGCGAAGGACTTGGAGACCCCATCCACGATGATGGTGTGCCTGCGCACCTCGGGGCTAAAGGTGGCCGGCTGCACGAAGCGGGCATCGCCGTAGCAAAGACTGCGATAGATGTCGTCGGTGAGCAGCCAGATGTCGTGCCTCACCGCCAGGTCGGCCAGGGCGCGCAGAGTCTTCTCGTCATAGACCGCACCCGTCGGGTTGCTGGGCGATACGATCAGGATGATGCGCGTGCGCGGGGTGATCGCCCGGGCCACCGCTTCGGGGTTCACGATGAAGTCGTCTTCCGCTCGGGACACCACCGGCACCGGCTTGGCGCCGGCCAGCTTGGCGATCTCGGCGTAGCTCACCCAGTAGGGCGCGGGAATGATGATCTCGTCGCCTTCGTCCAACAGCACGTGGAAGGCGTTGAACAGGGACTGCTTGGCGCCCGCGCTGACCATGACCTCCTTGGGGTTCACCTCGAAGCCATGGGCCTTGCCTAGCCAGGTAGCCGCTGCCTTGCGCAGTTGCGGCGTCCCTTCCACTGCGGTGTACTTGGTGGCCCCGGCATCGAGTGCCTTCTTGGCTGCCTCCTTGATGTGAGCCGGCGTATCGAAGTCCGGCTCGCCAGCGCCAAAGCTCACCACGTCCACTCCCTGTGCACGCAGTTCCGCCGCCTTGGCGGTCACTTTCAGGGTCATGGATGGTTCCACGACTGATAAACGTTTTGCCAATTTAATCAGCATGTTGTCTCCGCTTCTTGAACTTCTTCTTTAATGCAGAAAGGACTACTGCCGGCACCACGCGCCCAATGTCCCCACCCATCTCCGCCACCTCGCGGACGAGCGACGAGGATACGAAAAAATTGTCCTCGTTGGTCATGAGAAAAATGGTTTCCACCTCGGGAGCGAGCTGCCGGTTCATATGCGCAAACTGGAACTCGTACTCGAAGTCGGCCACGGCTCGCAGGCCGCGGATGACGAACTTCGCGCCCCGGCGCCGCACGTAGTCGACGAGCAGGCCACTCAACGAATCAACCTCGACCCGAGGATCGTTCCCCAAGGTCTCGTGAATCAGGCGTTTGCGCTCCACGAGAGAGAAGAGCGGCCGCTTGCGCGGGTTGTCGGCCAGGGCCACCACCACCCGGTCGAAGAGCTTGAGGGCACGGCGCACGATGTCCGCGTGGCCATTCGTGATGGGATCGAACGTCCCCGGATAGACAGCCAAGGGCCGCGAGCGTGACACTAGGCCAATCCCCTCTGCGGCCGATAGAAGGAGACGCCGGTGTCGCCGTAGAAACGGCGGTCGGTCATGACCAAGATGCCAAAGACCTCGGCCGGCACATGCCGTCGGTCATGTTCGACGATGATCACCGCGCCATCGGCCAGAAGCTCGCCACCCGCGAGCATCGACAAGACTGGCTCTGCCTCTCCCGACGCATAGGGCGGGTCCACGAAGATCCAGCCGAAGACCCTGCCCTCCACTTCGCCGGCCATGCGGTGCAGGGCACTGAGCACGCTCGATCCGACGACATGCGCCCGCCCGGAAAACCCGAGGTCTCGCAGATTCCGATGCAAGATCCCCAGCGCCCGCGCATCGCGCTCCACGAAGTCAGCCGCCACCGCGCCTCGGGAAAGAGCCTCGATCCCCAGGGATCCGGTTCCAGCAAATAGATCAAGAATAGGGTGCGGAGGTGGCGGGCCGAGGATGTTGAATATGGCCTCACGCACCTTCGCCCCGGTGGGCCTTGTTGTGGCTCCACGTGGCGCGCGAAGCTTGCGCCCGCGGTCAGCGCCAGCAATGACCCGCATGGAGGGCTTACCTACCGCGTGCAGGGGAGAGTAGTCAACCCGTGGACCGCCGGGCTATCCTGCTCTCCATGCCAGATTCCCTGTTGCTGACGCCCGCGGTGACGCGGCTCATGGAACTCGCGATCGAGGAAGACCTGGGCCGCGGGGACGCAACCACGCAGGCCGTGGTCGAGCCCGGAGCATCGGCTGTGGCCCATCTAGTCGCCCGTCAGGGTTTGACCGTGGCCGGACTGGACATCGCTGCCGCCGTCTTTCGCCGCCTGGACCCGTCGATCGCGATCGAGACGCACATTGCCGACGGTTCCGTGGCGGAACCCGGAACCCGGGTTGCGACCTATCGGGGCTCGGCCGCAGCCTTGCTGGCCGGCGAGCGGACCGCGCTCAACTTCTTGCAGCGCCTCTCGGGCGTTGCCACCCTGACGCGAGCCTTTGTTGCCGCAGCCAAGGGCACCAGCCTACGCATCACCGACACACGCAAGACCACCCCGGGCTTTCGCCTGCTCGAAAAATACGCCGTGCGCATGGGCGGCGGCAGCAACCACCGCTTCGACCTGGGCTCGGGCGTTCTCATCAAAGACAACCACGTGGCGCTCGCTGGATCGGTCAGCGAGGCCATACGCCGGACCAAGGGTCGGGTGCCGCACAGCCTGAACATCGAAGTCGAGGTGGACAACCTAGCCCAGCTCGACGAAGTCCTGGGCGCAGGCGTTGCCATGGTCTTGCTCGATAATTTCACTGAGACGGATCTGGAAAAAGGCGTGGCGCGGATCCGCGCGGTCAAGCCCCGTCCACTCGTGGAAGTCTCGGGCGGCGTGACCCTGGCGCGCATCCCTGAGCTTGCCCGGCTGGGCGTGGATCTGGTGTCCGTGGGCGCGCTCACCCACTCGGCGCCTGCCGTGGATCTGGCTTTGGACCTGGAAGATCCCGCGGGGCGGCCGGCGTGAGCCAGAACGCCTCGCCCAGAAACGACCTGGCGCCAGAGGTTGTGCTCCCGCGGCTAGCCAGCCGACGTCTGGGCAGGGACTACGAGTTCCTCTCAGCTTGCGCTTCGACCAACGACGTGGTTCGTGGCCGAGCGGCGGCAGGCGCGTCCGAAGGCCTCGTGGTCGTGGCCGATGGCCAGAGCGCCGGTCGCGGCCGACTCGGGCGCTCGTGGCACTCGCCATCGGGACAAAACCTGTATTTCTCTCTCTTGCTCCGCCCTGCCCTGCCTGCACGCCATGCCACGCCTCTGACGTTGCTTGCCGGTGCAGCACTGGCGCGCACGCTGGCCGAGGCCGGAGCAGCACCGCGCCTGCGCTGGCCCAACGATCTGCTAGTTCCTGCGCCGGGCGGGCTTCGCAAGGTGGCCGGCATCCTGACCGAGATGGCGAGCGACGGGGACCGGGTTCGCCACATCGTGCTGGGCGTCGGTCTGAACGTGAACGGACTGGAATTTCCGCCCGATTTGGCCGAACGTGCGACCTCGCTGCGCGTGGCGCTCGGCCGCACCTTCGACCGCGCCCGGTTGCTCATCGATTTCCTGGCTACCTTCGAGCCCGTCTACGATGATTTCCTGGCTGGCGGCCCCGCCTCGGGCCTGCAAGCATGGCGTCGCCATGCCGATCTCGGTCGCGTGTGTCGCATCGATCGCGACGGGGCCAGGGTCGAGGGGATCGCGATTGACATCGACGACGACGGCGCCCTGCTGGTACGTGACGACGCGGGACAGGTCCACCGCGTTGTCTCCGGAGAAACTAGCTAGCAGGAGTCCGCGCGCTATGCTGCGCCCACTTTGACCATCACCCAGTCGATCGTTCTCGGCATCATCCAGGGACTCACCGAATTTCTGCCGGTTTCATCGACGGCGCACCTGCGCATCGCGCCAGCCCTGCTCGGCTGGCCGGACAGCGGGGCGGCATTCACCGCGGTCATCCAGTTGGGCACCCTGCTGGCCGTGATCCTCTTCTTCGCGCGCGACCTGCTCGGCATGGTGACCGCGCTGGCCGATGCGAAGCGACGGCGCGGACCCGAGGGCCGCATGGCGCTCTATCTGGTGGCAGGCACGGTGCCCATCGGCATAGCCGGCATTCTCTTCAGACACGCGGTGGAGGGCCCGCTGCGTACGCTCGCCGTCATCGGCACGTCGCTCGTCGTGGTTGGCCTGGTGATGGCCCTGGTCGAACGCCTGGCGCGCCACGAGCGCGGCATGGACTCGCTCACCCTGCGCGACGCTCTCATCATCGGACTCGGGCAAACCCTGGCCCTGGTTCCTGGCGTTTCGCGGTCTGGAATTACCCTGGCCGTCGCCATGGCCGTGGGCTTGCGGCGCGACGCAGCCGCCCGCTTCTCGTTCCTGCTGTCAATTCCGGCGGTGGCGGCTGCGGCCGTCTTCGAGCTTCCCAAGTTGCTGCACAATCGCGACGTGGGAACCTCGGCCCTGTTCGCTGGTTTGGCGGCGGCGGGCGTGTCAGGATATCTCTGTATTCGATGGCTGTTGCGCTTTCTCCGGACACGAACCACGTACGCGTTCGTGATATACCGCGTGGCGCTTGGGTTGGTGCTTCTCGCCGCCGTACTCGCAGGAAAGCTGTCGTGACCGACTCTCGTACCCCCGATCACTTCGACCACGACCTCGGCCACGACCCTCTGCGGCTATCATGGGGTTATGGACGCAACTCCTACCTGGACAGCGCGGGTAGGGATCGGTATTGTTCGTGTTCTTGTTGACAGAAATCTTCTTCAAGGCTGGGCCCATAGCTCAGCGGTCAGAGCTGGCGGCTCATAACCGCTCGGTCCCTGGTTCGAATCCAGGTGGGCCCACTCGACTCGCAGCCGCCAGTACGGCTCTCCTCACCAGCAGCACGAGCACCTCGAACAGGCGCTCAGGAGGTACAGTTGCGCGACCAGCTTAAGCGTTTGGAAGAACTGCAACAGTTCGACGCTCAGATTCAGGAACTTAACAACGCGCTCAAAGCCATCCCAGCGAAACTGCAAGCTTCACAGAACGACCTCACCCGGGTCGAAGCCTTGCTGGACAGCGAACGCACGCAACTGACCGAAACCCAACGCTACTACAGCGAGCAGAAGGGCCAGCTTCAGACCGACGAGGCCACGGTCAGCGGCGCCAAGCACAAGTTGTCGTTGGCCAAGAACTCGAAGGAATACGTCGCCGCCCAGCGCGAGATCGAGCAGACCCGCGAAAGCGTGCAGGCGCGCGAGGCCGAGGTCGCCAAGCTGGTCGAAGCCATCCAGGCCAAGGAGAAAGTTCTCGCCGACCGGGCCGAGGAGTTGAAGAGTCTCCGCTCGTCGATGGAAAAGGATGCTGAGGTCGCCCGCGCCAAGATGGCCGAGGTGCAGAGCAAGATCGACGCCCTGCAGGTCACGCGAGACAAGATTGCTGCCGGGATTCGCCCCGACTACCTCAAGCGCTACGGCGCCATCCGCATGCGCCGGGGTCTGGCCGTGGCCACGGTTCGCAACGGCACCTGCCTGGGGTGCAACATGAATGTCCCGCCCCAGCTCTTCAACACCTTGCAACGGGGCAACACCCTGGAAACCTGCCCGTACTGCCACCGCATCGTCTACTGGGAGGATCTCATGAAAGAGGAAGCGGCCTCCCCCACCCCATCGCCAGAATAGGCGGCGGCGCAGCCCACGGGCGCGCTATACTTGGGTCGGCTTCCCGCTGGAGTTCGGTGGATGGTCGCGACGGCGCTGGTCGCCGCCGAGGAAAGTCCGGGCTCCCTGGGCAGGGTGCTGGTTAACGGCCAGTCGAGATGACTCGAAGGAAAGTGCAACAGAAAGCAAACCGCCTGGGCGCGCGGGCAACCGCGCGAACAGGCAAGGGTGAAACGGCGTGGTAAGAGCACACCGCTCTCCCGGTGACGGGAGGGGCACGGCAAACCCCACCTGGAGCAAGACCGAATCGGAGCCGCGGGGTTTCCCCGCCGACGTGGCCCGCGTCGAGAACAGGTTCCAAGTTGGTCGCACGAGCCGCTCGGCAACGGGCGGCCTAGAGGAATGACCATCGCCCGCGCGAGGCAACGGACGCGGGCACAGAACCCGGCTTATAGCCGGACTTCAACGGGAAGCCATTTCTACTTGGAGGGGCGTTGGCGCTTCGATGGGCCGGCGGCCGACGATTGTGATGGGAACCCTGGGAGGGTTCCCAACCCCTCCCGCGATGGTCCGCGGCGAGCAAAGCTCGCCGGCTCCCCACGCGCTCCGGGCGTCTGGCTTGCCGCGCCTGCGCTTCCGCTCCTCACATACCCAAGTATGCTCCGGTGCGGTTCTCGGCGCGGCTGCGCCATTCACTCCGGCTTGTCGGCCGGCTGATAAAGGCGAATGCAAAGACCTGCCTCCACGCGCTCTCTCTACGGAGCTGATGGCTGATCCTACTGACCCCTAGAAAGGACGCCGGCAAGAGCGGCGGCAGCTCCGACCGCCGTAGCTATCACCAGGATGACATTCAGCCAGAACAACTTTCTTCCAAGACGATCCGCGCTGGCGGAGCTGTCTTTGATCGCCATGCCCAACTCGGCCATGCGGGCGCCCAGTTCGTCGGTGCATCTTGCAACGATGGCCATCTTCAGTTGCTCGTGGACTGGCGAGCCGACTGGTCCCGTTCCGACCATTTCGTCTAGGATCTGATCCTTGGTCTTGTCCTTGATGTGTTCAGATGACATGCCCTCGCCCTCTCCGACTAGCTCGTCCTCCACGACTTTAGCTGAATTCCGCTGACCAGCCCAGCTACCCCTGACCCTTGTTCCCGCGTCGGGTGCCGCGAAGGATGTCGGCCAGGAACTTGCCGGTGTAGGAACGCGGCTCGGTGGCCACTTCCTCGGGGGTGCCGGCGGCAATGATCTCGCCGCCTTGCGCGCCGCCCTCGGGGCCCAGATCGATCACGTAGTCCGCGGTCTTGATCACGTCGAGGTTGTGCTCGATGACCAACACGGTGTTGCCGGCGTCGACCAGGCGGCCCAGCACGGCCAGCAGGCGCTTGACGTCGTCGAAGTGCAGGCCGGTGGTCGGCTCGTCCAGCACGTACAGCGTGCGACCCGTGCCCCGCTTGGCCAGCTCGCGCGACAGCTTCACCCGCTGCGCCTCGCCGCCCGAGAGCGTGGTCGCCGACTGCCCGAGCGCGATGTAGCCCAGGCCCACGTCGTCCAGGGTCTTCAAGATGTGCGACAGCCCGCGATGGTGCTCGAAGAGTTGCAGCGCCTCGGCCACGGTCTGGTCCAGCATCTGCGCGATGTCGAGCCCCTTCCACTTGACCCGCAGGGTGGCTTCGTTGTACCGGCGACCGCGGCACACCTCGCAGGTCACGTGCACGTCCGCGAGGAAGTGCATCTCCACCGTGCGCACACCGTCGCCCTCGCAGGCCTCGCAGCGGCCACCCTTCACGTTGAACGAAAAACGTCCGCGGCCAAAACCATAGGTCTTGGCTTCCGGGGTCATGGCGTAGATCTCGCGAATGAAGTCGAACGCCTTGGTATAGGTCGCTGGATTCGATCGCGGCGTGCGGCCAATCGGCTTCTGGTCGATGTCGACCACCTTGTCGATGGCGTCGATGCCTTCCAGCGCGGTGAACGCGCCCACCGGATCGAAGCCCCCGAGCAACTTGCGCCGCAGCGCCGGGTGCAGGGTGCCGTTGACCAGCGACGACTTGCCCGCGCCCGACACGCCGGTGACCGCCACCAGCACGCCGAGCGGAATCTTCGCCGTCACGTCCTTGAGGTTGTGCTCGCGCGCGCCCCGCAGGGTGATCCAGCCCGAAGGCGGCCGGCGGCGCGCCGGGATCTCGATGCGCTCCAGCCCGGCCAAATAGCGCCCGGTGAGCGATTTCGGATGGTCCCGCAGATCCTCGGGAGGTCCAGCCGCCACCACGCGCCCGCCCAGGCGGCCGGCGCCCGGCCCGAAGTCGACCACATGGTCAGCCGACTGGATGGTTTCCGCGTCGTGCTCGACCACGATGACCGTGTTTCCCAGATCGCGCAGGCGCCGGAGCGTGGCGATGAGGCGCAGATTGTCGCGCTGGTGCAGGCCGATGGAGGGCTCGTCGAGCACGTACATCACGCCCGACAGCTCCGAGCCGAGCTGCGACGCCAGCCGGATCCGCTGCGCCTCGCCGCCCGACAGTGACGAAGCCACGCGGTCAAGCGTCAGATAGTCCAGCCCCACGTTGAGCAGGAAGCCCAGGCGCGTGCGCACCTCCTTGAGGATCTCGGCCGCGATCTGCGCGCGCGCCCCTCGCAGCGGCATGGTCGCGCAGTGCTGGGCTGCCTCGCCCACGGTCATGGCAGTCACGTCCACGATGCTCTTGCCTGCCAGGTACACCGCGCGCGACTCGGGACGCAAGCGCTTGCCCTTGCACGCGCGGCAAGGCTGTTCGCGAAAGTAGCGCCCCAGCCACTGTCGCATCATCTCCGAGTGCGTGTCGGTCAGGCGCCGCCTGATGTTGTTGGCCACACCCTCGAAACGGATGGCCCACGAGCCCGCGCCATGCCGGCCTGACCAGCTCACCTGGACGCGTTTCTCTCCGGTTCCGAAGAGCACGATCTCGCGCTGGCGCGGGGTGAGCTGCTTCCATGGTTTGTCGAGGGGAATGCCGAACTCGCGTCGCAGCCCCTCGACGATGCGCGAGGTCCATCCGTCGTCGCGCGCCAGGCGCTCGCCCCATGGCTCGATGGCGCCCTCGAGCAAAGACAGATTCGGGTTGGGCACCACCAGATCGGGATCGACTTCCAGCTTGGAGCCCAGCCCGTTGCAATCCACGCACATGCCGAGCGGGCTGTTGAAGGAAAACGACGGCGGCGACAACTCGGGCAGGCCGACCCCGCAATTCGGGCACGCGCGCTCCTCGCTGTAGGCGCGTACCTGGTCCTCGCCCTCGACCTCGACCAGCACGGTTCCACTGCCGGCGCGCAGGGCGGTCTCGACCGAGTCGTTGAGACGGGCGCGTTGGCTGGCTTCCGCAGCCAGGCGGTCCACCACCACCTCCACCGTATGCCGCTTCTTCTTGTCCAGGGCCTTCAGCTCGTCCAGGCGTTGCACCACGCCGTCGACGCGGGCGCGCGCGAACCCGGCCTTGCGCGCCTCCTCGAACATCTCGCGAAACTCGCCCTTGCGGTTGGCCGCCTTGGGCGCCAGCAAGGTCACCCGGGTCTTCGCCGGGAGGGCCAGCAATTCGTCCACGATCTCGGCCGCAGAACGCGCCGCCACTTCGCCGCCGCACAGATGGCAGCGCTGCTCGCCGGCCCGCGCGTACAGCACGCGCAGGTAGTCGTAGATCTCGGTGACCGTGCCGACCGTGGAGCGCGGGTTGGACGACGCTGACTTCTGTTCGATCGCGATGGTGGGCGACAAACCGCGGATCTGATCGTACTTGGGTTTCTCAAGCTGGCCGAGAAACTGGCGTGCGTAGGACGACAGCGATTCGACGTAGCGCCGCTGCCCCTCGGCGTACAGGGTATCGAAGGCCAGCGACGATTTCCCCGAGCCGGACACCCCGGTGAACACGACGAGCTGGCGCTTGGGGATGGCCAGCTCGTCGATGTCGAGATTGTGCTCGCGCGCGCCGCGGACAACTACGAAATCTGGCTCGTCAGCGCTGCGCTGGTCCTTCATCACTGAAAGTAATATGCAACGCCGACCGAACCGATGACATTGCCCGAGAAGGCAATTGCGTTGTTGCCCACCGAATCCGGCAAGTAGATTCCCATCCCCAGCGACCCCAGCAGGGCCACGTTGGACACGACGAAAACCCGCATCTGCGCTCCAAGTTCCAGCTCGAAGTCGTACTGACGGCCAAGCGGCGCAGCGGGTTTCCAGCTCACCAGTGCGAAGCCAGCTCCAAGCGAGAAGTCAGCCGCAGAAGCAGCGTGCACGTGGTACCAGCCTCGCACGCCCAGGTCGAAGGTTGTGCTGCCCGCGCTGGAGAGGCCAAAGAGGCCGTCGACGTGAAACCGGCCACCCCAGTCCCCCCATGTCGCGAGGATACTTGGGAGAGGCATGCGAGCGTAGGGGTCGAACAACTGGACCGCGCCCAGCCCGAAACCGCGGCCGTTTCCGCTCGTGGCACCAGTCACCGTTGCCCTCGAAATCTGCTCGTTGCCCGTGCCCTGCTGTGCCAGCGCCAGAGCGGGCGTGAGGACAGAAGCGATCGTCAGGAGCATCAGAAAGGTTGGCACTCGACGCATGTAGACACCTCCCAATTTGTGAAAAAGGAACCGTACTATAATCCATCGCCGCCATGAAGCTCGGACCGCGCGTCGCCATCGTCACCACGCTGCTCATGGCAGTCGCGCTCGCCTGCGCGATCTGGGCCGTGCTCGCCGTCCTGCGCGCCGATCAAGTGCGCAGGCTGGACGGTGAGGCCCATGCCATGGCGGACGCGCTGGCAGCAGGGCTGGAACCCCTGACACCCAGCGAGGCCGGCACGCTTCTGCCCGCCCGCGTGGCTTCGGCCAACGCGCGGCTGGGTCAGTTCCGTCTGGAAACCATCGCCTGGGGCACCCAGCGGCCCAACAATTTCTGGGCTGGCTTGGTGGACGAGGCGAGCCGGCTCGATGCTCCGGTGGGCCAGCTCTTCGAGCCGGCCGGCATGCCGCTCTTCTACGCCATGGCGATTCCCCTGCACAGTGCCCAGCCCGGCGCACCGGATCGCCAGACCAGCGCCTTTTTGGGCCTGGTCTGCGACAGCAGCTTCATCACGGCCGAGGTCATGGGCACCGCCTGGCGCCTGCTTCCCTTTCTCGTCCTGGGAATCCTTGCCTTCGGCATCCTGCTCTACCTGACCCTGCGCCGGCGCGTGGTGAACCCGCTGCGCCGGCTGATCGAGGCTCTCGACGCCGTGGCCCAGGGCGACCTGACCCGCGCGGTGCTGCCCGGCCGCGACGACGAGATCGGCAGCCTGGCCGGGCAATTCAACAAAATGACGAACTATCTGCGCGAGGCGCGCGAGAAAGAGGCGCGCGCCACCGCGGCCCGCCAGACCATGGAAACGCACCTGCGCCGCGCGGAAAAACTGGCCACCGTGGGCCAGGTGGCGGCCGAGATCGCGCACGAGGTGGGCACGCCGCTCAACGTGATCGGTGGCCGCGCCCGCACCCTGGCCAAGCGTCCCGACGATCCGGCCGAGGTGCAGAAGAACGCCGAGATCATCACCGAACAGGTTGGGCGCATCACCAAGATCATCCGCCAGGTCCTGGATGCGTCACGCAAGAGCCGGCCCAGTTTGACGGAAGTCGACGTCACCCGCGTGGTGCGCGAGGCGCTCAGCTTCGTGGAGGAGCTGATCCAGCGCCAACACATCGAGGTGAGCGTGCATGCCGCGACCGATCTGCGGCCGATTCCCGGCGACCCCGACGAGATCCAACAAGTCTGCCTGAACCTTGTGATGAACGCGATTCACGCGATGAAGGACGGCGGCAGCCTGACCATCGACTTGGAACAGCTGGTCCGGCGCAAGGAGGGCCTGGCGTTGTCGCCGCCTTCGCCCTATCTCATGCTGCAGGTGAGCGACACCGGGCCCGGCATTCCGGTCGCGGATCGCGACAAGATCTTCGAACCGTTCTTCACCACCAAGGATCCCGGCCAGGGCAGCGGGCTGGGCCTGGCGGTGAGCAAGGGCATCGTCAAGGATCACGAAGGCTGGATCGAGGTCGACGATGCCCCGCAAGGCGGGGCCGTGCTTCGCGCGTTCCTGCCCGTGGGCCGCGGGACCGAGCAACGAACCCGGGCTGACGGCGACACGCCTGCGCCGGTCAGCGAGAACGCGCGACAGCCGGGCGGGTGAGGTGGCGACGGCCAGACAATAACCGCGCTTGCCCCACGTCCACGGATAGGCAAGGATTGGCGGGCAAGACTTCCGCCTGACGGCGCGCCTTGCGCAGCATGGCCAGCCCTCCGAGCACGAACCACCACGTCTCCCCCGCCCGCGGACCAGCCCGGGCCGTCATCCTGGTGGTCGACGACGATGCGGACCAGCGCCAATCACTCAGGGAGGATCTGGAACGCGAAGGTTTCGCCGTCGATCTTGCCGACGGTGGCCGCGCGGGCGTGGAGCGTGTGCGGCGGGGCGGCGTGGACCTGGTGGTGTCCGACGTGAAAATGCCTGATCTCGATGGGCTGGATCTGTTGCGCGAGGTTCGCGCCGTCGATCCCTCTTTGTGTGTCATCATCATCACCGGATTCGGGTCGATCGACACAGCCATCCGTGCGGTCAAGCTGGGCGCCTACGACTATCTGCCCAAGCCGTTCGAGACCGACCACCTCCTGCTCCTCATCGACAAAGCGCTGGGCGAGCGCGCGCTCCGCTCCGAGGTGGTGCGGCTGCGCGAGGAGGTCAACCGGCGCGACCGGCTGGACAACATCATCGGTCGCTCGCCCGCCATGCAGGAGGTCTTCGGTCTCATCCGTCGCATGGCGGGTTCACAGGTCAGCGTGCTGGTCACCGGCGATTCTGGCACCGGCAAGGAGCTGGTGGCGCGCGCCATCCACGCCCATGGTCCGCGCAAGGCTCGTCCCTTCGTGGCGATGAACTGCTCGGCGATTCCCGAAACTCTGCTGGAAAGCGAGCTCTTCGGCTACGCGCGCGGCGCCCATTCCACCGCAAACACCGACCGCCAGGGTCTGTTCGTCGAGGCGAACGGCGGCACCCTGTTTCTTGACGAGATCGCCGAGATGCCCCTGCGGCTGCAACCCAAATTGCTGCGCGTCCTGCAGGACGGTGAGGTGCGGCCTCTCGGCACCAACAAGGTCGAACGCGTGGATGTGCGGGTGATCGCCGCCACCAATCGCGACCTGGCCGCGTATCTGCGCGAGGGACGCCTGCGCGAAGATCTCTACTACCGACTCAACGTCGTGCAGATTCATCTGCCCCCGCTACGCGCCCGCAGCGAGGATATCCTGCCCCTGGCGGAACATTTTCTGGCCCGCTCCGCCGCGCGGACCGGCAAACCCCTGCGCGGCTTTTCCGAGAGCGCCAAGAAGATCATGCTTGCCTACACCTTCCCCGGCAACGTGCGTGAGCTGGAAAACATGGTGGAACGGGCGGTGGCGCTGGCCGAGGGCGAGCTGGTCGGCCCCGATGATCTCCCCCCGGTCATGCGCGAGCGCAAGAGCCAGGACCGCATGGCCACCGCGGTCGCGCAGGGTCTGACCCTGGACCAGCTCGAACGCGAATTCATCGAGCGTGTGCTGGAATCCGAGGGCGGGAACAAGACGCGTGCGGCCCTGCGCCTGGGGCTGGACCGCAAGACCCTGTACCGAAAGCTGGAAGAATACGCGGCGGCACCCAAGCCAAGCAGCGACGGAGATGGGCCGAAGAGCACGGAATAGCCGCGGCGCTATCGACGCGGCCGCAGCGCCCTGCTAGCACTAGGGCATGGCTGATTCATTCGGCTCTCGCTCCGCGTTGCGCATGGGCAACCGCAGCTTCGAGATCTTCCGTCTGTCCGCGCTGCACGCAGACGGCTCGCCACTCGATCGCTTGCCGTTCTCGCTGAAGATTCTTCTCGAGAACCTGTTGCGGCGCGAAGATGGCATTGCGGTCACCCGACAGCACATCGAGGCCGTGGCGCGCTGGCAGCCCGATGCCGAGCCAGCGCGCGAGATCGCGTTCATGCCGGCGCGGGTGCTCATGCAGGACTTCACCGGCGTGCCCGCGGTGGTTGATCTGGCTGCCATGCGCACCGCCACCCAACACATGGGACGCGACCCCACCCGCATCGATCCGCTCTTGCCGGCGGAACTGGTCATTGATCACTCGGTACAAGTGGACGAGTACGGCCACGCGCAGGCTCTGGCGCGCAACAGCGAGATCGAGTTGACCCGCAACCACGAACGCTACGCGTTCCTGCGCTGGGGCCAATCCGCCTTTCGCAATCTCGCCGTGGTGCCGCCCAGCACGGGCATCGTCCATCAGGTCAACCTCGAGTACCTGGCGCGCGTGGTGTTTACCGGTGCCGATCCCAAACGCCCTGATGTCATGCAGGCTTATCCCGACACCCTGGTGGGAACCGACTCGCACACCACCATGATCAACGGGCTGGGCGTGCTGGGCTGGGGCGTGGGCGGCATCGAGGCCGAGGCCGCCATGCTCGGGCAACCCGTGCCGCTGCTGATTCCCCACGTGGTCGGCGTCCGCCTGACCGGCTCGCTGCGCGCCGGGGCCACGGCCACCGATCTCGTTCTCACAGTCACGGAAATCCTGCGCAAGCTGGGCGTGGTGGGGAAGTTCGTCGAATTCTTTGGCCCCGGGGTCGCGAAACTGCCGCTCGCGGATCGCGCGACCATCGCCAACATGGCGCCCGAATTTGGCGCCACCTGCGCGATGTTTCCCATCGACGAAGAAACCTTGGCCTACCTGCGTTTCTCCGGCCGGTCCCAGCAATCCATCGCCCTGGTGGAGGCCTACTTCCGGGAGCAGGGGCTGTTCGCCACGGCCGATACACCCGAAGCCCAGTACACCAAGGTCGTCGACCTCGACATGGCCAGCATCGAGCCGTGCGTGGCCGGGCCACGCCGGCCGCAGGAGCGCGTTCCGCTTCCCGAGATCAAGAAGTCGTTTGAAGCCGCCCTGCCCTCGTTGACCAGGCCCAAGCCGCCTGCTGCTGCCAGCCCCTCTCCGATCGCGGCCGCTCACCCTACCCTGAAACACGGCTCGCTGGTGCTGGCTGCCATCACCAGTTGTACCAACACGTCCAACCCGTCGGTGCTCCTGGCCGCAGGCCTGCTGGCCAAGAAAGCGGTGCAGCGCGGCCTGGCCAGCCAGCCCTGGGTCAAGACGTCGCTGGCGCCGGGATCGCAGGTGGTCACCTCCTACCTCAAGGCGGCTGGCCTTCTCCCTCATCTCGAGGCGCTCGGCTTTCACGTGGTGGCTTACGGCTGCACCACCTGCATCGGCAACTCGGGACCGCTGGCGGCGCCCATCTCGCAGGCCATCGAAGAGCGCTCGCTGGTAGTGGCGTCGGTGCTGTCGGGCAACCGCAACTTCGAAGGTCGGGTACACCCCGAAGTTCGCGCCAACTACCTGGCCTCGCCGCCGCTGGTGGTGGCCTTTGCCCTGGCTGGCCGGGTGGACATCAATCTCGAGGAGGAGCCATTGGGTCAAGACCGCTCCGGCCAGCCGGTCTTCCTGCGCGACCTCTGGCCATCGCAGGCCGAGATCCAGGCCGCATCAGCGGCGGTCAAGCCCACCATGTTCAGCGAGGCCTATGCCACCGTATTCGACGGCGATGCTCGCTGGCGCGGCATGCAGGTTCCGCAGGCAGCTACCTACGCATGGAACGAGGACTCCAGCTACGTCAAACATCCGCCCTACTTCGTTGACCTGCCGGCGACGCCCGCCGCGCCCGTCGAACTGGGCGGCATGCGCGTGCTGGCCGTGCTGGGCGACAGCATCACCACCGATCACATCTCGCCCGCGGGATCGATCAAACCCGACAGCCCAGCCGGGCGCTACCTCGTGGGCCTCGGTATCCAGCCCAAGGACTTCAACTCCTACGGCTCCCGTCGTGGCAACCACGAGGTCATGGTGCGCGGGACTTTCGCCAACATTCGTATCAAGAACCTGCTGGCGCGCGGAACCGAGGGCGGCGTCACGCGCTACCTGCCCGGCCGCGAAGTCATGCCCATCTACGATGCGGCCATGAAGTACCAGGCTGACCACGTGCCGCTCTTGGTGCTGGCCGGCCGCGACTACGGCTGCGGCTCGTCGCGCGACTGGGCGGCCAAGGGGACGCGCCTGCTCGGGGTGCGCGCGGTGCTGGCCGAAAGCTTCGAGCGCATCCACCGCTCGAACCTGGTGGGCATGGGGGTGCTGCCGCTGGAGTTTCTGCCCGGCGACAGCGCGCACAGCCTGGGTCTGGACGGCGAGGAGATCTTCGAGACCCTGGGCCTGCCCCACTTCCTCGATGCGCCGCCGGCCCACCGCCAAATTGCCTTGCGCATCACCCGGCCCGATGGATCGCAAGACCACTTCGCCGTGCGCGTGCGCATCGACACGCAACAAGAGTCGCTCTACTACCAGCACGGCGGCATCTTGCCGTATGTGCTGCGCTCGCTGGTTTGATTGTGCCAATCACGAAATCCTTCATCCCGCTCGTGGCGCTCGCCACGCTGATCGCTTCTTCGACCGGTGCCGCGCCCACGCCGCGGCCAGGAGGATCTGGCTTGACCTCGCAAAAATCAGCTTTCCCTTTCGCGTTTGCCGAGAAGGTTCTGGGCAACGGCCTGCGCATCTTCGTCGTGCCCTATGACTCGCCCGGCCTGGTGGCCTATTACTCGGTGGTGCGCACGGGCAGTCGCAACGAGGTCGAACCGGGCAAGTCCGGCTTCGCGCACTTCTTCGAGCACATGATGTTCCGCGGGACCGAGCGCTATTCCACCGAGCGCTACAATGCCGAGATCAAGGCCATGGGAGCGGACTCCAACGCGTTCACCGCCGAGGACATGACCGTGTTCCACATCCTGGCGGGCAAGTCCGCGCTGGCCAAGGTGGTCGAGATCGAGGCAGACCGCTTTCAGAATCTGAAATACGACGACGCTTCCTTCCAGAAAGAAGCCCGCGCGGTTCTGGGTGAGTACAACAAGGGCTCGTCGGATCCGATGCAGAAGATGGAAGAGGCTCTCTACGACCACGCTTTTGTGGCGCACAGCTACAAGCACACCACCATCGGTTTTTTGCGCGACATCGAGAACATGCCCCACCAGTTCGATTACTCGCGCCAATTTTTCGACCGCTACTACCGGCCCGACAACGTGATCCTGCTGGTGGTCGGCGACGTCACTGCCGATGCAGTGGTTCCGTTGGTCGAGAAGGCGTACGGCGCCTGGGCCAGAGGCCCCGCGCGGCCGCCGGTCCCCGTCGAGCCGCCGCAGATGCTGGAAGAACGCATAACCGTTCCCTGGAAAGGCGCCAGCCTGCCCATGCTGTTTGTCGGCTATCGCACACCCGCATTCTCCACCAAGTCGCTCGACGGACCCGCGCTGGAAGTCCTGGGCGAGTTGCTCTTTGCTGAGCGCTCGCGCTTGCACAAGCAACTCGTGCTCGACGAGCAGAAGGTGGAAACCCTGGAAGGTAGCGCCGGGCGACACGTGGATCCCAACCTGTTTCTCGTGCTGGCCCGGGTGAAGCAAAGCCAGGACATGGCCACCGTCGAATCCACCATCGACAAGGAGATCGCGCGCATCGCAGCCCAAGGCGTGGACGAAAAGACCCTGGGCGAGGTGCTTTCGCACGCGCGCTACGCGTTCGCGGCCCAACTCTCGACGCCCGACCACGTGGCGCTGGTGGGGGCCGAGTTCCTGGCTCTCGACGGTCGGTTGTCCGCTATCGACGAATACTTCGCCCGACTGGCTCAGGTGACAAGCGCCGACGTGCAGCGGGTGGCACGCACGTACTTCACACCGCGCAACCGCACCGTCGTCACCCTACAACCGGAAGCCCCGTGAACCGACGGAGAACACCCATCATGTTGCTTTCCATCGCCCTGGCGGCAGCAGGCGTCCTCGCCTCCCGCCGACCGGCTGCTGCTTCACCCTCGCAACGCGCGGCCGCGCTCCCGCGAGGCCCGCGCACCGTGAAGTTGCCCTCGCCTGACAATCCCCTGGTGGCCATCCGCCTGCTCTTCCAGATAGGCGCGGCCGACGATCCCGCGGGCAAGGACGGCATGGCCGCGCTGACCGCGGCCATGCTCGGTTCGGCCGGAACGCAGCGCCGCTCCTGGGCCGAAGTCCTCGACGCGCTCTATCCCATGGCGGCCGAGATTCAAACCTACGGCGACAAGGATGCTCTTGTCTTTGAGGGCACAGTTCATCGCGACAATCTGGCGGCCTTCGCCGAACTTCTGGCCGAGCAGATCCTGACCCCGCGCTTTGCCGACGAAGATTTCACGCGTCACCGCCAGGACGCGATGGACTTCATCAGCAAGACCCTGCGCGGTAATGACGACGAGGATTTGGGCAAGCAGGCCCTGGCCGCGCTCATGTTCAAGGGCCATCCCTATGGCCATCCCACCGCCGGCACGGTAGCCGGTTTGCAAACCATTACTCTCGCTGACGTCCGCCGTTTCTACGCCAGCATGTTCACCCAGGATCGCTTGATCGTGGGCGTGGCCGGCGGGTATCCCGACGGCTTTCCCGAAAGTTTCGCTGCGCGTTTTTCCGCGCTGCCCGCCCGGGGCAAGCCGCAGAGGAAAGTTCCGCCGGCCCCAGCCCACGGCGGCGAGGTGCTGATCGTCGAAAAAGACGCCCGCGCCAACGCCGTGTCCATTGGCCACCCTCTCGACATCACGCGCGTCGACGACGACTTCTATTCTCTCTTCCTGGCCGGCTCCTACCTGGGCGAACACCGCACCTTCAATGGCCAGCTCATGGTCGAACTGAGGCAGAAGCGCGGGCTGAACTACGGCGACTACGCCTACGTCGAGAACTTCATCCAGGACGGCGGGACGACTTTTCCGCTGACCAACATCACGCGCCGCCAGCAGCACTTCGAAATCTGGCTGCGCCCGCTGGCACCGAAGACCACGGCGTTTGCCATTCGTGGCGCTCTTTTCGAACTGGACAAGCTGGTGCGCGAAGGCATTCCGGCTGAGGGCTTCCAAGCCACGCGCGAGTTTCTGCTGCACTACGTGGACCTGTGGGCGCAGGATCCCTCACGCCGCCTGGGTTACGCCATCGACGCTCTCATCTACGGCAAGGACATCATCGCTGAGCTGAAGGCGCGGCTGCCGTCAATGACCAAGGTGCAGGTCGACCGAGCCATCCGAAAGCACCTCGACCCCAGGCGCTTGACCATCGCCATCGTCAGCGACGACGCCAAAGCCCTGCGTGCCGAGTTGCTGTCCGGCAAGCCCACGCCCATAACCTATGACACCCAGGACACGCCGGCTGAAGTCCTTGCGCAAGACAAGTCCATCGCAGGTTTCCCGCTTCCCATCACCGCCAGCCGGATCAAGATCGTTCCCGCGGGAGTCATGTTCGAGAAGTAGAATGGGCCGTCGATGCCCGGAGCCGGTCGCTACCATATCTCGCGCAAGATCGCCGACGGCGGCATGGCCGAAATCTTTCTTGGCCGCCAACGTGGGGTCGAGGGATTCGAACGGCCGGTCGTGCTCAAGCGCATTCTTGCGTCTCTGCTGGCCGACCCGCAATTCCGCAATCAGATGATCGACGAGGCTCATGTCGCCATGAGCCTCAACCACAGCAACATCGTTCAGGTGCTGGATCTCGGCCACGCACGGGGCCGCTACTTTCTCGTCCTTGAGCTGGTCGATGGCTGGGACCTCAACCAGATCTTCAATCGTGCCCGGGCCGCCTCGTTTCCTCTCCCGCCCGAGCTGTCCCTCTATGTCGCGGGCGAGGTCTGCCGGGCGCTCGGCTATGCCCACGCCAAGACACGTGACGGGCAGCCTCTGGGCATCGTCCACCGCGACGTGAGCCCGCACAACGTGCTGGTCAGCGAGCAGGGCGAGGTCAAGCTGACCGACTTTGGCATCGCCAAGGCCACGGGCCGGCGCGAGCACACCGGTCACGGCGTGATCAAAGGCAAGCTAGCTTTCATGTCGCCCGAGCAGGCGTCGGGCTCCGCGGTCGATGCACGCTCGGACATCTTCTCGCTCGGAACCGTGCTGTACCTGCTGGGCACTGGACGGCGTCCCTTCGAGGCACCCACCGATCTCGAGGCCATCGTGCGTGTGCGGCAGTGCCAGTTCGCACGGCCCGAGGAGGTCACGCCCGACATCTCGCCCGAGTTCGCCCGCATCACCCTGCGGGCCATGCAGGCGGCCCCGGTGAACCGCTACCAGAGCGCGGAGGAGATGCTGGTCGACATCGAGACCGTGCAGCGCTCCGCTTTCAAGGCCGCGGGCCAGACCGAACTCAAGCGCTGGCTGGCGGAGCTGCAGCAGATGGACGGCGCGCCGACTATCTCCAAAGCGATCGGTCAGCCACCCGCGACGGACGATTCCGAGCCTCTGCAACTCGACGGCAGCGAAGATCTCATCTTCGACGACTCTTCCCAGGTCTCCGAGCTGCGCGAAGGCCCGGTTCGGCCCACCATGCCCACCATGGCGGCCACGCCGGCGCTCCTGCCCACCATGCACGTCGCAGCGCCGCCCCCCACTCCACCAGCAAAAGATCCGTCGAAGCTGTCGCGGCGAGTGGCCATGTTTTTCTTCCTGGGTGGGGCGGCTACGTTGCTGGCGTGGTTGGGCCTGCGCGACACTCCACGACGGCAGCACATAGCGGCGCGCTCCTCATCTGCTCCACGTGCACCGGCGTCGCCGGTCCCGGCTCCAGCGGAGCCGCCTTCTCCCCAACCCACCGAGGAGCCTGCCAAGAACGACCAGCCGCCCGCGCCGGAAGAGACTCGTCCGCCGCCCCAGCCACCGCCGACGGAAGACGAGGAGGAGGCTCTGCTCAAGCACAGCGAGCCAGCCAGCTCTGACCAGATTCTCGGAGAGGCTGAGGGCGAGGTGCCAGCCAAACCACCTGGCGCCAGACATGGCGAGCGGGCCAAGTCGGAGCGCGCCCTCCCCGAGAGCGTCTCCGTTCACATAGAGAGCCGCCCTCAAGGCGCCGTGGTCAAACTCAAGGAACGCGTCTTCGGGCGATCGCCGCTCAACCTGCGCTTCCGGCCCGGAATCACCTACCAACTGACATTCGTCAAGAAGGGGTACGAAACCGTGAGCAGGCGTTTCACCGTAAGCGGCAGGAAGAACCAGAAAGTCATCATAGCGCTGAAGAAGAAACCTGCGCCGAAGAAGTCGTTCTTTCGACGAATCCTGGGACGATGAGCCCCTCGCGCACCTCTGCGTCCTCCCCTCCCCCGGTGTTCTCAGCGAGCCGCGGTTCTCCGAAGGCGAGGCACACAGAGGCGCGGTCGCGAAAAAGCCCTAATCGCCCCCGGGGTTGTACACACCCGGCAGCCGCGGTCCGCGCCGATCACCCCGGTCGCGCCCGTGTCGGTGGCGGCCATGTCGTGACCGCCTGCGCTGCCTGCGACCGCCATCTGACTCGTTTCCGCCGCGCCCGTTGGGGTTCTGCCCGCTCGGCGGCGGCCGTCCCGGCGCCCCGTGCACAGAGGCGGCCACCGGCAACGACAACGGCGGCGGCACCACCCATTCCACGTAGGGTCGAATGTTGGCATCACGGATCGCCGCCCAGCCGGCTGCAAAGTCAGGCGCGGCTTCTTCTGGGCGAACCTCACACGACGCGGCCTCAGCTGAAAACGCCTCGGCCTCGCCCGGTTCCAGCACGATCTCTCCCGCTGCCGGTTCCCCGATGCCCGGCGCCTCTTGCCAGACACTCTCGTCGACGATGCCGTCGCTGGCGGGCGGCGGAACCCAAGGCGGGGGCACGGCGCGCGAAGGTAGATCGGGTATGGCGGTGGGGAAGATCGGCACTGGGCGCGCAGCACCTGCCGGCTTTTCGCCGCGACGCCGGTGCCGGCGCGGGCGGCCGTGGAAATCAGTTGCCGCGTGCAAACCGTGACGTGCGTCGGCGTCTCCTGGGTCGAACACCTCGCTGTCCAGGCCCGCGCATGAGTCACACAGGCCACACTTCCCGCCATCCTCCTCGCCGAAGTATGCACGCAGCATCTGCACCCGGCAGGTCTGCGTGTTCATGTACTTCAACAGCGCGGCCAGTCTCCGCCGGTCGGAAATACGCCGCGCCTCGAAAACCGAGGCCGCCTTGTCGATCTGCTCGCGCGTGGGCCGCGGCTCCACCCCCGCCCAGCGCGCGGCCTTGACTTCCACCGCCACCCCCATGGCCTCCAGCACCGAGAGAACCACGCGCACGCGGCGTTCCGGCAAGGCCATCGACAGGGCCAGGTCGCGCACCGAAACCTCTTTGCCCTCGTCGCTCCAGGCATACAGCCCCTCTGCCACCGCGCGGGCTTGCGTCTTGGTGGGGTGTGCCTCTTTGAGAAAATGCTCTTGGATGGCGATGTCGTCCGGCTGGAAGAGCAAGACACACCGGGCGGGCTTGCCGTCGCGGCCAGCGCGCCCCGCCTCCTGCACGTAGGACTCAGGCGAGCCTGGCATCTGGTAATGGATGATGTAGCGGATGTCTGGCTTGTCCACACCGAGCCCGAAGGCATTGGTGGCGATCATGACCACCTTGCGCCCGGCCGACATGAAGGACGCCTGCGCCTTTTCCCGCTCATCCGTGGTCATCTTGCCGTTGTAGCGTTCGACCGGGATCTTGCCGTGGCGCAAAGCCACGTAGAGCTCGTCGACCGCCCTGACCGTCGCGCAATACACGATGCCCGGGCGCCGCAGGCGCTGGATCAATTTGCCCAAGACGCGCAGCTTGTCCGCCTCACCGCCAACCTTGCGCACGTCGAAGGCCAGGTTGGGACGATGGAATGACACCCGGCAGGTGTAGACGTCCTTCATCCCGAGCTGGACAGCGACATCCTCGGCGATCGCCGGCGTGGCCGTCGCGGTGAGTCCCAGGATGGGTGGCCGCCCTAGCACCTCCGCCGCGCGCCGCAGCCCCAGATAGGAAGGTCGGAAATCATGTCCCCACTGCGACACGCAGTGGGCTTCGTCCACGCAGAAGAGCGAGAACCTCACGCCCGCAAGCATCTCCTGCACGGCGGGTGTGCAAACCGACTCGGGCGTGATGAGAATCAGCTTGATGCGGCCCTCGCGTACCCCATCCAGATCCGCGGCGCGTTCCTTGGCCGTGCGGGTCGAATCGATGCGCGCCACAGCCACGCCGGCGGCCTTCAGCTTGCCGACCTGGTCCTCGATGAGCGCCAGCAGCGGAGAGACCACCAGGGTTGGGCCAGTCAGCGACAGCGCAGGCAGCTGATAGGTCAGCGACTTCCCGCTCCCCGTGGGCATGATGGCCAGGGTGTCGCGACCGCTGAGCACCGACTCGATGACCTCGGCCTGCCCGGGACGCAGCTCGCGGATGCGCAGGATGGGCCGGGCGTGATCCACCGCCTGCCTGAGGGCCGATGAGTACTCCGACTCAGGTACGGCCCGCGCACTTGGTATGACCGCAGGGCTGAGCGGCTCGACCGGTTCGCGGATGCGGAAAGCCTCGGTCCCGCTCTCCGATCGATGGATGATGATGGTGGGCTCCGCGTCGTCCTGCACAGCCATGGGCCCGTCTCCGCCGTCGTTCTGACCGACGCGTGCGGACTCGTTGGCAGCAGCGGCCTCAGCCGGCTCCCAGTTGGATGGGGTACTCAGTCTCGACTCCTCTCCGATCTCGAATCACGTAGCTAAAGTATGGATTCCTGCTCCAACAATCCACCGTTCCCGGGCACGGCCCCCAGTTCCTGGACCGTTGGGACGCTGGTCTCAGTACAACCTCGACCGCTTCGACGTCAGCGCGGACACGACGTCCGCCTCGCAGGAAGTCACAGTCAACTTAGCACAGTCTCCGGCGTCGGTCACTAGAATTAGGTATGGCACACCACGTGCTGGAGTTCCCTTTGTGCCGGCTCTCCTTGCTCTCGCTCCGGATGCCCGTCCTCGAGAACGGCTGCTGGCCCGCGGTCCAAGTGCCCTCTCCGACGCAGAGCTCCTTGCAATACTCCTCGGCAGCGGCCGCCAGGGACAGAATGTCATCGAAATCGCTCATGATTTGATTGCCCGACTGGGCGATCTGCGTGGACTGGGCGATGCCGCAGAAGCAGAATTGCGCACCCAGCCGGGGGTCGGCCCGGCTCGCGCCGCCGTGATCCAGGCGGCTCTTGAGCTAGGGCGAAGGGCGACCGGAACTCGGCCCGAACGCGGCCGATTCCTGGGCAACGCAGCCGACGTCTGGACGCATTATCGAGCCAGGCTGTCGCCCTCGCTCGTCGAGGAATTTTGGATGCTGGCGCTCGATGTCCGCCACCGTGTCCAATTCGAATCCTGCGTGGCGCGCGGGTCGCTCACCGGAGTCGAGGTCCACCCGCGCGATGTCTTCCGCACCCTCATCCGCAGCGCCGCCGCGTCGGTGATCTTCTGCCACAACCACCCGTCGGGCGACCCATCACCCTCACGCCAGGACATGGAGCTGACCGCACGCCTCCGCCAGGTTGGTGAGCTGTGTGGCATCGGTGTGCTCGACCATGTGGTAGTTGCAGCCGGTGGGTATGTGAGCTTCGCCGACCGCGGCTGGCTGTGAACAGCACCAGTTTCTGGACCGCTGGCTGTGACGACCTACAATTCGGCCATGCGCTCTACCGCCCTCATAGCAGCCACGGCGGCACTTGCCCTTGCCATCTGGCTGGATGCCCCGGCCTGGGCCGACGGCACAGCACTGCCGGGAACCTGCGCGCTTGGCACCGGCGGGGCCATGCGCGCGACGGCAACGGGCGATGCCGGCCCCATGCTCAATCCGTCCGGGATCTCGCTCCTGCGCGCCTACACCGTGGAAGGCGCCTATCAATACGGGAGCCGAGATTCGGCGAACGACGTTCACGTGTCACTGGTCGATTCCACCTCAGGTTTCAATCTTGGTGGCGCTCTCTTCTACACGTTTCACACGGCCTCGCCCACCGGCGGGACTCAGATCGGCCACGAGGGCGGTCTTTCGCTGTCGTTCCCACTCGGCGACGTAGTGTTTCTCGGCGGCACGGCGAAATATATGTACTTTTCGACCGAGGCAAGCGGCACTACGGACAAGAAGACGGGCTTCACCTTCGACGCCGGACTAACCATTCGACCCATACAGTTCCTTTCCCTGGCAGTCGTCGGATACAACCTGACCAATCCGGAAACTTCCTTCGCACCCGAGGCTTTGGGCGGCGGCGTGAGCGTGAGCCCCTTGCCCGGATTTCTACTGCTCCTGGACAGCGTGCTGGAGCGCGTGTCGGGTGACCCGACCCGCAGCAAGGCCTACTACATGATGGGAGGCGGTGAATATCTAGGCAAGACCATGGCGATCCGGCTGGGCGGCGGAAGCGATGGCCTGCACAAGAACGGTTACCTGAGCGGCGGTCTGTCCTTTGTTTCTGGCGTAGGCGCGCTCGACATTTCCATGCGTCAAGACATCTCAGGCGACAACAAAGGCACGTTCGTGGGCGTCAGTGCTCGGCTCTTCGTTCCCACGATTTAGCCTTTACACGATAGACTGGCGGCTGCTTGTCGCCTGCTCCCTGGAACTTTTCTGCTGCAACGCTGTCCATTGATATGTGGAGGCTACCCTCGCGCCCACGCCGGCCACGGCCATCCCGGCAAAGGCATCATCCCACCCCGGTCGGTTGCGTGCCTCGCACTCGCGGTCTGCGTTTCAGATGAGTCTGTCCGAGCGACTCCTGGTTGCCAGGCTGGTCAGAAGGGACGAGGAAGCCTTCAATGAGGTGGTGCGCCTGCATGGCGACCGCGTCTTCAATCTGGTCTTGCGCATGGTCGGCTCGCGCGCCGAAGCTGAGGACATCGCCCAGGAAGTCTTTGTCACGGTCTTCAAGAGCATCGACTCGTTCCGCAGCGAAGCCAAGCTGTCCACTTGGTTGCTGCGCATTGCCACCAACCACGCCAAGAATCGCATCAAGTACATGGCCCGCCGTCGGGAACAGGGTCAAGAGCCGAACGGAAGTGACAGCGCCGATCTGGCCGACGAAGGGAAGGCCCCGGCCCAGTCGCATATTCATGGCCCGGATGTTCTGCTTGAGGCGGCCGAAACCGAGGACATGATGCAGCAAGCCATTGCCGCCCTGGAAGAGGACCAACGCCTCCTCGTCGTGCTACGTGACGTTGAGGAACTATCCTACGAGGAAATCGTGGAAATCACCGGCTTGCCCGAGGGCACCGTCAAGTCACGATTGCATCGCGCCCGCATGACGTTGAAACAACTGATCGAGGACAAGCTCAAGTGAGCGCAGCCGATTCCCACACCCGGATCGTGGACACCTTCTCCGCCTATTTCGAGGGCGAACTGTCACCCGAAGAGAAGGCCTCGGTGGACCACCACCTTTCCACCTGCATCCAGTGCCGCACCTCCCTCGAACGCTTCCGCCGCACCCTCGGGGCGCTGGGCAGCCTGAAACGGAGCGCCGCCCCCAACTCGTTTCTGACCGACATCCGGCAACAAATCAATCGCCGCTCACGCGGTCGCTTCTTCCGCCGGCGCTGGCTTCTCTTCGGTCGTATTCCCTTCGAATGGCTCTCGCTGGCCATGATCGTGGCCATGCTCGTCTACTACATCGTGGTGTTGCAGTCCTCGCCCACCGGGGTCAAGCCGGTTCCCTAGCCAACGTAGACGAATAGGACCTTCAAATACTGCCCCTCGCCGAAAGCTGGCGGCAGAGGGTGGTCGCCCCCGGGGCCGCCCGCCTCGACGACGCGAACTTCGCGATGGGCCTGCTTGGCGGCTCCTGCGACTACGCGCTCGAAGTCTTGTCCGCTGACATTCTGCGAACATGAACAGGTCACCAGCAGGGCTCCCGGCGCACAGACGGTGAGCGCCAGAGCGTTGAGTCTCTCGTAGCCCTTGGTCGCTGCCTCGAGATCCTTGCGCGCCCGTGCGAACTTCGGCGGATCGACCACCACCAGGTCGTAGGACATGGGAGTGGCGGCCTCTAGAAAGCGGAAAGCGTCGGCCTCCACGGCGCGCACCGTGGCGCCATTGGCTGCCGCGTGCGCCTCGATGCGGGCCACGGCGCGCGGCGAGCTGTCCACGGCGGTCACCTCGCTCGCGCCTGCGCGGGCCGCTTGCAGCCCAAAGCCGCCGGCGTAGGCGTAGCAATCGAGCATGCGCAAGCCTGCGCTGGCTAGCTGCCCGACGCGAATCCGGTTTGGCCTCTGGTCGAGGAACATGCCCGTCTTCTGGCCCACCAGCGGCTCGGCCTCGAAACGCAGGCCGTCCTCCAGACACGGCACCAGGGTGCGCGGCTCTCCCCGCGCCACCCGATTCTGCGCAGCGAAGCCCTCCAAGTCGGCGTAGCTGCCGGCCGCAACCTCGTAGATCGTCCGTGGCGACAGAGTGGCTTCCACCGCATCGAAGAGGACATCCCTGCGCAAGGCCAACCCCAGGGTGGTGACCTGCACCACCGCGGCGTCGCCGAACACGTCGACCACCAGGCCTGGCAAGCCATCGCCTTCGCTGTTAACCAGTCGATAGGCCGTGGTGTCGGGGCTGGGGAGCTTGAGCCGGGTTCGCAGGGCCTGCGCTTCGCGCAGCCGCGCCACGAAGAACGCCGCATCGATGGCTTCTTCCTTGCGCGTGAGCAAGCGCACCGGGATCTGCGAGCGTGGGTTGAAGATCCCGCGGCCGATGAAGTGGCCATCGTGGTCGACCAGAGACACGATGTCACCAGCTGCTGCCTCACCGTCCACGCGCTCCACTGCGTTGGCATAGACCCAGGGGTGGCCAAACCAGAGGGGACGCGCCTTTCCGCGGCAAAGAACCACGCGACTGGAGGAATCACGGGCTTGGCCGGAAACCGTCGCGGACACGGCAAGATTGGTTGCTCGCTTGCGTGACATCGAAGCATTATAGGCTGCCGTGCTGGTGACGCTGCCAATACCGATCCTTTTCGCCCTGCTTGCGCAGGCTGAGCCCGCGCCTGCCGAAACGACCGCCCAACCTGCGGCAGAGGCGGCGTCTGCACCGGCAACGGAAACTGGCGCTGGCGCCGAGCCCGCGCCCGCGGAAGAACCGCCGCCCGCGGCGCTTCCGCCGGCCAAGCCCGAAGCGGAGCCGGGTCTGCAGAGAACGCCGGAGAGCGAGCCACACATGATGTTCGGGTTTCGTGCCGGCACAGATTTCCAGCTCACAGGCGACGTCTCCCCCAAGGTTGGGTACTCGTTCAGCCCGTTCTTCCAGTACGACTACGCGCGCTTGGCCGACCGTCTGGCGCTCGGCCTGCGCGCCGAGTTCACCTTCGATCGCTTTCAGAAACTCGTCACCGCCCAGGCCGACGTGGGTGGGGATGTGACCCAGTCGTACCAGACCACACGCGCCCTTTCCTTCTTCGATTTCGCTTTGCTGGCAACCGCCACCCTGCACCTTGGCCGGCTGCGGCCCTGGGTGGCCGCCGGGATGGGGTTGGCGCTGGGGAACTTCCAAACCCCCGAGGAGACTTACCAGTCAGTCGCATCCCACACCACGCGGCCGCTCGTCCTCGGCGCAGGTGGGCTCGACGTGTCTGTGGGCCGAGGAGCCCTGGTCGGGCTGCACGTCGAGTACCGAAATATGCTGGCAAAACCGAGTTTTCTTCTTGGAACTGGCGAGAGCATCCAGGTCTTTGGCAACCGCCTGTCGGTCCAGGCCGGACTTCTGTATCAGTTCTGATGGAGGGGGTTAGCCTTCCATGAAACTCTTGAGCCGCTTGCTGCGAGACGGGTGGCGCAGCTTGCGCAGGGCCTTGGCCTCGATCTGACGGATGCGCTCGCGCGTGACCTCGAAGTCCTGACCCACCTCTTCCAGGGTGTGATCCGACTTCTCTCCAATGCCAAAGCGCATGCGCAGCACCTTCTCCTCCCGCGGCGTCAGCGTGGCCAACACCTTGCGCGTCTGATCCGCCAGGTTCATCGAGATGACCGCATCCGAGGGCGAGATGATGCTCTTGTCCTCGATGAAATCACCGAGGTGCGAGTCTTCCTCCTCTCCAATCGGCGTCTCGAGCGAGATGGGCTCCTTGGCAATCTTGAGCACCTTGCGGACCTTGTCGAGCGGCAGCTCCATCTTCTCGGCAATCTCTTCCGGTGTCGCTTCCCGGCCCAACTCCTGCACCAGATATCGGCTGGTGCGAATGAGCTTGTTGATGGTCTCGATCATGTGTACCGGGATGCGGATGGTGCGCGCCTGATCGGCGATGGCGCGCGTGATGGCCTGCCGAATCCACCAGGTCGCGTAGGTAGAGAACTTGTAACCGCGCTTGTACTCGAACTTGTCCACCGCCTTCATCAGGCCGATGTTGCCCTCCTGGATGAGGTCGAGAAACTGCAGGCCACGGTTGGTGTACTTCTTGGCGATCGACACCACCAGGCGCAGATTGGCCTCGACCAATTCCGCCTTGGCCTGCTCGGCCTGGCGCTCGCCGTCCTGGATCTCCCGCACCGTCACCCGCAGGCCCTCCTCGGTCATCGCCGCCTCTTCCTCCACCTTCTTGACCTTCTTCTTGGCGTTGTCGATGATCTTGGCCAGATCCTCGATCTCCTCGGGCCGCAGGCCGAGCTTCTTGGCCACCGCCCGCTGGCGCAAGGGCGATGATCGAATCTCGCGCAGGGTTCTGCGGAAATCACGTTGCGCCAGTCCCGCACGCTGTTCGCAATCGGCAATCTCGCGATGAGCCGATTCGATGCGAGACACCAGGCCCTTGAGCCGGGCCACGATGCGATCGATCTGCTTCTTGTTCAGACGCATCTCCTGCAAGGCTTCAAACAGTTCCTGCTTGATGCCCGCCACCTGCGTCCGCTGCCTGCGGCGCGCCGATTCTGATAGCCCCCGCGCGCTACTCTTTCCCTCCGCCTTCTCCAGATCCTTGTGCAGACGGCGAACCTTGTCGATGATCTTGCACACCCTCTCGACGTGCCAGGCCTCATCGAACTCGGCGTCGTCCTCGTCCGCATCCTTGACCACTTCCTTGACCCGGATCTTCAGCTTTCGCAGCTTGTCGCCAAGATCCAGGATCTCCTCGATGGCCACGCTGGAGTTGAGCACCACCTGCAACACGCGACGCTCACCGTTCTCGATGCGCTTGGCAATCTCCACCTCGCCCTCGCGGGTCAGCAGCGACACCGACCCCATCTTGCGCAGATACATGCGCACGGGATCGTTGGTCTTGGAGTAGCCGTCGTCTTCTTCCTCCTCCTCGGGTTCAGCCGGCCGCGCGGGCTCGGGGGTGGCGCGAGCCTCCTCTGCCTCTGCCCCGCCCGACTTTTCGGTCACCCTCACCTGTGAAGCCGAGTCTACGATCTCGATGCCCTCTCCACCTAGAGTCGAGAGCCATTCGTCGATCTGGTCGGACGAGACGATGCTCTCGGGCATGTGATCATTGACCTCGTCGTAGGTGAGGAACCCCTTGGCCCTACCGATGGTGATGAGTTCGCGTTTCTTGCGCTCGCTCTCCTTGCTCGACATGGGAGTCTTGGCCACCGTCTTGCTGACCGACTCCAGTTCGTCCTCGTCTTGGGGTTCCTCGCTCAGTTGCTCGTCTGCGTCTTCGATCATGTCGTGTGGCCTCTAGTTGGCTAAACCCAGCTTGGTCCGAATCAGCTCCATCTCGCGCATCGAGATGGAGCGTGCTTCTGCTTCATCCCCCCGCGCCAGCGCCTCCCGGTGCTGGCGCTCGCCCAGCGCGATCTCGGCCTCCACTCTCGACCGTCCCAACCGATTCACCAGTGCCCGCAACGCCTCCTCCGCCGCCTCCACCTTTTCCCAAGAGCCGTCCATCACAGCTACGCCCACCGATGCGCGTATGTCAGAAGGGCAGGCGTCCAGCCAGGCCGGGACATCGGCCCGTTCCCCTGCCTGCAAGGCTTGCAGGGCCGTGCGGTACACCTGCCCAACACCGGGGTCGACCAGGAGGTCGAGTACTCGGGTGGCCTCGTCGGTGGATGCCAACTCAGGGTGGCTCACCAGCAGCGCAAATACGGCCAGTTCGTCGCGCAGCGGTTCGCGCTGCGCCTCCGCTTCTGCCGTCGCATCCTCACCGGATGGCGCCGGCCGCGCCGGTGCCGGGTGGCGTTCGCCCGCCACGTCGCGCACCATGCGCACCACCTGCGGCACCGGGACGCCCAGCTTGGCAGCCAGTTCGCGCAGATAGAGATCCCGCACCATGGGATTTCTCACCTTGGCCAGGACCTCGACCACCCGCCGCGCGCTATCGGCCTTGCCGGGAATGGTGGCGTCGTCGGCCGCCTGCTGTATCAGATGGTCGAGCATAGGCCGCGCCCCTTCCACGAGAGCGCGGAATGCCTCGGCGCCTCTCTCACGCACGAAATCATCCGGGTCGACACCGGCCGGCATCTGCGCCACGCGGCCGTCAGCGTCGGCCTCGGCGAAAAACAGGCCAGCTTCCACGGCGAGGGGGATGGCCTTCTCGGCCGCCCGCGCTCCCGCCGCGTCTCCGTCGAATACGACGACAATGCGTTTGGCGGCACGGCTGAGCAGTTTCACTTGCTCGCTGGTCAAGGCTGTACCCATGGGGGCGACGGCTTCTTCAATCCCAGCCTCGTGCAGGCTGAGCACGTCGAAGTTGCCCTCCACCACGATGGCAGTGCCGCCGCGTCGAATGGCGTCCATCGCAACGTGCAGGCCGTAGAGGTTCTCCTTCTTGTGAAACAGCGGCGAGTCGGGCGAGTTGACGTACTTGCGCTCCTTGGCCTCTGGGTCGAGCAGGCGCGACGAGAACCCGACGGGACGCTTCTGCCGATCGAGCACGGGCAGCATCACGCGATCGCGAAAGAAGTCGTAGCGTCCACGCTCGTTGGCGCCCACCAAACCCAGTTGCTCTGCGACACTAGCCGGGATGTGCAGCGAGGCAAGATGCCGTTGCAGCGCGTCCCAAGCCGGCGGCGCATAGCCGAGGCGAAAACGGGCCCGCAAAGCCGAGGAAACGCCGCGCTTCTCCAGATAGGCTCGGGCTGCGGAGCCCACAGAGCCGGCGAGCTGTTCCTCGAAGAAACTTGTGGCGGCATCCATCACGCGCAGCATGCGCTCGCGTTCGGAGTCTGCCTCGGCGGCTGCCTGTCGTTCGGCAGCAGACTGCTTTATCTCGGGCAGGTCCACACCCGCCTGATGGGCCAACTCGCGCAACACCTCCATGAACGATCGCTGCTCGATCTTGACCAGAAACGAAAACACGTCGCCTTTCTCGCCGCAGCCGAAACAGTGAAAATATTGCCGCTGCTCGTGCACGTTGAACGAAGGGGTTTTCTCCGCATGGAAAGGACACAGCCCCTTCCAGCTTCCGGTGCCGGCCCGTTTCAACTCCACATACCGCCTAACTATGTCCACGATGTTCGTACGATCGCGGACATCGTCAATTTTTTCGCGTGGCAGCAGAGGCAAATCGAAACCCGCGCCCCAGAAAAAGCGGCAGGACGTATTAGCTCGCAGCCCGCGCTAGTCAAGAGGAGATGAGGACAGAAGAGGAATTTCCTTAATTCATTCATTGTTTCAGATAGTTACGCCAGTTGAGAGCGCAAAAAAGAGAGGAGAGAACACCGAGCCGGCTGCGGCAGCCGATAGTGTTCTCTCCGACTCCGTGGCCTCCCCTCTCGCCTCTGCGTTCTCAGCGGCGGGTGGCTGACGAGACGAATCGCCTTACTACACCCCATCGGGGCACTCTGTTCTACTGACCGGCGTCGTTCTGGAGAATCTGCTCGTCCTGGCGCTGGATAATGATGAATTCCACGCGCCGGTTCTTGCTCCAGCATTCCTCGTTGTGCTGCGTGCAAATCGGCTTGGTTTCGCCATAGCCCTTGGCTCGCAGTCTTCCGAGCGAGACGTCACGATCCTCGAGCGCCCGCATGACGGACTTGGCGCGCCGATCTGTCAGATCGAGGTTGTGCTCGTCGTCGCCGCGTTCGTCGGCGTGACCCTGGATCTCGATGAGTTTGATCTCCGGGTGGCCCTTGATGGTCCCGGCGATCTGGTCGAGCAACGGGAACGATCGCGGCAAGATCTCATCCTTGTCGGTTTCAAAGTAGATCTTGTCCATGATCTCCAGCTTGCCCCGCTGCACGATGACCAGACCCTTGTCCGGGCAGCCGTCCTCGTCCTCGAAGCCGTTGTAGGTTTCCGGCTCGTTCGGGCACTTGTCCAGCTTGTCGGGAATGCGGTCGTGGTCGTTGTCCGGGTCGGGGCAACCGTCCTCATCCTCGAAGCCGTCGAAATCCTCGGGGTCGTTGGGGCACAGGTCCACCTTGTCCGGGATCCCGTCATGATCGTTGTCCGGGTCGGGGCAACCATCCTCGTCCTCGAAGCCGTCGAAGTCCTCCGGCTCGTCGGGGCACTTGTCCACGTCGTCGGGAATACCATCGCCGTCGCGATCGTGAATTAGGTGCTCGGGACAACCGTGGTTGCTCGCGGGCCCAGGCTCGTTGGGACACGCATCCAGTTCATCCGGGATGCCGTCCTTGTCGTTGTCCGGATCGGGACAGCCGTCCTCATCCTCGAAACCGTCGTAGTCCTCGGGATCGTCGGGGCACTTGTCCACGTCGTCCTTGATGCCGTCGCCGTCGCGGTCGCCCACGCCAGGCTCGAAGATGAAACCCACGAACATGCGACCCTTGGCAGCGCCATACGAGCTGGGCATGATCCGGTAGCCGCCGCCGGCCTCGAAGAACGAGTTGGCGGCGAGGTACAGCTTGATGCCTGCGATGGCCTCGCCACCGGGCTTCATGGACGATTGGCTGCCGTCCGGGGCGATTGTCTTGGAGTCGAGTCCCTCGAAGCCGTAGACCTCGCCAACCAGATCGAAGCGGAAAGGCACCACGCCCCATGCCACGCCCAGGCCGGCCAATATCTCGTTGCCGACCTTGATGCCCTGACCGGTGTTGGGCTGCACGGTGGTCCCCGAGTTGGTGGCGGCGTTCCAGTTGGTGGTGATGGGTCGATCGAAGTGGTTCGGGTCATCCACGAAGGTCGAGGCCCCCTTGGTGCGAATCCGCGCCCCGACGTTGACCGCGGTTCGCAGTACTCCATAACGGCCCCAGTTGGCGTCCACCACCGCCGAGGGCTGGAAGATGAACTGACCCTCGCCCATGAAATGGTTCTTGTCGCCTGTCGGTAACACCATACTGGGAAGCAAGCTGACGCCGATCTTCTTCCGGCTGGGATTGATGAGGCGGATCTTGGGATGGATGACCAGATCCCCAATGCCCTGTGAATCCATCTGATGCGCCACGTCGTCATTGGGGGTCGAAGGATCCCTCGCGTCTGAAGGCGTGCCGCTGCCTGTGAGCACGACGATCGGCAACACCAAGCCGACTTGCAAACCCAGATGGTCTCCCTGGATGAGACCAAGGGCACCCTGAAGGGTGGTCGTGATCAGGTTGTTGACCGTCACGGCCGACTTGATCGAGGGATCGGCCAGCGCCACCCCCTGGAGCTGCAAAGGTTTCCAGGCGATGGTGGAAACCAGTCCGAAGGAGAAATCGAGCGGCGCGAGGATCTGCGCGCCATTCAGGGTGAAATACCCCTTCGAGTCGGCTGCCGGCCGGAACACCTGCAGGTCAACCGGGCCGGTCGTAAGCTGCGCTCGCGCCGGCGGAGCGACGCTGAGCAAGACCATCGCGAGTGCGAGACTGAACACGTGCTTGCGAAAATCCATGCGTTTCTCCGTCGGGTACGAAGCGGATCCTACGTCCAACACAACGCTCGTTTACTAGGCCCGCCTCCCTATATATCAGCGGCCAGATCCGGGGTAAAGAGGCGCGGTGTGACGCCGATCGACGCCTGCGAGGCGGGCGCGGTCACCAGGACGTGCCGGGAGGTTCAGGCAAGCAGTCCAGTGAGTTGACGGACGATGCCGGCGCGGATGCTGCCCCCGAGCGGCCCCAGGAGCAGGCCCAGTTCGAGGGCGACCCGCACATGCGTCTCCTCGACATCCAGGGCCGCCTTCAGCCCCTTGCGCGTGACTATCAACCGGGTTTCGCCATCCCAGCGGCAGGTTGCGCTGTACTCCTTCTCCAACTGGGGCGTCGCTGCCATGATGCGCGTGCGGGCCTCCTCGCGCGACAGACGGTGGGGGATGTCAACGTTCACTCTCGGCATGGGTTCCAACTCTACCACGGAGACTTGTCGCCCAAAGACCCAGTACCCATCTGCCGCGACGGCTTCACGGCCGCAGACGCTCCGACACCGCAGCGGGAAACTCTCGGATGTCGCCCTGCCTGTCCACGCAGGCGTGCACAGTGTGACCGGTGGCGAGCAGGTCGTCGCCGCGCAACACCCTGTACTCGAAGCGCAGCGACGCGCGCCCAAGTTCGGCCAGCACGGTCTCGATGACCAGCATGTCGTCGTAGAAAGCGGGCCGCTTGTAGTTGACCTTGGCCTCGACGACGGGCAAGTAGACGCCATGCGCGTTTTCCACGTCTCGCCAGCGCGCCCCCTTGTCGCGCAAGTAATCGCTGCGCGCCGCCTCGAAAAAACGCAGGTAGTTGCCGTAGTAGACGACGCCCATCTGATCGGTGTCGCCATAGATCACGCGAATTTCAGTCTTGGCCATTTACCCTCCTGCTTGACCCGAATATAAACTACCCCTCATGCCGCTCATCTTCGAAGAAGTCCACGCCGCTCCCGACAAAAAACGCGTCAACCAGGAATGGTTCATCCTCGCCAACACCGGTGCCGCGCCGGTGAGCACGGCGGGTCTGCAGGTCATCGTGAGCGTGCCAGGCAAGCGCGGCTCGGTGATGGGTCAGATCGACCCGGGCTTCCTTCTGCAGCCGGGCGAGAAAATACTCATCGTGAGCGGCATTCCAGGGAAGGTGTCCCAGGGCGATCCTCCGGTCCGCGAGGGTCTGCGCACCTACCACCTGTTCCAGCGCGAAGGCCTCCTTCGGGGGAGCGGCACGACCTTGCGCTTTGCCATGAACCAGGTGGATATCGCCCGGGTGACCTATGATCGCGAGGCAGCGAATGGGGTTGCGGCTGCCAAACAGGCGTGACGCGCTAGATTTCCATAATCTCTTTGTCTTTCTTCGCCACCAGCTCATCCACCTTGGTCACCGCTGCGTCGGTGGCCTCCTGAACCTTTTTCAGACCCGTCTTCTCCTCGTCCTCGGTGATGTCCTTGTCCTTGAGAAACTCCTTCAACATCTCGTTGGCATCGCGGCGGGCGTTGCGCAGGGCCACCTTGGACTCCTCGGCCATCTTCTTGACCATCTTGACCAGATCCTTGCGCCGTTCCTCCGTGAGCGGCGGCATGGGCAGGCGGACGATCTCGCCATCGGAAGACGGGTTGAGGCCGAGCTGCGACGAACGGATCACCTTCTCGATTTCGGGGATGAGTGACTTCTCCCAGGGTTTGATGGTGATGAGGCGCGGGTCGGGCGCATTCACCGATGCCACCTGGTTGAGCGGCGTGGCCGTGCCGTAGTAGTCAACACGCAGCCCGTCGAGAATGGCCACATTGGCCCGCCCGGTGCGCACCTTGCCGAGATCCTTCTTGAGCGCGTCGATCCCCTTGTCCAGGTTCGCCTGCAGATCCTTGAGAACGTCACTTACCATGGGAAGGCTCCTCCTCTGCCGCCGGCGGGATGCCGGTGTAGCTGGTGCGCGGTTCGCGCCGGCCCTCGATCACGATGGTGCCGAGCGGCTCCCCGAGCACGACCCGCCGGACGTTGCCCGGCTTGGTCATGTTGAAAACCAGAATGGGCAGCTTGTTGTCATGGCACAGCGAGATGGCCGTGGAATCCATGACCGCCAGCTTGCGATTGAGCACGTCCAGATACGACAGGCGCCGGAAGAGGCGCGCATCTGGGAACTTGCGCGGATCCTTGTCATACACGCCGTCAACCCGGGTGGCTTTCATCACGATGTCAGCCCCGATCTCCATCGCGCGCAAGGACGCCGCGGTGTCGGTCGTGAAGAATGGGTTGCCCGTGCCGGCGCCGAAGATCACCAGGCGGCCCTTTTCCAGGTGCCGGATGGCACGCCGCCGGATGTAGGGCTCGGCCACCTTCTGCACCTCCAGCGCCGAAAGCACCCGTGTCTTGGCCCCGCGCGATTCCAGGGCGTCTTGCAGGGCCAGGGCATTGATGAGGGTGGCGAGCATGCCCATGTAGTCGGCGCTGGCCCGATCCATGCCGGCCGTGCTGGCCGCCACGCCTCGGAAGATGTTGCCACCGCCGATGACCAGGGCCATCTCGACGCCCAGACTGTGCACGTCGATGAGCTCGTCGGCGATTTGCGCCAGCACCACGGGATCGATGCCCGCGCTCTTGCTGCCCATCAGTGCCTCGCCCGACAGCTTGAGCAGAATACGTCGGTACTTGACCCCGGGAGCCAGAGGCGGACGCGTCGTGCGCTCGGCCGCAGGCGGCAGACCCTGGCCCGCAGGCAACGCGACCCCCGCCTGCACCATGGCAGGAGGCAAATCAGCCAAGCCGGCTCGCTTGCCCCCGACCCTGCGCTTTGCCTTCCCGGAGTCCGTGCCCACTCCCACCTCGCTAGGCTTGGCCGGCCTGGCGCTTCACCTCGTCGACGAAATCGTCGGCTCGCTTGGCCAGGCCCTCACCCACCTCGTAGCGCACGAAGCGCCGGATCTTGATGTTCTCGCCGATCTTGCCGATCAAATCGGTGAGCAGGCCCCGGATGTCCTTCTTGCCCTCGCTGTCCCGCATCCACACCTGATCGAGAAGGCAGACCTCTTTGAACCATTTCGCCATCTGGCCCTCGACGATCTTCTGCAGCACCGGCTCGGGCTTGTTCTGCTGGCGCGCTAGTTCCAGGCGGATGGAACGCTCCTGCTCGATGATCGCCGCCGGAATTTCATCCTGCGACACGTACTGCGGACTCATGGCCGCCACCTGCATGGCAACCTCGCGCGCGAAGGCCTGGAAGTCCGGATTGCGGGACACGAAGTCGGTCTCACAATTCACCTCGACCAGAACGCCGATGCGCGCTCCGTGCATGTAACCCGCGATCATGCCCTCGGCCGCGATGCGCGTGGCCTTCTTGGCCGCCTGGGCGACCCCCTTCTTGCGCAAGTACTCGACCGCCTTCTCCATGTCGCCGCCGCACTCCTGCAGCGCCTTCTTGCAATCGGACATGCCGGCCTGGGTACGCTCGCGCAGGTCCTTGATCATCTGGGTGGAAATCTCGCTCATCTCAATCGTCTCCTGCTGTCTTCAAGAAAATCGGGACCTACTTCTCGCCCTCGTCCTCGGGGGATGCGGCCGCCTCTGGCTCGGGCATGTCGCCGCGCCGGCGCGACACGACCTCGACCCGCGGTCCCTCACCGCCAGACGACACGCGGATGGTCTGCACTTCGCTCTCGCCCTCGCCCTGGGCGTGCGCGGCCGTGGCCCGCTCACGCGCCAGCTTCTGGCCGAGGATGCAGGCATCGGCCACCTTGTTCGCGAACAGGCGGATGGCCCGAATGGCGTCGTCGTTGCCCGGAATGGCGTACTGGATCAGGTCAGGGTCGCAGTTGCTGTCCACCATGGCCACGATAGGGATCTCCAGCTTGCGCGCCTCGCTCACCGCGATGTGCTCCTTGACCACGTCGACGATGAACACCGCGCCCGGCAACTCGCCCATGGCCTTGATGCCACCCAGCGCCTTCTCCAGCTTCTCCTGCTCGCGCGTGAGGTTGATGACCTCTTTCTTGGTCAGGCGCTCGAAGGTTCCATCGGTGCCCATCTTCTCGATGGCCTGCAGGCGCTCGATGGAGGCCTTGACGGTGTGGAAGTTGGTCAGCGTGCCGCCCAGCCAGCGGTTGGTCACGTAGAACTGGCCGGAGCGCTGCGCCTCGTCGCGCACCACATCCTGCGCCTGCTTCTTGGTTCCCACGAACAGCACCGGCTTGCCCTCCGCGACTGTCTTGACCAGAAAGTCGAAGGCGCGCCGGAATGCCTTCACCGAGAACTGCAGATCGATGATGTGGATCCCGTTGCGGGCGCCGAAGATGTACGGCTTCATCTTCGGGTTCCAGCGCTTGGTCTGATGGCCGAAGTGAACTCCCGCCTCCATCATGTCGCGCATGCTCAGCGGCGTGTCGACGGCCGCCATCGGATTCTGCGTGTCGGGGGCTGCGGGCGGGGCCGCAACCGGCGGCGCGGGCGCCTGCCCATTGTCGATCGTGTCCATGTTTTCCTTTCGCGTTGTTGTCCGCCGCTGACGTCATCGAAGGCCGAAGACCGTCCGGGCGTTTCCGTCCGGTCGGCACGCGCGGCCCACTCGGTCAGCGTGTGGTGTTGAAAGCGGCAAGTTCTTACCACATTCCCGACACCTGTGTGGCAAATGATGCGATTTTGTTTGGGTCGTGCTTCGGCCCGCCGCTTGCTAGACAGTGGATCGCAGCAAAGGAGAATCATTCACATGCCACTCACCAAGTCCGGACCCACCGTCGAGATAAAGCCCGCTAGCGGGAAACTGGGCATCATGATGCCCGGCATGGGCGCCGTCGCCACGACCTTCATGGCGGGCGTCGAGGCCATCCGCCGCGGTGTCTCCAAACCCATCGGCTCCCTCACACAGATGGGAACCGTGCGGCTGGGCAAGCGGACCGACAACCGATCGCCTCTCATCAAGGAACTGGTTCCACTCGCACGCCTTGAGGACGTGGTCTTTGGCGGTTGGGATCTTTTTCCGGACGATGCCTATCAGGCGGCCAGCAAGGCCGGCGTGCTTTCCAAGGAGCACTTGGCCCAGTTCAAGGATTTCCTCTCGGGCATCCGGCCCATGACCGCCGTATTCGAGCAAAACTTCGTCAAGCGGTTGACCGCCACGCACTTCAAGAAGGGCAAGTCCAAGATGGATCTGGCCGAGCAGGTGATGGCCGACATCAACGACTTCCGCAAGCGCGAGAAACTCGACCGCGCCGTGATGGTGTGGTGTGGCTCGACCGAGGCCTACCGAAAGCCGGCAGCGGTGCACGCCACGCTGGAAACTTTCGAGAAGGGACTCGCCGCCAGCGATCCGGAGATCGCGCCCTCGCAAATCTACGCCTACGCGGCCCTGAAATGCAGCGTGCCCTACGCCAACGGCGCGCCCAACCTGACCGTGGACACGCCCGCCCTGCTGGAACTGGCCAGGAAGAACGGCGTGCCGGTCGGTGGCAAGGACTTCAAGACCGGCCAGACCTTCATGAAGACTTCGCTGGCGCCCGCGTTCAAGGCGCGGCTGCTCGGGGTCAATGGCTGGTACTCAACCAACATCCTGGGCAACCGCGACGGCGAGGTGCTGGATGACCCCGAGTCCTTCAAGAGCAAGGAAGTCTCCAAGTTGGGCGCGCTGGAGCATATCCTGCAGCCCCACCTGTACCCCGACCTCTACGGCAAGATGTACCATTCGGTCCACATCAACTATTACCCCCCGCGCGGCGACAACAAGGAAGGCTGGGACAACATCGACATCTTCGGGTGGATGGGCTACCCGATGCAGATCAAGGTCAACTTCCTGTGCCGCGATTCCATCCTGGCCGCGCCGGTCGTGCTCGACCTAGCGCTGTTCATGGATCTGGCCCAGCGCTCGGGCATGCACGGCATCCAGGAGTGGCTGTCGTTCTACTGGAAGAGCCCCATGACCGCCGAAAAGCTGTACCCCGAGCACGACACGTTCATTCAACTCATGAAGCTGAAGAACACCCTGCGCCACCTGCGTGGCGAGGAGTTGATCACGCACCTCGGGTTGGAGTACTACGACTAGGAGCTTGACCGAGACGAGCGCCCGGAGTTAGCTCAAGGCTCAAGGAGGACGAGCGCTTGAGAGCCATCCCGACCGCGCCCACGCTCGTACTGGCCGGGTTGTTGGCCGGGTCAGCCCCGGCGTTCGCGCAGAACGGTCCACGCGCAACTCCCGCCCCGCCTGTGTCCGAAGCGGCTGTCCTTCCCGGCGCCAGTGCGCCACCTGCGCTGTCACCCGGCCTCGACCTCACACCCTCGTCCCCGACCGAGAAGAGCGGCGGCAAGCCCGTGGTGAAACAGTGGTGGTTCTGGACCGCGCTCGGGGCCGCAGTGGCTGTCAGCGTCGTGGTCCTGGTCCTGGCCGACCGCGGACCGTCTGCTCCCAACACCACCCTGGGGAACCAGGAGTTTCAGCCATGAGCCTAGTCGCGCGGGGAGCCCGCCGGCTTTGCCGGCGGCGTACCATCGCGGGAGGGGTCGGGAACCCTCCCAGGGTTCCCATAATAGAGCCCGCGGCATTCCCGGTCCTGCTCCTGGCTCTTGCCACTGCCTGCTCGGACAACACCTCGTTCGTGGTGGTGTCGGTGTTCAGCAGCGTCCATCCGATTGCCAACGTGGCTCAACTCCGGGTCACGGTGACCGACGGACAGTACAACCAGCAACTCCTCTATCCCGAGACACCTCGGGCGACGACGGCTCTCTTGCAGCTCAACGACACCAGGCCGGTCACCTTCTCGGTGAGCCTGCGCACCACGTTCAAGGCCGACGTGACGCTGGACGTGGAGCCCCTCGACACGACGCAGGCGTCCTTGGGCAGAGGGACAGGTGGGCCATACGCACTCAACCTGGGACAGGTGACCTACGTGACCGTGGACGTGAACCCGGCCTGCGATCCCATGGCGCCCGCAGCGACCTGCACCTGCGCCCTGGTCTGCGACCAGAATTCCACGGAAACGCTTTGCTACTCCCCAGGCCAGGTGAACCCTGGCGACTCGTGTACGGACATCACCGACTGCGTGCCCGGCTCAGCCTGCTTCGAATTCAGTGCTTGCTCGACCGCCGCGCAGCCCCTCAAAACTTGCCGGAAGTTCTGCAACACCGATTCGGATTGTGGTAACGGCTCTTGCAATACCAGCGTTTCCTGCTCCAGCACCAGCACGTCATTCCATCTCTGCTCGCGTCCCTGCGACCCCACCGGCGACGCGACCGGCGGCTGCGCCGATGGCCTACTCTGTTTCATCTATACGGGCGAGATCACCGATTGCGCGTGTCTCGATCAAAGCCGAGTGGGTGCGGTTGGCGTTTCCTGCGCGACCGATGAGGATTGCCAGCCCGGCCTGATGTGCGTGGACCGTGGCGGCTCGCAGAGCTGTCGGACGATCTGCCGGGTGTCGAGTCCGAATTGCCCCACCGGGACGACGTGTACCCGACTGACCAATCCGGATTATCAGGTGTTCGGGGCCTGCCTTTGACATGGGAACCACCGCGTCCACCAGGACCAACAGTCCGGGCGGTGGTTTCTGGATGGGTATTACGATTGACTCTAAGGGGACGGCAACCCGCTGATCTGTAGGATCACGCCGCCCTCGCTGCCGGCATTGTCCGCGTCCACCACCAGGAAGTACTTGCCCTGCGCCAACCCTGTGAGCTGGTAGTTGCCTGTCGCTGCACCCGCCGTGGCCTCGCAGTTGATGAGGGTGTTGGCCTCGCAAGGCAGGCGGGGGTCGAGCACCTGATAGAGGACCAGGGCGTGGCTGCCAACCTGGTCCCATTCGATGGTGAGATCGGCCTCGGCAGTCAAGGTGAACCCCAGCACGGCGTCACCACCGCCCTTGCCCGACACACAGGGACTCATGGTTTGCTTGTCAGCAGCGCCCGCCGTCTGGACCGCCGCTGTTGTGGGCGTGCCGTCGAGCGGCAAGATACCCAGCGGCTGATCCGGCTTACACACCTGGTCCGCGCAGCTCGGATCTCCCGCGCACTTGACGTCGTAGCAGTCCGTGGCGCCGTCGCCATCATCGTCGATCCCGTTGTTGCAGATCTCCAAAACGGTTTCGGCGATGCCGGTCAGGGCGAGGTTCATTGTGCCTTCGGTTCCGCTGGTGAATGCCTGCACCACCAGATTGTAGGGGCCTGGCTGCAGACTGGGGATGTCGAAGTTGCAACCGAAGGGCTGGATAGTTGGGTCCACGCAATCGATGGGATTGGCGTCACAAGCGTCAAGCGGGTTGACCTGGGCATCCAATTGTATGACTTGACTGTCGGTCTGCGTGCAGCGGACCCCCAGAGACATGGCGTTCAGCAGGTTGAGCCGATACGCGCGGCCATGCCCATCGCCCTTGCCACATTCGGTGGAGAAGGTTCGGGTGGCGGTGGTCAGGTCCACGTTCACCGTCTTGTTCGTGCCGACAGCGATATCGCCCAGATCGCCATCAGGCAGGCACATCGGAGCCTGGCAGTTGACCGCGGTGGAGCAAGCCGGGTCAGCGCAGTCGACCAGACCGTTGCCGTCATCATCGATCCCATTGTCGCAGATCTCAACACCGCGGTCGGCGAAGGCCGACAGGGTCAAGTTGAGGACGCCTTCTTTCCCGGCGGCGATGGGCTTGAAGATAAGGAGGTAATCGCCAGCAGCCAGCGGCCACCAACTCGCCTCGACGCTTCGCCGCCCACTCAGATAGGAACAGCCAGCTTCATCCGCATCGCACGCATCCCCCGCCGCCGGCATGTTGTAAATGCCATAGGCGTGATCCCCCGATATCTGCGTTATGTCGAGAAGGAACCCAGCGGTTTCCTTGAAGGTGAAACGAACCACGATGTCCTTGCCGGTGGAACTGCCAGCACAGCTCGGGTGGTAGCGGTTGCTGCCGGTGGTGGTGTCCACCACCGTGGTCTTGGGCGGATCGCCCACCACGATATCGCCGAGGTTGATATCGGGGATGCACGGCCGGCAATTGGGGGCGTTGACACAGGCCAGGTCCGCACAGTCGATCAGGCCGTTGCCGTCATCGTCTATTCCGTTGTCACAGATCTCGGGGCTGCCACTCTTGCCGGTCGACAGGGTGACGGTGGTCGAGCCCGTGGTCCCGGTGTACGACTGCACGATGATCCAGTAGTTGCCAGCGGCGAGCGCGGGGAAGGTGTGAGTAGCCGTGGCGGCCTCGCCCACGTTCAGGCAGTAGACCAGATTCTGGTCGCAGGCCTGGCCCACCCCGGCGTGAAAAACCGCAACCACGTGAGCAGAACCGCTGCCCTGCGAGAAGTCGAGTCTGAGATCGGTGGGCGCCGCCAGGCTGAAGCTTCCGACGCGGCCCACGCCGCCGGGTGGGGCGCAGGTGCTGTAGCTCGCGGTCGCGCCCACAGTGGACATGGTACGCGTGACCGAAGCCCCCTCGCTGGCAATGGCGCCGAAGTCCACGTCAGGCGTACAATCCGCGCGCAGGCAGGCCGGGAAAGTCTTGCACTGGGGATCGGCGCAGTCCACCAGACCGTCCCCGTTGTCGTCGATGCCGTTGTCGCAGATCTCGGTGCCCGGGTGAACGATGCAGGTGGGATCATTGAAGCACTCCGGATCCTGGCAGTCCACCAGACCGTTGTCGTTGTCGTCGATGCCGTTGTTGCAGATCTCGTGGCCCGGCACGAAGCAGGATGGATCGCCGTAGCACTCGGGATCTTTGCAATCGATCAATCCGTTGCCATTGTCGTCGATCCCGTTGTTGCAGATCTCTGTCTTCTTGTCGATGCAGACGGGCTGGCTCTGGCAGGCCGGATCGTAACAGTCGGTCAGGCCGTTGCAGTCATCGTCGATGCCATTGTCGCAGATCTCGTGCGTGCCACAGACTGAGCCGCCGTCGCGTGCGCCACCCACTCCACCTCCGCCGGTGCCGCCGGTTGCCCGGCCACCCGCGCCGCCCGTGCCACCCACTGACCGGCCACCCGCGCCGCCGCCTGACCGGCCACCCGCGCCACCCGCGGCACCGCCCGCTCCACCTGTCGACCCGCCGCGCGCGCCACCCGCGGCACCGCCCGCTCCACCGGTCGACCCGCCGCGCGCGCCACCCGCGGCGCCATCGCGCAGCCCATCCGAGCCCGCGTCGCGGTTCTTGCCTGTGGCGGTCTGGCAATTCGGGTCCGCCTCGGAGCAGCCACTCTTGTGCAGCAGGGACGACCGGAAACAGCCACCCGACACCATGGCGAGCCCGAGAAGGCCCGCCGCCAGAACGAACTTCGGCGAACGTTGAATCCGCTTGCTGCGCACGAGAACCCGCATGGTCTGTTTCCTTCGCGGGCATTGTTGCCCAAAACCCCGCTGCTGTCACGCCTACCAGTGAATCTCTGCTGTCTCGCTACTTGCCCTCGATGGCTCGATAGAAACCCTCGCCGACGTTTGCCGCACTTCCCCACGCCTGCTTCTTCCAGCGATTCTCGAAGAAGACCAGCAGGCCGAAAACGTTGCGCATCTGGCGAAGCGCAATGGGCCGCTCGCCTGACAGGTCGTGCTGCTCGCGCGGATCGTCGAGTTCATCGAAGAGTTCCATGCGCGCCACGCCGGAGTGAATCAGACGATAGCGACCGGTCTTCAGCCCGCGCGACACACTTTCGATCTGGGTCAGACCTGCGGCCGGACCGCCGCCCACTTCGTCGAACGTCAAGGGAATCAGCGATCGCCCCTGCATGCTGTCCGGGACAGGCAAGCCGGCCAGCTCAAGCAACGTGGGGCTGAGATCCATGGCCTCCACGTCGGTGTCGATCACCCGGCCCGCCGGCAGCAGGCCGGGCGCGCGGATGATGAATGGCACGTGCACCAGTTCCTGATGCGCGCCCTGGGCGTGCCCGCAGTCGCCGTGGTCCCAGAACTCATCGCCGTGATCCGAAATCACGATAACCACCGACTTGTCATACAGCCCCGCCGTCTTCAGATCCTGTATGAAGGCCGCGAAGGCCGAATCGCTCTGTGTGATCTCGGCGTTATGCAACGCCTCGATGTACGCCTTGTCGGTTGCGTTGACCTTGAGCGTCCCTTGCTTGATCTTGCCGAGCTGGATGCCAGTGAGCACCGGCTTGATGGGGCCGTTGTAGGGTTTGTCCCAGTACTTGGCCAGGAACTCCTTGCGCGGGTTGTAGATGACGTGCGGCTCGATCACGGCCAAATACACGAACTGTGGCTTCGCCTTTCCCGGCACGATCCATTTCTTGGCCATTCCCCACAGGGTCTCGGCGTTGTTGGGCAGGTTCTCGCGGATGAGGTTGCGGTTCTCGTCCCAGCCGCGGTCAAATCCCCACTTGGACGAGACGTAGCCGTTGGCGGAAAACATGGCGGTGCGAAAGCCGGCCTTCTTGAACTGCTCGGCGACAAAGGGCACCTCGCGCGAAATCTTGGATTCCTGCACCGTGGCCTTGTGCACGCGCGGGTACACGCCGGTGAGCATCGACGCCTGTGACGGCAACGACCATGTGCCTGCCACCTGCGCCCATGCGAAGCGTGTCGCGTCTGCGGCAAAGGCATCGTAGTTGGGCGTCAGCACATTGGTCTTGGGGTTGTATGCGTGCATCTTGTCGGCGCGAAAGGTGTCAATCATCCAGACATAGATGTGGTCGAACTTGTGCGGACTGGCGGCCGTCGGCGCTGCGGCTCGCACCAGCAGACGTGGCTCAGCCCAATCCACGCCGGCCCCGTGCGCGCAAAGATCGAGGCGCACCGCCTGCCCGGCAAAGGGCGCCAGATCCCAGACCCCCTCGGTCCAGCGTCCGCTCGACGGCCCCTCGAAGAGCGTGGTCATGGCCGCACCATCGCGGGCCACCCGCACAGCCACGGACGCCGATGCCGCGCGCGATCCGTAGGCCAGGGCGAGCTTGGCCTGGGCAGGCACCTGCAGGTAGAAGGACAGCCGCGAGGCCTCGGGCTCGACCAGCGCCCGGCGACGAACGCCGCCCATCTCCACCTCACTCGCCGCCAGTTCCGAAGGCGCGGCCGGTTGGTCGACCGCTGCCTTGGGATTCGCTGGCCTAGGCGCTCCCACCTCGACGGCGGCGATGGCGGTCGCAGCCCGCTTGCCTCCTGCGATGGCGCCGACGGACCGGAAGGTGAGCCGGATGCGGTTGTCGCCCGCTGCGAGAGTCGCGGCCGGGACAGCGACATCGTACGACCGCAAGGTTTGCTCCACATCCAGGGTGGCCACCGGCTTCTCGTTGACGAACACGGAAAGGCGCTGCTTGGGCACAAGCGAACGCAGGGTCAGCGTCAACTGCAACTCGGACCTTCCTGGGGCCAGCACGCCGTCGCTGTCCGCGTCCACGGGAAAAGAAAAGGCCGCCGAGGTGCCGGACACGTAAGCCACTGGCGTCGTGCCATCCTTCTGCAAGGGCAGCCACGATCCTTTCCACCCACCGTCGATGAACTTGAGAAACCCGGGGCCGCCGGCCGCGATCACCAGGCGGCCGGCCCGATGCTCCACCGCGTGCACGCGATTGCCCAGGAGATCGTACGACACGCGATAGCCCGACAGGTCGACCGGGACGTGGGCCGGGCTGGCTGCCGGTGACCTGTTCTCGGAACGCGCAGTGGCTGCTTGCGCGCCTTGCTGTACGCGCCGGCCACATCCACAAGCGAGCAATAGACACGCCGCCCAGTACGGGGCGGATTTCGCAATCAGACGCGTGAGGGTTAACACGAACAGGGAGGTAACGCGTCCACGGGCCAGACGTCAAGATCACAGCGCAGATAGCAACCAATGCTGGTGGTGCTACTCTCCGGGGCCGAATGTTCGAGCAGCCTTCATCACGCTTTCACTGGCCGAGTGCCACGTCTGCCTTCGCGGGGATCCTCGGCGCCGGAATTCTTGACGCATGCCTGGTTCTCGCGCGCGGCAACGGTGCCCGGCTGTTCGGGGTCATGGTGCTCGCTGCCGGGCTCTACGGAACCGCGGGGTTGCTCTCGGGCGCCTTTGTGGGGTGGGCGGTGGCCACCGCGGCAGCCGCGATCCCCGGTGGCTGGCATGCCCTGCGCGAAGATCGCGACCTGGACTGCCGCGTGGCTGCCGCGTTGCTTGGAGTTGCCGCCGCGGCACTGGTCATGGCCACATGTACCGGGGCGGCCCATGAGTTCTTCGTCGCCGACATGGCCAGCCGCAAGTTGGCCGCGATCGCCACCGCCGGGCTGGCGCTGGCATTCTGTCCGCTGGCCGCGCTGGCTGGTCTGGCCTGCGCGCGCTTGGTCGTCCGACTCACGCGCCATCTTCCCGCGCCGCGTGGCCTGGGGACGACGGGCCTGCTGCTCGTTGCATTTGCGATCGCGGGCATGCTGGCCTTTGTCGTCGCTCTGTCGCGCGCCGACTGGCGCGTGCTCGACCTCGGGCCCTTGTGGTCCGCGCTGGTTGCCCTGCTCCTGGCCATCGGCCACGGTGTATTCTGGTACGGGTCAGCGCCAGGCAGGCGGCTGCGTTTGCGCCTACCGGTGCGCGGCTTGCGTGCCAGCGTGCCGGTTGTGGTGCTCGTGTCGCTCGCGCTCGGCAGTCAAATCGCCGAAACCTCTCCCAACTATGCCGCCATCACTGACACAAGTTGGGGTCTGCGCTTCGCCCTCAAGCTGGCGCGCCACCTGACCGATCTCGACCACGACGGATATTCGGCGCTTTTCGGCGGGGGCGACTGCGACGATTCGCGCGCTGACGTGTATCCCGGCGCCGAGGACATTCCCGGCGACGGCATCGACCAGGACTGCCAAGGCGGTGACGCAAAGCCGGCCCCGGCCGGCGCGGCGCCTGCCGCGGCCAGCGCCGCGCCAGCCCGGCACGGCGCCTTTCCCGGCAACATTTTGATCATCGCCATCGATGCCATGCGCGCCGATCGCCTGGGCGTGGCTGGCTACGCCCGGCCGCCGGGCCACTCGCTCACTCCGACCCTGGACGCGCTTGCCCGGCGGGGCGCGCGCTTCACCCACGTGTGGGCCCAGGCACCCAACACCCCGCGCTCGTTCCCGTCGCTGGTGACCTCGCGCTATCCCTCCGAGATCGCCTGGCAGAAGCAATCACTCAACTACTCGAATCTGCTGCCCAGCAATCACACCTTCTTCGAGCCGCTGGCGGCCGCTGGTCTGCGCCCCATCGGTATCTTCTCGCACTTTTTCTTCACTGCCGATCGGGGCATCTCCAAGGGTTTTGCCGAGTGGTCCGACGACGGCGCCAAGAGCATCGCCGATTCCAACAAGGACATCGCCTCGCCGCGCATCGTCCCGCGCGTGATCGCGCGTCTGCACCAGGCCGCGCAGACCGGCGAGCGGTTCGTGCTGTGGACTCACCTCTTCGAGCCGCATTCCAGTTACATGGAGCATCCCGAGTTCCCCACCTCGCTGTCGGGCGTGCAGGGACTGGAGGAGAAGTACGACTACGAGATCGCCTTCGCCGACCTGTGGGCGGGCAAGATCATCGCCGCGCTGGAAGAGACCAAGCTGGACCGCAACACCACGGTGGTGGTGTTCGGCGATCATGGCGAGGCGTGGGGCGAGCACAAGCGCTACTTCCACGGCCAGGATCTCACCGAGGAACAACTGCGTGTGCCTCTGCTCATCGTGGTACCGGGACAGAAGCCGGTGGTGGTCGACGATGAGGTCGGGCTCATCGACCTGGGACCGACGCTGGTCGATCTGGTGGGCGCCACACCCCTCCCCAGCTTCCATGGCCGCAGCCTGTTGCCCGCCATCGAGGGGGAAAGCCTGTCCCGCCGGCCGATCTTCTCCGAGCTACTGCCTTCCACCGCGACACCCTCGCACGAGGTGACCATCATAGACGGCAGCCAGAAGCTCACCCACAAGATCAGCGAGCGGCGCTGGGAACTTTTCGATCTGGCCACCGATCCGCGGGAGCAGAAGAACCTGGCCGACCAGCCCGCCTCACGCAAGACTCTCGACGAACTGCGCGCCAAGCTGCTCGCGTTCGAAGAACGGAAACGGCAAGAGTAGCCGCTAGCCGGTCGAGCAGGCGGCGTGGGTCGGCGTCGCACGGACGTCGCGGTTGAGCAGGCCCTTCAGCTCCCGGCCTGGCGAAAACACCACGGTGGACTGCGCTGGCAGAGGAATCGGCTCGCCGTTGCGTGGGTTGAGCACGACGCGCGCATTCCGACGCCGCTTGGTGAAGGTGCCGAAGCCCGGATAGGAAAACCGGGGTGGCGCCGTTCGGGTGGGCCGCGCCCTAATGAAGTAGTCGCCAATCTCGGTGAAGACCACATCGATGATTCGCGCGACTGTCTTCTTGGTCAGGCCACGAGGAAGATCCTTCTTCGAAGCAACACGCCCAATCAGTTCCGCCTTGGTCATTCTCTTTCCTTCTTCTCGCCGCTCAGATGAAGATGTCAGGGTACGAGTCTCGGCCCGCGGGTGTCAACCATCAACCGCAGCCAGCGAATTTCGTGCGGCGCTTGCCCGACGTTGCCATACGCGGCGGCTGATTTCCCTACCCGGCCGCCCTGCAAGCACCGCGAGGCGGATCGCTAATCGGCGTCGAGCCGCTCGGTCCAGGCGGTCCTGATAAAGCGGTCGCCCGACAGGCTCTTCATCACCTGGTCCACCGAGACGAAGCCCTGACCAAGGTTGCCCCCGTTGGCTGTTGGTGCCCACGGGGCGCTGCCGTCACCGGACGTGATGAACAGCGTGGTGCCCACGAACTGCACCCCGGTCACGTACTGGTGCTGGATCTGCATGCCGTAGAGCTGCGCCCATGTTCCGCCGGACAGGAACTCGTGCAGCGTGACGTAGCTGTTGCCGTTGGTCGAACTGGTGGGACAGTTGTCCCAGTTGGCCTTGGGCGGATCGTACCAGGTGGTGAGGATCTGGAAGCCAGTTCCGTCTGAGCGAATCACCGCCACCGGCGTGCCCGTGGGGCGAGCCGTGTTGGGCATCCAGCTTCCGCCAGAACCGCAGTCCGCGGCTCCAGGCGCTCTGCCGGTCGTGACGCCACACAGCCCATTGATGCCCGGCGTGTCGGTTGAAAGCTGGATCGATCCGTTCGAACCAAAGGTCGGGTCCAGGGCGGGCGGGTTGTTGCCTATGGTTGAAAGTTTGGCCACCACCAGCATGGACCCCGGGTAGGTGGAGGAGTAGCCGACCGTGACCGGGTCGAGAACGGAGTTCGTCACCTGGGTGAGGTAGACGCTGTTGTCGGTGTTGTTCGGGTAGTCGCGGTTGAGCTGCACCACTGCAGGCGAGAAGTGCAGCGGGTGGTGACATGTGAGGGACAGCGGTGCCCCGCCATGGTCCAGCACCGGGCTGAAGGCCGGTGCGTACTGGTGCAACGTGCCCCAAGTGTCCACAACATAGGCGGCCAGCATGTTGTCGTTGGCGCTCGTGGTGTTGTCACGCGCAATGGCCACGTCGGCGAGCACAGCGAAGTCCTGGCCGCAGCCACCTGAACCGTTAATCGTCGCGCCTGGCCCTGTCGTGCCGGGCGCAGCGCCGGTAAACACGGTGGCATCGATCAAGTGCGTCGTGGTGTTGCTTCCGGACGGATAGGGATAGCCCGAGGCCATGAGTACGCGGTTGTCGCCCAGGTCAGCGGTCTGGTGGAATGCGAAGGCGGGCACGGAATCGGTTTCGCCCAACTCAGAGATGGGGATGCCGGTGGCCTGCTTGTAGCCCACGTGCCACAGCAAGTTGGCGCTGGTCAGCGTGGTTATGTTGGACTCGACCGGATCGGTGATATCGAGGGCAAACGGGTGGTTGCCGCCCGGACCCTCGCCCATGACCAGGATCGTCCGCCAGTCCGGGCAACCGGGCTGGTAGGTGCCGCCCTGAACGTCGCTGCAGGTCAGGGTCGGCGGCGGGCTGCAGTTGGCGACACACAGGTTCTTCACCTTGGGCGAGCCGGCCAGACCGTAGATATGGTCGTTGGGACTGTAGCGCTGGCCACCCTGGGCGTAGAGCTTGGCGATGACCGGAACCATGTCGGCCGGGATGAAGGCGAATGCCTCCTGGCCGGTGGCGGCGTAGAAGGCGTGCAGCATGCCATCGTCAGCGCCCAGGTAGACCAATTCGGGCCGGTTGGTATAGGCGTACCAGAAGTGGGTGCCGCCGGGCAGGGTGCTGATTCCGGGTGGGCCCACGTCGATGGGCATCGAGTTCACCACACTGCCCATCACGGCCGGGTTGAGCGGCCCGAAGTAGGTGTTGTCGTTTGGATCGATCTTGCCCAGCATCCACTGCACGATTTGCTGGGTCTCCGTCGTGGTTGCGCCCATTCCCAGACCTTGCAGCGTGCTCAGGCTGGTGCCATCGATGGTCCCTGCGGTGCTATCCACGCCGATCTTGTAGACAGTCCCCGTGGCATCCGAGAAGTAGACGTTGCGCTGCTTCCAATATTGCTGCTGGACGCTGCTAAGGGGGGTTCCATTGACTACTGTGAACGCGTTCTTGCTCGCGGCGTCCCACGCCACCGAGGCGGTATAGGTGACCGTGGTCGCGGTGGCCGTTCCCGTGGCCGTGCTGGTGCCCGCGGAACTTGAAATCGCGAACCCTATCAGGTTGCCCTTCCATTCAGGCAGTTCGACCGTGGTCTGGTACAGCATGTTCCCGGCGGTGATGCCCTGCAAGGTCTGCGACCCGCTGGCAGCCGAGGCCGGGGTGGTGGCCACCGTGACCCGCAGGGCTTGCTTCATCTCGTAGTTCAGCCAGTAGTACAGCTCGTCCTCGCTGGCGGCATAGCGCGGGATATTGATGAAGGTGGGGTCAGTGCTGCCGGCCCGGGCGATGTTGTTGAGCGTGGCCGCCGCGTAGGAATTGCGTGTGCTCAGATCCGTGGTGGCCGCGATGACGTGGACGTTGATCCCCTTTGCCGCGAGCGCGCGAGCCCTGTTTACAGGCGGGCAGTGACAGCCGCTCAGATTCGGGTTGGCGACCGGATCGTAAATGCACGCGGCTGCCGAGCAGTCGATGGACTGGCCCGGGTTGTCCAGGTCATTCAAGCCAGCCACGTCGCCCGGGCCGTGCGGCAAGCCGTCCACCACCAGCAGCACGTGGTCCTCCCAGCATGCGGTTCCATCCCTGCCCTGAACCACTGACATGTAGCCATCCACGCTGTGGTTCTTGTCGTTCATGTTGTCGTCTTTGAGAGCGCAGGCCACAGGCTCGAGGTTGCCTGTGGCGTAGAAGCCACCGTAGGAAGCCTTTTCCAGGCGCGCCGCATTCATCAACGCCTTCTGCGTGGGCGTCAAAGCGCTGTTGTTGCCGAATCCAGTATCATTGACCATCGGTACCACGTTGCTGTCCCACTGGGCTCCGTTGGTCGCCCCGCAAGTGGCCGACGTCAGCGATGAGGCCAGGGGCTGGGCGCTGCTGGCGCCGGTGAGCGGAAGTGGGTACTCCGCGCCCGTGCTCCACGTGGAACCGGTGAACTCGTTCGCCCCGTACTTGTTCTCGTTCACCTTCTCGGTGCGCTCGGCATCCATCAAATACCAGTAATTGCCGGCCGAGCCGAACGACTTGCCCTGGTAGGTGGTGTAATACGCCGGCTGCGAAACGCTGCCCGCGCCGGAAGCCACTGGCTGGCCCCAGACGTAGTTGAAGGTGTAGTAGCTGCCCTCGTAGATGCCCGTCCCGGTGCCGGGGAAGGCGTACAAATTATTGCACGAGCTCCACGCGCAATCTTCCCTGGTGTAGGTCTGGCCATCGCCGGTGGGAATCGCGTAGCGGCTGTCAGCACCGACCAACAGGGTGTAGTTCACGGTGTACGCGTTGGTGGGCGCGATCACGGCCCCACCGCCGCTGTAGTCGATGGTGCAGGTGGCGGTCGGCCCTGTGCTTGTCGAGTAGCAAGGCCCAGTCTTGCCCTTCAACAGCTCGCTCCTGGGCAGGAACTTCACATCCGTCCGTGTGCTTGTGGTGCCCTGCAACTTCACGTACGCGAACAGGTTGTTGCTGTTCGCACTGCGGTCGCCCTGGAAGGTGTGCATCTGCCCCATCTTCACGACCGCCGTGTCGTCGTACGCGTGTTCGAGCATCACCCGGCGCACGGCGTTCTTGACCATCATCAGGCGCGACGTCGCCGGGACACAGGTGTCGCCCGAAGCGCACACCGCCCCGGCGTTGTCGCACCACAAGCCGGATTTCTGGCACATCTGGGCCGGGGTTCCGGACACGCAGTAGTCCCCCACCCCACTGTCACAGTCGCTGTTGCTCGCACAGGTCGTGGCCTGGTAGCGGCAAGTCTTGCCGCTGTCAGTGTCAGGGCAGAAGTCACCCTTGAGCCGGCCGGTGCCGTCGTTGATGTTCAGGTAGCGGCAGAAGTCGCCTGCGGTGAGACTCGTGCAGGTGCTGTCAGAGGTACACGGGACAGTGCTGTTCAGGTAGCAGTACGCGCTGAGCCCGTAGCAACTGGTCCCGAACGGGTCACAAGGACCGAGGTCGGGCACAGGGTTCAAGTATGATGTCGTCGTGGCCGTGCCAGTCAGGACCTGAGTCCCGGTCAGACTCACTGTATTCGTGGTGACGTCCGTGTAGCTCATAATCGCGGGCTCCGTGACCACCTCCGTGGCGGTTCCCGTGCCACTTGTCACCCCGGTAACATTACCGGTCGAACAGATCGTCTCGCTCACCGTCACCGTCCCTGTCTGGTTGTACGATTGGCTGGCCGTCACGGTCGCCGTCTGGTTGTACGATTGGCTGGCCGTCACCGTCCCTGTCTGGTTGTACGATTGGCTGCCGGTCTGCGTCGCCGTCTGGTTATACGACTGGCTCCCAGTCTGCGTCCCCGTCTGGTTGTACGAACTGCTCCCAGTCTGCGTCCCCGTCTGGTTATACGACTGGCTCCCAGTCTGCGTCCCCGTCTGGTTGTACGAACTGCTCCCAGTCTGCGTCCCCGTCTGGTTGTACGACTGACTTCCCGTCTGCGTCGCTGTCTGGTTGTACGACTGACTCCCTGTCTGCGTCGCTGTCTGGTTGTACGACTGACTTCCCGTCTGCGTCGCTGTCTGGTTGTACGAACTGCTCCCAGTCTGCGTCGCCGTCTGGTTGTACGAACTGCTCCCTGTCTGCGTCGCTGTCTGGTTGTACGACTGACTTCCTGTCTGCGTCGCTGTCTGCTTGTACGAACTGCTCCCAGTCTGCGTCCCCGTCTGGTTGTACGAACTGCTCCCAGTCTGCGTCGCTGTCTGGTTGTACGACTGACTCCCTGTCTGCGTCGCTGTGGTGTTGTATGAACTGCTCCCAGTCTGCGTCCCCGTCTGGTTGTACGAACTGCTCCCAGTCTGCGTCGCTGTCTGGTTGTACGACTGACTCCCTGTCTGCGTCGCTGTGGTGTTGTATGACTGGCTTGCCGTCGTCGTCCCCGTCGCATTGTACGATTGGCTCTGCGTCACTGTCCCCGTCGTGTTGTACGATTGGCTCTGCGTCACTGTCCCCGTCGTGTTGTACGACTGGCTCGCCGTCACCGTCCCCGTCGTGTTGTACGATTGGCTCTGCGTCACTGTCCCCGTCGTGTTGTACGACTGGCTCGCCGTCACCGTCCCCGTCGTGTTGTACGACTGGCTCTGCGTCACTGTCCCCGTCGTGTTGTACGACTGGCTC